>Ga0187893_10005365_pt1 | contig 23077 bp, 16 predicted proteins | sample MA1701074metaG_FD_139574 | JGI IMG/M metagenome (GOLD analysis project Ga0187893, IMG submission 139574) | White microbial mat communities from a basaltic lava cave in the Kipuka Kanohina Cave System on the Island of Hawaii, USA - MA170107-4 metaG ...
CAGTCCGTGCTGTCGGCGGTCACTGAGTTCAGCCAGACGATTGGTGCCCAGTTGGAGTCGCCTGGTCTCTATCGTGCCATCCTGATGAAGACGGCTGAACTGGCTGGCGCCGAACAGGCTTCGCTGATGATCTTTGACGAGACCTCGCAGGAATTGTCCATCAAATGTGTCAAAGGCCTAAACGAGAAGATCGTGCAGAATTTGAGGGTCAAGCCAGGGCAGGGGATCGCCGGATTGGTGTTCGAGAGCGGGCGATCCCTGTTAGTCAAGAATGTGGATCAGGATCCGCGCTTCAGCGATCGGCAGCGGGCGCGATACAAAACAAAGTCGCTGATCTGCGTTCCGCTAAGGATCGACCAACGAAAAATTGGCGTCATCAACCTGACGGACAAGACGGGAGCGGGTTTCGATGAGAATGACCTGAGACTGGTCGAATCGGTTGCCAGTCACGCAAGTGTCGCCCTTGATCGAACCGACTACTACAAGATGTCGGAAGACTTGCGGAAGATCTCCATTACCGACTCCTTAACCGACTTGTACAACCGGCGATTTTTTCAGGATCGGATCAATGAAGAGATTGAACGCTCGCGGCGTCACGGGCAGCCGGTCTCGTTGATCATGCTCGACATCGACAATTTCAAGACTTACAACGACACTTACGGGCACCTGGCAGGTGACGAGGCTTTGCGTCTCACAGCCGCGACGATTAAGAGTTCTGTGCGCAACATCGACCGCGTCGCGCGCTACGGCGGGGAAGAATTTGCGGTCATCCTTCCGATGACCGAGATTGCGGCTGCGCGCGATATCGCAGAACGAATTCGCTCTGGGGTGGCTGGCCGTTACTTTCCGGACGACGCTCTGCGCGCGGCGGTGAAGCTGACGGCCAGCCTGGGGATCGCAAGCTTTCCACAGAACGCGGACAATCTCTTTGATCTGGTGGGCAATGCGGACAAGGCACTTTATGTGGCCAAGGTGAATGGCAAGAACCGCGTCGCGGTGTTTGACAAGCTGCGCGCCACGAAGAATGTTGGAAGTCAGAGTTGAGGGCAGGATTGCCGTCCGCGCACGACCTGATGCATGAAAGCCTGGCGGTTGGATTCGGGCCTACGAGGCGAGCAGGCGCCCGTTGGCTATAGTCAATGTCGGATTCCGGCTCGCCCTGAGCATCGCCGGAACGACGGGACACCCGCGCATGAACCGTCAAGACCACCTTTATTGAATTCAACAGACCAGGGATCTGCATCCATTGGGGAACTCAAGCTTACAACCCAGCCTCTTGAATGTTCTGCCGGACGAGGAGTTTTTTTCCCGGCATGCCGAAGTAAAACAGTTGTTTCACGCCGGATTGGACGTGGCGCGGGGACTGCAGTCGAGTTGTTTTTTAAGCGGCCAGCGTAAGACCGGGAAAAGTGAGATTCTCAAGCGAGCTTATAAGCGGCTCTTCTGGGAACAGGAAGCAGTCATCCCGTTTTTCTCTTCTCTGCCAAAATCCATATCTTCGGGCGAAGCCTTTTGCCGGGACTATTTCCTGACCAGCGCACTGCAGTGCATTGGGTTCTTGAGAAAAGATGCCCGGCTGGTGGCCTCCGAGAAGCACGATCTGAACCGGATCATCCAGCTCGCTTACGAGAGCAAGCTATCCTGGTTGACGGATGCCATCGATCACTTTCACTATTTCACGAAGAATAAGGATCTTCAGGGGCTCTCACGTCTTGCCGTACTGTTTCCTTCCAGTATCGCCGCCCGGACCGGGCTGCATGCTTTCGTTTTCCTGGACGACTTTCATCATCTGGCGTCGTTGGCTTCTCCGGCTGAGATGTCGTTGCTGACGGCTGATTTCCTTGAGGCATTCGACTCCCGCCAGGCGCCACACTGCCTGGCCGGAACTTCACAGCCGCTGTTCCAATCGCTGTTTCGAACCGCCGAGCTGCCAGGCTGCGTCGAGGTTATTCCACTGCGGCCGCTGCTGGTTTCCCAGGCCCGGGAAATGCTGGCAGGACTTTGCCGCCGTTTTGACGTTGCCCTCTCCGCAGAAATCAGTTCCTTCGTTGCCGAGCAGCTGAATTGCAATCCCTTCTATCTGAGATCCATCGTCCAGGCAGCTCGTCGCGAGTCCATTCACCTCGACTCGGCGCGCCAATTTGCCAACCTCTACCGATTTGAACTGATTGAAGGTGGCCTTCAGCTGTATTTCAGCAGTCTGCTTCACTCAACTCCTCTGACCGCCGTTGAACGCATTAAGGCGTTGGAGTTTCTTCACTATTGCGTCCACGCACCACTCGAGTTCGCCGCGTTGCACTATCTCAAAGGCCGCGACGTGTCTGAAGGGGTGAACTTCGAAGCCATCTTGAACGCGCTGGCCTCGCTGGGGCTCATTGACTACAGCTTTGGCGTAGTGTCCGCACTGCACGATCCAGTCCTCAAAGATTGGGTTGTTTGGAACTTTGGTCACAAAGTGGGCGGGGCTGAACTGGCACGTGTTCGGTTCGACCTGGTTTCTGGAGTGCTCCGCAAGTTTGGTCAAGCTCGCCAATCCCGACAACAACTCGACGTTCTGACAACACTTCAGGCTGTTTTGCAAGGAATGAATTGCCAAAGTGTGCCTGCGCGTTGGTTCCGCTACGCACAGCCCATGCGCTCTGAGGAAGTGCCTGCTTTCCATAAAGAAGGTGTAGTTCAAGAGGATGAAAGAATCCTGCCTGAAGTAATTTCGGTATCCGTGCCAACGAATCCGGTTTTGAGTGGCGAAGAGCCTGGCGGGCTCGTGTTGGCTCGGGGTTTTGATCGAGGCGTTTACTCTGATGAATCCGAAACTGCCTGGCTTGCGGGCTCGCTGGCAGGAACGGCCGGCCTCGACGAGGTGCAACGATTCTATCGGCGTTGCGACGCGATCAGGCGGCAGGAAGGGCTCAACAATGTCCGGTTTTGGCTGGTTGCTGAGGAAAAGTTCAACCAGGCGGCCATGAGTTTCGCCGAATCGCAGGGCCTTTTCACGTCGAGTCTAGACCAGCTCAGAATGTTGGCGCAGGAGATCCTGAAGCCAGAGGACGACGTTGAACAAGCCGAAGAGCAGGATGAAGCGGTGACGTTTGAAATGACGATTCCCATGGCAGCCGATAGCGAATTGGTGGCCGTGCGCGCTTTTGAACAAATTGCGGAAGGCGCCGATTTCACCGAGAAGGCCAAAAGCCAGGTGCGCTTGGCTCTGATGGAGGCCTGTGTCAACGTCAAGGACGCCCTGGCCAGCCACACCGCGAAAATTCACCTCGGATTCGGCATAGCAGAGGATCGCTTTCTGGTGAGACTGCGCCCGGAAAACCTCAAGGAAACGGAGACCGATCTCGTCAAAGCGTGGGGCATGAAGATGCTAAGGACGCTTATGGATGAAGTCAAACTCCATCGGACAGCGCAGGGTTTTGAGCTATTGATGGTGAAACGATTCATTGCGTCCGCGAATGCGAAGAGCGAAGCTGTCTAATACGAACTCTACCTTCCGATTCATCCAGTCCAGTCAGACCTTCTGAGCGACCCTGCCATCGGCCAGATTCTCGCTGTACCACTTGTTGGACGAAAAAGTCATTGCGCTCTTGCAGATTATTGTTAGAGTTGCAGCATACTTCGATCTTGAGTTGAGCTGGCTGCGCAGGATTGAGAAATCGCGGCGCAGAAGCTGTCTTCCATTTCAAGGCCGCCCGGCTTTCGGTACTCGTCCTTTGGGTCGGCCTTCTGCTGATCGTCTCTCATTATCCCGCCACCGTGTAGATGGGATTTCTTGCCATGAGACTGGGCATCGATTTCGGAACGACCCGAACCAGAGTTGCCGCAGCCATTCATGGGAACTATCCCCTCGTTGATTTTTTCCCGGAGGGCGGATACCACCAGAATTGGTATCCATCTCTCATTGCAGTCCGTAACGAGCAGGTTGCTTATGGCTTGGCAGCACAGGCGGTACAGTACGATGAGGACTGGGAATTCTGCCGGTCAATCAAGCGACTCCTGAGTGACTGGAATCCGCAAACGGTATTGGCGATAGGTCCGGTAAAGCGGACCTTGCTGGATTGGCTGACCGGTTTCCTGACCACCTTACGAGAAGATTTGCTTAGCCATAGCAGCCTGCAGGTCGATCCGGCTGAACCGCTGGAGGTGTTGGTAGGGGTTCCAACCAACAGCAATAGCAATCAACGGTTTCTAACGATTGAGGCTTTCCGTCGGGCCGATTTTCAGTTGATAGGAATCCTCAACGAGCCGTCGGCTGCCGGGCTCGAATACGCTTACCGCTATCGCTCCGCAGAGCGTCAGAGTAACCGTGAACATCTTGTGGTCTACGATCTCGGAGGTGGTACTTTCGACGTTTCCGTCGTTTGTATGAACCGGCGGGAGCATCAAGTCATCGGGAGCGAAGGCATAACGCGGCTTGGAGGCGACGATTTTGACGAGCTTCTGATGGAGTCGGTGTTATCCAGGTACTGGCCTTCCCGCTTCATCCGAAAGCGACTGTGCCTGGCCCTCTCTGGGATTGTCACCCCACCCTTTGGGCCTGCGGCCCGCTCTTCTTTTCTGAACGTCTGCAGGGAAGCGAAAGAGACGCTGAGCCCCAATACAAGAAAGATTTTGGTGGACCTTAGCCTGGTGAGTCCGGCCCTGGACACCGTGCTTGTCCCAGCCGCCGTGTTCTATGAGAAATGCAACCCGCTGGTCGCGAGAACGATCCACGCGACGGAATCCGCCCTGCGGGGTGCGCTGGGCGCCCAAGCGTCGGAGCATGAGTCCCTGGCCGCAGTTTATCTGGTGGGTGGTTCGTGTGGACTGCCGCTGCTGGCTCGATCTTTAAGGGAGCATTTCGGCCGGCGCGTCTGCCGTTCACCTTATCCCTTCGCCGCCACCGCAATGGGGCTTGCGATCGCTGCCGACCAGGAAAGCGGCTACCAGTTGACCGAGCAATTCAGCCGTCATTTCGGAGTGTGGCGCGAGACAGACGACGGCGCAAGAATGATCTTTGACCCGATATTCCCCAAGACCACGGCGCTTCCGAGACCGGGTCAGCCATCGCTTCGGGTGACGCGAACCTATCATCCAGCACACAACATTGGACATTTCCGGTTTTTGGAATGCAGCACCATGAGATCTGCCTGTCAGCCGGATGGGGATGTCGTCGCTTGGGACGAAGTCTATTTTCCTTTTGACCCGTCTTTGGCCGAAGCTGGAGACTCCCTGGGGCAAATGGAAATTCGACGCTGGCAAGAGAAACCATTGGCGTGGATTGAAGAGGCCTATGAGTGCGATGCGCAGGGAATTGTTACGGTCACGATTAGCGATCAGACGACGGGCCGAAGCCGAACTTATCGTATCCGGCAGGAAGCGCAGCCGTGTTCTTACAAGTCGATGACCGCCGGCTCAAACACATGATCGATGATTGCGACAGCGTGACGCTGGCAAGGGTCGCATCCCAATGACCAACACCCACAGCCAGGCAGTTTTATGGGTGGGACCAAATCATCAACACGCGCGTTTCCATGGTTTTCCACTTCTGCTCCTTCCAGTTCTTTCAGTGAATGGCATCGCTGGGAATCAGTAACACGCCGGTTGTCACTGGTTTGACAATCTCCTCACCGTTTGCGAACATCCGCCGCGAACCGAGGAGAGTTCAACCCGAATGTCGAAAAGATGGTTGCTGCTGTGGGCTGTACTCTGTGTGAGCGGTGCCTGCACGCAGAATCCTACCACCGAGTCACGGGTCACGATTCATGTGGCGGCTGCCTCGGACCTGACACCGGCGTTCACCGAGATCGGCAGCAGGATGGAATCAAGCAAATCAGTCAAGGCAGTGTTCACGTTCGGGTCATCCGGCCTTCTCTCCAAGCAGATTGAGCAAGGGGCTCCATTCGATCTTTTTGCTTCCGCCAGCGAAGGATTCGTCGAGAAGCTGGAATCGCAAGGACTAGTCCGGCAGGGCAGCCGACGGGTTTTTGCACAGGGTGGGCTTGTGATTTGGCAGCGCCAGGATGCTGTCACTGCCGTCAACTCTCTTGAGGATCTGTCTCTGCTCGCTGTCCGCCGAATTGCCATTGCTAACCCCGAACATGCCCCGTATGGCCTTGCTGCCCGTCAGGCTTTGGAAAGCAAGAATCTTTGGGATGCCGTCAAAGAGAAGATAGTTTTTGGAGAGAACGTCGCGCAAGCGTTTCAGTTCGCACAGACTGGAAACGTGGATGTGGCCATCGTCGCCCGATCGCTGGCAACCCGTCCGCAAGGCCGCTCTGTTGCGGTCGAACCCGCCGCGCATGCGCCGATTGATCAGACCCTGTGCATCTTGCGCCGCAGTGAACAGCCCGAAGTCTGCCGTCAGTTTGTTGAGTTTCTGCTCTCCCCCGATGGACGAGCTGTCTTGCAGCAATACGGCTTCGTTGTTCCATGACGCATGCCGGGCCGTGGTCACGATCCCAGCCGCGTCGTAAGGCTGCTTCGCCGTTTCAGCTGCTTGGGGTGCTGAATGCTGAACACCATTTCCACCATCGACTGGTTTCCGATCCAGCTCTCGTTTCAGGTTTCAACGCTGGCTACGGCGATCGCGCTGCTGTTTGGGGTGAGCCTCGCCTGGGTGCTGGCGCGACTCCGATTCTGGGGCAGAGAATGGCTGGATGCCGCCATCACTCTGCCCTTGGTGTTGCCTCCCACCGTGCTCGGCTATTATCTGCTGGTAGTTCTGGGCCAGCGGAGTGTTCTCGGCCGGGCTCATGAATGGTTCTGGGGCTCGCCGCTGACGTTTACACCTGCCGCAGCCGTTGTAGCTGCCACGATCCATGCGTTGCCGCTCATGGTCAAGTCGGTCAGAGCGGGGTTTGAAGCTTTAGACGGGCGTATTGAAGATGCAGCCCGAACTCTCGGAGCTTCGGAATTGAGGGTTTTTCTGACCGTGACTTTGCCGCTGGCGCGGCGATCGATTCAAGCAGCCACGGTGCTGGCCTTTGCGCGGGCGCTGGGAGATTTCGGTGTAACCCTCATGATAGCCGGCAACATCCCCGGGAAAACACAAACGGCTTCGGTAGCCATTTACGATGCGGTTCAAGCAGGGCGAGAGCAGGACGCGCTGACCCTCGTCCTCATCGTTTCGGTGCTTGCTCTGGTGTTTCTTTACACCACGAACAAACTGGGTTCGCCAAAATATTGAACGGTGCGGAGGGCTGGGCAATGGAGTTGATGGGCTTCTTGGCCTATCTTCTGACCAAGTTTGCAGCCTATAGTGGCTGGTGCTATGTCGGTCTTCGCTGGTTTGATCCCGGTCGCGAAAGACGGGCCGCCGGCAGCCTGTACTATGGACTTCTTCGATTGCTGATGGGAGTGTTTTTCGGAATGGGAATATTCCTTGCCGCCTTGACTTTGAACAGGGCGGTGAAGAACTCCCTGCTGACGTATTTCGTGGTGTACGGTCCTGTTCGCGTTCTCGAGTGGTCACTCATCCTGCTGATCCTTCGTCGCCAAGGCGCCGTTCCGCAATACGCCGGCTGGATCGCAGGGGGAGTGGTTATTTCCTGTCTGGCCGACATTCCGCTTGCCATCCTGGAAGGGGGTGTGGTGCCGGTCGGACGCCCGTTCTGCTAGTGTAAACAAGAATTCTATCCGTCTGCGGTGCGCATCAGCGGAAGGCGCATCGGGTTCTTGCGAAGAACGCCTCTCAGACGTTTCGTTCCTCTGGTTGCGAAAGCCACCCGCCTCGTCATGCTCAATGTTCAACTGGAAAAGACGCTCAACGCAACCTCTGTGACTCCGTTCAAACTGGATGTTCGTTTTGAGGCGGACGCAGGAGTTCTGATTCTCTTTGGTGCGTCAGGAGCGGGGAAGTCGCTTACGCTGCAATTGCTAGCAGGTCTGCAGACCCCAGACCAGGGAATCATTCGCGTTGGCGATGAAACCCTTTTTGACAGTTCCCGGCAGATCAATTTTCCCGTGAGACTGCGGCGTGTCGGGTTCGTATTTCAGAACCTGGCCTTGTTTCCTCACTTGAATACCCACCAGAATGTGGCATATGGACTTCCCCATCTCAGCTCAGCCGAGCGCCAGCAGCGCGTTGGCACAATGCTTGAGAAGCTGAAGATTGACGATTTGGCGACCCGGTTTCCACAAACCTTGTCGGGTGGAGAACAGCAGCGGGTGGCTTTGGCTCGCGCCTTGGTGACCTGTCCGCGTATGCTGCTTCTCGACGAACCCCTCTCAGCCCTCGATCTGTCTATCAAACGTTCGATAGTTGCAGACCTGCTGCGAATTAATCGGGAGCTGCGAATCCCGATTCTTTATGTCACTCACGACCGGTCCGAAGCGCTGGCGCTGGGCGAACGTTTGCTGCTGCTCGAAGCAGGTCGAGTCGCGTCCGAAGGCAGGCCCATCGATGTCTTGGGCCAGCCAACCAGAGAAAGCGTTGCTAATCTAATCGGTATTGAGAATATTTTTGGTGTCTGCATCCTGGAACGCAATCCAGAGCGCGGCACATTGACCTGCGATGCGGATGGGTGCCGGCTGGAGATTCCCTACGGTGACTGGCCGATGGATCGACCCCTCCGCGTGGGGCTCAGAAGTGGCGACATCCTTTTGGCTGTTTCGCCTCCCGAAGGGTTGAGCGCGCAGAACATCCTGCGCGGAAGGATTGAAAAAATCGACTCTGCTGATTACGAGGTTTGTGTGCAGGTGGACTGCGGAAGGATTTTCCATGTCACCGTGACCCGGACTGCAGTGGAGACGCTCGGGTTGAACCTGGGTAGGGAAGTCTGGCTTATCTTCAAAGCCTTTTCCTGCCACGTGCTGCGGTCCTGAAGGAGCGCGCAATCCGCATTATGAAGTCAGGAGCTGGCTTCCGGACGCCGACGAACCTCGGGTGACTCAAAGAAGGACAGTGCCGGAAGCACCAGGGTCGCTCGCTGGAGGAGGGCGAGGGAGGGTGAATGTCTCCCTCGAGATGCGGCTAGCTTCGGGATTGGCACGAGACCCGCTCAGACGGCACCGCCACTGCCAGGCATCTCCTGGATTACTCGGGAACGCTGCCTTCCGTCCGTCCCCGTTGGGCAATGGGGACTTCAGGCGGTCCCAGTGGAAGTTCCCTCCAGACACCGCTTCTGCCTTCGTGGTTCTCTTGGACTTGTGAATCGCCAGTTCCGGGTTAGTATTGGATTGCTGCAAGTGCGCAGGTCTGGCAGCATCGAAAGACCGACGCAGCAGCACCTACCATCCAAGGGAGATAACCATGTCCATACGACCGGTAAAGCGGGTCAGCCAATCCCAACCTGTCATCGAGGGCGCTGGTGTGCGTTTGCGCCGAGCGTTTGGTTTCGGCGCAACCAGTGACTTTGATCCTTTCCTGTTGCTCGACGATTTCCGCAATGAGAATCCTGATGACTATCTTGCAGGATTTCCCTGGCACCCGCATCGCGGTATAGAGACCATCACCTACGTCCTGGCGGGAACGGTCAGCCACGGCGACAGCCTGGGCAATCGCGGCCAGATGGGCGCGGGAGATGTGCAGTGGATGACTGCCGGACGTGGCATCCTGCATCAGGAAATGCCGCAAGGGGACGCGCGAGGACGGATGCACGGCTTCCAGCTTTGGGCCAATCTGCCCGCTTCGCAGAAGATGACAGCTCCTCGCTACCAGGACATTGCTTCAGGCGACATCCCGTCGGTGACCGATGACGACGGTACCACCGCCCGGATTATCTGCGGAAGTTTGTGGGGGAAGAGAGGCCCGGTGGAAGGCATTGCGGCCGATCCGCGATATCTGGACGTCTCGGTGCCTTCGGGCAAACGCAAGACATTGCCGGTCGAAGTAACCAACCATGCATTCGCCTATGTGTTCGAAGGTGGGGGCAGGTTTCGAGATGCCTCCGATCCAGGGCCGGTCCAAACGGACGTGGTAGGATCGGGTGGCGCGACTCAGTCCGATGAAATCGGCAACCGGTCTCTCGTACTGTTCGATCGTGGTGATGAGATTACAGTCGAAGCGGGAGAAACGGGTATCCGATTCCTGCTGGTTTCAGGCAAACCGCTTCAGGAACCCGTCGCTTGGCGCGGCCCAATCGTCATGAATACCAACGAAGAACTGCAGCAAGCCTACGCCGAGATCCGGGCTGGTACCTTCATCAAGGATCGCTAGCGCGTACCGCGGACATCGGTTTGCCCGCCAGTCTCTCGGAACGACAACCGAAGAGTAGCGCCAACCTGGCGTACTGTGCGATGTTTGCGATGCCCGAGGGAGCTGTGATCCAACGAGCCAGATGATCTGATTCCAGAAGAGGGGTGGGGTGCAAGCTGCCCCATCCTGAAGAAGGATCGGTGAGTCTCGATTCGCGCGCGTTACCTTGGGCACACATGCCGAGAATTCTCATCACCGAATGTAAGCAGGAAGTTTCCTCTTTCAATCCTGTTTTGGGAAACTATGCCGACTTCAGCATCTGCTGGGGCAATGATCTGTTGGCCCGACACCGCAACGTGGTCACGGAGGTCGGTGGTGCGTTAAGTGTTTTTTCCCAGCACCCCGGAGTGGAGGTTGTCCCCGGCTACAGTGCCTGCGCCGTAACCTCTGGCGGGACGCTCGAGGACGCAAGCTTCCAGCGGATTGCCGGCGAACTTCTGGAAACAGTAAGCAGAGCCAGAGATGTGGATGCCATTTACTTCAGCCTGCACGGAGCCTTTGCTGCTGAGAGCGAACACGATGTGGAAGGCTACCTGCTCTCGGAGACCCGCAAGATTGTTGGCGAGAAAATACCGTTGGTCATTTCGCTGGACTTGCACGGTATTCTCACGGACCGAATGCTGAGTCACGCGAATGCAGCGGTCGTATTTCACACTTATCCCCACATCGATTTCTTTCAAACGGGTGAACGGGCGGCGCGCCTTCTGCTGCGCATCCTGGATGGCGAAGTGAAGCCGGTTATGGTCCGGGTTCCAATTCCCGCCCTGGTTCGAGGCAACGAGCTGATCACAGACGCCGGCAGGTTCGGCCAGTGCGTGCGCGAAGCCATTGAGGTAGAAAATAGTGAGGGAGGGCTTTCGGGCGGGATGTTTATCGGCAATCCGTTCACGGATGTTCCCGATCTTTGTTCGAACGCCTTCGTCGTCACGGATGACAATCCGCAACGGGCCGAGCGCGAAGCCATCCGGATTGCCAATCTCTTTTGGACGATGCGAGGGCACCTGCACCAACCTCTCACGCCTCTCAAGGAGAGTGTGCAGCGGGCCTCTGAAGCTACCGGTCAGGTCGTGCTGGTGGATGCAGCCGATGCCACCAGTTCCGGTGCCTCAGGAGATAGTAATGCAATTCTGCGAGCTCTGCTCGAAGCAAGGTATCGTCGCACCGTGCTGATCCCGATTGTGGATGCTCCGGCCGTCGAAGAGGCCTTTCGAGCGGGGGTCGGCAGCACCCTGCGCGTGCTTGTCGGCGGAAGCCTCGATCGCCGCCGCTTCACACCCGTCGCGATCGATGCAAGCGTCCGCATGCTATCCGATGGCCAGTTTCGCAATGAATCACACGGAAGCCTGTGGCACAGTGGACGCACTGTGGTGCTACAATCGCAGAACATCACGCTCGTGGTGACCAGTAAGGCCGTAAGTCTCTATGACCGATCCCTGTTTCTCGCGCACGGACAGGATCCGGCAAACTTCGAGACCGTGGTGGTAAAGTCGCCCCATTGTCAGCCTCACATGTTCGAACACGGAGCACAGCTGTTGCTGAACGTGGATGCACCGGGCTCCACTAGTGCCAATCTTAAGAGCCTCGGCCACACGCGCTGCGCCCGACCCATTTTCCCTTTGGATGAAGACGTAACCTTTGCGCCGAAAGCCAGGATCTTTCGTCGCGACCTATAAAAACTGTCTATGAAGATTCGAGAAATTCTTGCTTACGGATTACGTGGCCGCACCCCTGAGGGAGGGTGGTCCAACGAACTCCGACCAGACGACTGTGTCCACACTCTGATTGCTGTCCGCACCGAGGAAGGTCTAACCGGGTGGGGCAGCGTGTTCACCAGCGAAGATCTGGTGCGTGCTTCCCTCTCCGTTTTGAAACCGCTCTACCTTGGCGAAAATGCGCTGGAGCCCGAGCGTGTGAGCGAGAAACTGCATCAGCACACTTTTTGGCAGGGACGTGGCGGGGCCATCACTCACGCTATCAGTGGCATCGACATCGCGTTATGGGACCTGCTGGGCAAGGCAACCGGACAACCGGTGGGCCGGCTTCTCGGCGGGTGTTATCGGGAAAGCGTCCGGCCGTACGCCTCCCTTTTGATGCGCGAGCCGCAGCAGATGCCGGATGAACTGCTTCCAGTCAAAGCCCAGGGCTTTCGTGCTTTCAAAATCGGTTGGGGGCCGTTTGGCAGGAAGAGTCCTGCGCTGGATGAGGCCATCGTGCGGGCCGCTCGCGAGGCTGTCGGTCCCGAATCGCTCCTGATGGTCGATGCTGGAGCGAGTGATGCCTTCTGGCCGCAAGGTTATAAGTGGGCCCTGCGTACGGCCGAGATGCTGGCCCAATACGATGTGACTTGGTTCGAAGAGCCTTTAGCTCCTGACAGCCTGCAGGACTACATGGCCCTACGTCGTGCCTCCCGTGTGGCCATTGCTGGCGGAGAGGTTCTGACGCGGCGGCAGTCGTTTCAACCCTGGCTCGAAGCCGGAGCCTTCGATATTGTCCAGCCGGATGTAACCAAAGTGGGCGGCATCAGCGAGGAACGCCACATCGGCCGGATGGCGCGGGATCATGGAGTGCGATTCATTCCGCACGGCTGGAACACCGCCGTGGGCCTTGCCGCCGATCTTCAGCTTGCCTCCGCTTTCCCCGATACCGATCTGGTTGAATATCTGACTGGCTCGCCATTCATCGACGAGATCGCAGCGGGCGGATGGAAACTCGATGCGAACGGGATGCTCGCCATTCCCGCTCAGCCCGGGCTGGGCATCGAGATCAACCTGGATGCGCTGGCTGAATACTCCCGCACAAGCCGCGCGGATCTCCAGGCGTTGAAGATGCGATAGCTACGTGAACATTGGAACCGCCTGGGCCACAATGAGGTTTTACGGGTCGCCACTGGCGTGAGTGGGGTCTAGGGCCCACCCGTTACGCGAACCTTGAGACCGTCACACCAGGTTCCCGGACTGACAACCGAGGGGATGACTTATGAACCCGACTGAAGCTCAAGGTTATGCACCGATCGAGGACTACGGCATCATTGGGGATCTTCATACGATCGCGCTGGTGGGCAAGCACGGTTCGATCGATTGGTGCTGCCTGCCTCAGTTTGATTCTCCAAGCATCTTCGCGGCTCTGTTAGACAAAGAAAAAGGGGGTTACTTCAGGATTGCACCGCTCCACGATACCGTTCAGAAGCAGATGTATTTCCCGGAGACCTGTGTCTTGGTCACTCGCTTCATGGATTCGGACGGAGTCAGCGAAGTGATCGACTTCATGACCCCGGATCTGGAGATTGGCCATTCCCACCACCTTCCTCAAATTGTTCGCCGGGTGCGTGTTGTGCGGGGCGAGGTCAAGCTGAGACTCGAGTGCTGTCCGGCCTTTAACTTTGCCCGGTCCAGGCATGAGTTGACCCTTTCCAGGGAGGGCGCTTTGTTTGCGTCGGGAGGCGATGTCCTCGCGCTGACGTCACCCATACCGCTGAAGGGCGACGACAACCATGTCATGACGGAATTCGTCCTGCATGCCGGTCAGGAATTGACATTCCTGTTGCGCCACCTCGACGCCACGAAAGTAGAGAGTCCGTATGATCTGGCCTATGACGCGGAGCAGGCGTTTCGTGGCACAGTCGACTACTGGCAGCGCTGGCTCTCAGCCTGCCGGTATCAGGGAAGGTGGCGCGAAATGGTTCAACGCTCCGTGTTGACTCTGAAGTTGCTGACGTTCGCCCCCACGGGCGCCATTGTAGCAGCTCCCACAACGAGTCTTCCCGAGCAGTTGGGCGGTCAGCGCAATTGGGACTACCGCTATACGTGGATTCGCGATGCGGCCTTTACAGTCTATGCCTTTATGCGCCTCGGGCTGGTTCATGAATCAGAACAGTTCATGCACTGGATCGACGCGCGCGCGCACGAGGCGGATGCGGACGGTTCGCTGCAAATCATGTACAGCATTGATGGAAAGCATCAGCTGCAGGAGCAAGAACTGACCCATCTGGAGGGCTACAAAGGCTCGCGCCCGGTGCGGATTGGCAACGCTGCATACAAGCAACTGCAACTCGATATTTACGGCGAACTCATGGACTCCGTGTATTTGTACAACAAGCACGGATCGCCCATTTCTTACGAGCTCTGGAGATACCTGAAAAGCCTGCTGAACTACGTTTGCGAGAATTGGCAAAGTCCTGACGAAGGGATTTGGGAAGTGCGAGGGGGGCGATATCACTTCGTCTACTCAAAGCTCATGTGCTGGGTTGCCCTGGACCGTGGACTCAGACTGGCTGACAAAAGAAGCTTTCCGGCGAATCGCGGCGAATGGCTGGAGACACGCGATCGCATCTATGAAGAAATCATGTCCCGCGGATGGAATGCGAAGCGGCAGAGCTTTGTCCAACACTATGACACGGAGGCGCTGGATGCATCTAATCTGATCATGCCGCTTGTCTTTTTCATTTCACCGAATGATCCTAGAATGGAGGGCACTCTGGATGCCACCCTCGAGACACTGACATCCGACAGCCTGGTTCATCGCTATCAGATCGGCAAAGGAGCCTCCGACGGCTTTGAAGGTCAGGAAGGAACTTTCTCGATGTGCACTTTCTGGCTGGTGGAAGCTTTGACCCGAGCAGGGAGATTGGACGAGGCTCGGCTCATTTTCGAGAAGATGCATTCCTATGCCAATCACCTCGGCCTCTATTCGGAGCAAATAGGCCCGGCAGGGGAATCCCTTGGAAATTTCCCCCAGGCTTTTACGCACCTCAGCCTGATCAGCGCGGCATTCAATTTAGACCGCGCCCTGAATAGCCCCAGACGCCGCTAACTCCTTGCTGTCAGAATTGGCACCAGGAATCGTCGCCTTATTGAGCTTGCTTGGAACAGATGAGCAGGTGGAACGAAAGCCTACGGCTTGCGCTTTTCCATGCCGTAGAGAGTGGGCGCCAGTTTGTAAGTAAATCGCGCCGGATTGATCGCGCAAGCTCCCTCGGAATCAACTGCGATCAGGAGCTTCGAGACAGGCTCGTAAGCCGCCCGTGGCGCAATCGTTCCCTTCGCAACCAGAATTTTCTGCCGCTCCGGATAGACACCCACGCTAACGAGCTGATGAATGCTGAGCGGGACGGTGCGCTTCATGTTCAAAACCACGATGTTGGGCAGATCGCGGGTCGAACCTTCGGCTTCAATCACCGCAGTGAGTCCCATGTCCCAATACCGGTAGCCTCCATGGCGTACTTCGGTCTCAATGAACTTCCCGTCGTTTAGCGATTTTACCGTGCCTCGAATCATGATCGGCTCGCCGTGCACACGATCCGTCTTGCCACCGACCGGAAACGCGAAGGGGTTTCCGACGCCCGCGCTGAGGGCCTTCTGAACCGCTTCCGGATCAAAGAGGGCCACGACCCAGCCCGTGGCCTTTTGTCTTACTAATTCCGCAAGTACGAAGGTACTATCACCCGCTGCCCCACCCCCAACGTTGTCACCCGTGTCCAGCAAAGTCACCGGAAATACCTTGCTTGCCATCGCCATTTCCACGGCCTTGGCGGGCTCAGGCAAGTCGAACTGGAGTTTGTCACGGAGTTCCCAAAGCTTCGCGGAAAGGCGCTCCGCCTCGTTCTTCGCGAGCGCGGGATCGTTATCGGTGATCACGATCACACTCGGCCCCATGGCTGGCACATCGCCATACTGATATCCACCCGGAATACTTACGGCGAGGACACCGGGCTTCTTCTCCGTTTCCTTGCTCGCGTCGACAATCGGCTTTAGCGGCAGCCGGTAGGTGTCGTGGTGAATCAGATTCAACATCATCGGCGGCTTCACCATCGCCTGGACCGGCTTCGCTTCGCCTTTGATCAGGCGCGCCAGAATGGAGGCCGTCTGGAAACCGCGTTCCTTTGTGTCCAGATGCGGGCACTCTTTACCGGTGATGACGATGTTGGCGTCAGCGATGATGGCTGGATCCACATTGGCGTGAAAGTCATGCGTGACCGCGATGGGGAACCTTGGCCCCATGGCTTGCCGGACGCGGCGGACGATCTCGGCATCACCACTTGGAAAACCATCCGCTATCATGGCGCCGTGCAGAACGAGCAGTACACCGTCATACCCAGGCGCTTTCTTCAGACCCTGAATAACGCGGTCCACCATCGAATTGAAGCCGGGACCGTCGATTGGTCCTCTGGGAACCGCGTTGAAGAAGTGGATGGGATAGAGTTCAAGGCCGTATTTTTCGGCGCCCTCGATCATTCCAGCGGCGTTCTGGCTGGTTTTCGCATTCGTTTCCAGCCATTCCTTCCGATTGCCCGACAGCGCGTCGTCCCCTTCGAAGTCGGCGAGCACAGCCTTCGTCAGGTTGAAACTGTTCGTCTCGTGGCTGATGCCCGCAATGGCGATCCGCGGCGCCGCTCGAACCGAAGTCAAGGCCGTTGAAAACAGCAAGAGCAAAGCTAAACGTCCGAAGAGTTTCATACAGGACTCCAAAAGAAGGGATACCGCTTTGGCGGTGGTAATGAGACCGGCACCTTGGCCCGTGATGGCCCGTCTGGAATCCGGGGGCTCCCACCAGCACGGAGGGAGGTTCGGTCGACCTCCCTCGCGGGGGCAGTAAAACCCGAGGCTGGTCTGAGGCGAGACCGGCTCAACGTGGCAGGAGGAGCACCCGAATCCAGCAAAGGAGACCAACGCCGGTGGTGGCGGGTTGGATGGGGGAACGTCGGAAACAAAAGCTCGGAGCCTGTCGGCCTATTTCTTACCTGGCGCCCGATACTTGACTGTCTTCTTTGTTGCCCGATCGACTTCTTCCGCAGTAAGCAAGACCTGAGTTTTCACAGTGACGGCACCGCTGGCGTTGACCGCCATCGAGAGCGCTGCCGCACTGATATTGTCTGGCAGGTCAACAATGACAATAGCATCTGCTTCTCCAAAGGCAAAATAGAAGGCTTCGACTGTGCCGCCAGCTGCCTTGACGTTCGCTGTAACTGTGGCGCGGCGCTTGGAGCCCCCCTCCTTCATCAATCCCTTCGTCCCGTCGCTAGTGTATGTGGCTTCGATCATGTACTTAGGCATGGAGCCCTCCTGTCTGTTGAGTGAGAATTCAATTGAGGGATTACTTGAACAGAGCATACCAATCTCGATCGAAGTCTTCAATAGTTCCAGGGACAAGACTACAGGGAGCCATTTGCAGTGATCGGATGTCTTGCCCATCTCGCCCTAAGCATGAAGTAAGGCGGGTGGCATTCGTTCACCGTGAGCCCGCCCGAAGCTCCTGATCCAGCTGCCGACCCAGACGCACCACAATTCCTGGAAGTGCTTCGATATCCTCCAGAGAAGTGCGGAAATTCACGACACAGAGACGTAGCGCGAATCGGCTACCCAACATCGCCTTCGACAGAAACGCTTCGCCGCTTTTCTCCAGACGATTCAAGAGCTCTTCGTTCAAACGGTTTAGATACGCCTCCACACGCTTGGAATCGGGTCCGGATCTCAGCTCCGCGGGAAAATAACGGAAGGTTGTGATGCTGAGGCTTTGGGTTAGCGGTTCCAGGTCGCCATGGTCTGACAACTTCTGATACAGCGCCTTAGCCAGCCGGATGTCGTCTCCTATCATCTGCACATAGCCAGAACGCCCCGCATGCTTGAAGGCCAGCCAGACCTTCAAAGCACGAAAGCCGCGCGAATTTTGCGGACCGAGGTCGAAGTAGTTCAGCACTTCCTTGTCGAAGGCGTAGTAGGGCGGGTGATAGGAAAACGTCTGGCGAAGGGCGCCGGAGTGGCGAGTCAAGATACAGCCGGCTTCGAGTGGCGAATACAGCCATTTGTGTGGGTCAACGGCAACGGAGTCGGCTTCCTGCAAACCTTCGAACTCTGCTGGAACCGCTGCGGCTGCAAACGCTCCATAGGCGCCATCCACGTGGAACCAGACATTGTGTTCCCGGCAGATCGCCGCGATCTCTGAAAGCGGATCGATTGCTCCGGTGCTTACTGTGCCGGCAGATCCGACCACAAGGAGCGGCGTCACGCCCAGCGCCCGATCGTCTTTGAGACGCTGCCGGAGCACCTGCGGGTCCACCACCTGGTGCTGATCGACCGGCAGCCAACTGATGGCGTCGGTTCCGAGCCCGAAGAGATCGGTCGCCTTCTGAATCCAGGTGTGGGTTTCGGTTGAGGCGTAGACGCGCAGATTCTTGGCATCCGAATGGCGGAACCCCACCTTGCGGATGTCCCAATCCGCTCGATTCGCCCGCGCGGCAAGAAACCCGACAAAATTGGCCATATTGCCGCCGCTGATGAGCAGGCCCTCACAGTGATCTGGGTACCCGATCAGCTCAGCGATCCAACGGACGGATTGGGCTTCAATCTCGGTCGCCATGGGCGCCAGCGCCCACGAACCAACGTTTGGGTTCGCGGCAGACGCGAGCAGATCGCCGAGAATTCCGATCGGAGCGGCTGGCGACGTCACGTAACCCCAGAACCGCGGATGGCTGTTAAACAGTGAGTGGTCAAATACCAGGTTGGCAGCCTGTTCAAGCAACAAGCCTTGCGGGTTGGCTCCGTGCTCCGGGATCCTCTTCTCAGCGCCCAGAGCCTGGCGAACCGCCGCCGTGGATTCGCCTGGCGTGACGGGCCGTTGTGGCAGAGAGGAAAGGAATTCGGCGATTCGATCGACAAGCTCATACCCCAGGCGGCGAAACTCCGCAGGTGCAATTTCGATTGGCGCCTTGCGGTTTCGCAAGTCCTGAACGTCGTGAGTGTTCTCCATGAGTACCTCGTTGCCAGATAACGTCGGCGGTCTCGGGCGGGTGTCATGATCGCCGGAAGTCGATTCGCCGATCGAGCCCCCTGGAGAGAGACCTCGGAGAACCGCACCGAGACACATTTCCTAGCGCAGTCCATCGAAGAGATCAGTTTCTGGACTTCGGCCGCCATTCACCAGGCTGAAGACACGGTAGAATTCTTGGGTTCCCCACATCGCGCGGTGATGCTCCTCGGCGAGGGTTTCCAGCTGAGAATAGATGGCAAGCTGGGTTTGATGGCAGCAGACCGCTCGCCAAACGGTTTGCCAATGTTCTTGCGTGTCCACGATCGAAGTGAGCGCCCAGTCCGGCCAAGGCGCGGCGCGTCGCTCGACGCCGTCCACCGTGGATTTCAGGTCGCGAAAACCTGCCTGGTAGGCGGCCCACTTGGCATGACTCCAAGCCATGTAATACAGCTTCGATACCCGATGCGGGAGTGTAGGCAGACCGGCGGTCGGATACGACGGATCAGAAGCGCAAACGGTGGCGGCTGTTGCGAACTGGCAGATGGCGATGTGGTCCGGATGTCCGTAGGCTCCTTCGGGTCCAAAGGTCAAAACAACCTGAGGCTGGACTCGACGGAGTTCGGCAACAATCTTGCCAATGATCTCTGCCGGTTTTGCCTGGTCCAGTTCGCCATCCAGGTAGTCCAGAAATCGAACTTCGCGGATGCCCAACTCTTTTGCCGCAGCGAGCAGCTCGGCCTCGCGCATTCTGCCGACCGCAGTGAAACCCGGAAACTCGATTCCACTTCCAAATCGGCCACGCTCACCGCGTGTGGCTGTAACTAAATAGGTTTCGATGCCTTCATGCGCGTATTTAGCCAAAGTGCCTCCCATGCCGAGCGATTCATCATCGGGATGGGCCAGCACACAAAGAAGACGCAGTTGTTCAGACACGCTCGCCTGCCGTTTACCCAGTATGCTTCAGGGGTTGATAACCCAATCGGCTGTAATGTAAGAGGTGCCGCCCGAGGAGAAGCCGAAATCCGGCGGCACTTCCCCCGCAGGACGCGACACCGTTAGCCAGCTTTCGCGGAGCTTTTGGGCTGGATATTCTGGTTTACGCGGAACAGGTTCCCGGGATCATACTTGTGCTCAATGGCTGCAAGACGAGTCTAATTGTCCCGATAGGTGCTCTGAACCCGAGCCTGTCCCTCTTCCGCCTCCTTGGGATAGAAACCGTTTGCGATTTGAGGGCGGCGCAAGATGGTAGGTCGAATCGAGAGAGTGTTCAATCGAATTCTGTTTGGGCAGGTTAAGGGCGGCTTCGTGAAATGAGCCTCTGTAGAGAGAGGCCTGAATAGCGCGATGATTCAACTGAAAGCCTGGAATCGTACTTGACAGTCCAGCCGCTTGCTCCGCAGAATATCTTCATTGTTCTCCAACTCTTTGGGGCGTGGCCAGTGGAATGACTTCAGGCAAGATGTCGACTCTGGCGGTTCTGTCTGTCATGTTGCTGGCTGTGTCCGACAATGCAGTCACGGCTGATCGTTAGGCTAAGAGAGAACAGTTCACCCTCGAAGAGCGCAGCTACTGGGCGTTTCAGCCAGTGGATAGCCCCAAAGCTCCTTCCGTGCGCGACCGCCATTGGGTGCCTCAGGGCTTGAAGCCAAAGGGTTGGGGCTGCACCTGCTGGGTCTGAACCAAGTCGAGTTGACCTGCTTCCACAATGGACGCTTCGAGCGCGCAACCGACAACGGCGTGAAGTCGTCAAGGAAGTATTGGCCAAGGCGTGAGGTCACCTAGCCTCGTGTGTAGCACTCCCATTCGCAATGCCTGTCAGCCAACCCGAGAGAGTCAAGTCCGTATACCGCGGAATACTGCTAGCCGTATTCACCTGGCTCTTCCTCCTGGGCCGTCGTTCTACTGATGTCAGCAATCGTCCTGATTCTCTGCCACATCTGTCGGCAAAGGGGAGCGATCAGTGTCGGAATGGAAGTGACCGCATTCGTTTCGACCCTCTGCCTGCTATCTGCGGCTTGGTCTTGGAGGTATCCTCTGGCCAAATATGTTGGAGAATTCCAAGAAGGTGTTGGTTCTTGGGAAGCCGTGCTTCGGGGGTGAGTGATTCGTGGCTTAAAAGGCAGGGAAGCGAGTCGCTGTAAACGGCAGACACTGTTCTTGCGAAGGATTGCCCCGCCTTCCGGCGCTGCTGCCTGGTTTAGACGTACCCCTGTTATTTCTTGTCCTCAGATCGGCGGATCAATTCCTTCCACAACTCAGCCTCATATTGCTGAGCCCCTGGATAAAGCGCACCACCCTTCTTGCCGTAGCGCGGGAACACCAGCTTTGAATAAACCACTTTGCCGAAATGAAATTCGGGCTCGGCGATAATGATTTGGGGGTGCGGTCGATCCAGTATCTTCAAGCCGGCGCTGCGCACTAATGCAGCCAGGGCGGCGTGGTTGGGAATCCACCAGTTCGTGGCGTCGCCGTTGTAGAGATTCTCTACGAACATAAGTTTGGGATAAGCCGGATCGTCTAACAACGGGTCGTCAATCGCCCGTTCATAGTTGGGCTTGTCTTGATAGCTGTCTGTCTCGGCGCCGATGATGTGGGATTGAATGTAGATTCGATGCTTCGTCATCTCAGCCAGGCGATCCAGGACCAGGCCGGGATACTTCAAGTGGTAGAGAAGTCCCAGGAAAATGACGTAGTCGAAGCGTTCGTCGGTGGTGAGGCAGTAGGTATGAGCGTCTTCGTTAATGACTTCAAGCTCAACGCCAAACTGAGCGGCTGCAAATTGTGCCTGGCGGTTGAATTCCACAAAGGGGTCGACCAGCACACAGCGGCTGGCTCCGCGCAGCTTCATTTGAATCGAGAAGAATCCCGCGTTGCCCCCTAAATCCAGCACAGTCTTTCCGACCAGGTTGGTCGGCACATAAGGCGCGATGAAGTTCCACCGCGTCTTCGCATCGTATCCTGGTTCCTCTCCGTTGCCGGTTCGAAGGCCGTTGGGAAGTTCGAAGTGCTGGTACCACCAGCCCAGCGAACGCATTTCCTGCTCTACCGCTTCCAAATTTGGCATGCCCGTTCCTCCTGTCCGTCGCCGTCAAGGGCAGGGATTATACACCTCTGCCGAACCGCATGCAGCTAGCATGCCCTGCCGTGCCGGGTCTGTGCTAGCATTCCGCATCGCCGGTCATTAAACCCTGCCTCTTGGAAAGGTGGCTCTGGAGAGAAAACGATGAACATTTGTCGGAGAAGAACCCTGCTGATTGCGATCACTCTGATTTGTCTCTCATTAGGAAGCAGCGTGGTCTTTGAAAAGAAGGACCTCGCGGCGCAGGATTCCAGTGTGCGCGGCTGGAAGCAGGGCCGAGGCTGGGGATGGATTTGGGGCAAAGAGGACGAAGTGGGATCACTGAATGCCGTTACGCCAGCGATGGTGCTGAAGGCCGTTTCTTTGGTGAAACAGGGCAAGGTTTATGATTTGGGGATTACCTATGACCGCACTTCCTACAAATGGCCGGGACACTCTCCAGGCGAAGTGCTTTCGTTCAGGACACCGGAAGGTGTCAAGCGCCAGAAGGATCTCGACTTCACACTCCCGGCGGCGAACCCGGCGGGCCTGGCCTGGCATAGTTGCGCTTTGTTCATCAACGACAATGTGGCCACTCAGATTGATGGACTGGGGCACATCACGACCGGCGAAGACAACCACTGGTATAACGGCTTCAAAGAAGCCGATTGGGGTGGCAATTGGGGCATCCGCAAAGCGGACGCGACGACCATTCCGCCCATGGTATTGCGTGCCGTTTTGCTGGACGTTGCTGGCTTCAAGAAAGTCGAGGCGCTGCCCGGCCATACAGCGATTACGGTGGATGATTTGAAGAAGACTCTTGAGTGGGAAAAGGTCGATATTCGTCCCGGAGACGCTGTCTTTGTTCGCACGGGCACTCTGCGTTACTGGGGGGAAACCGGCAGCGATCACGACAAGATAGGCGCGCATGATTCGGCGGGCATCAACCTTGAAGCAGCGAAATGGCTGGTAGAGCAAAAGGGAGCCATCCTCATCGGCTCTGATACCTCGGGCCTTGAAGTGGGTCCGGCGCCTGCGGGCAGCCGCAGCTTCAACCCGGTTCACGAGTATTTGCTGGTGGAGCAAGGTGTGCACATCGG
>Ga0187893_10005366_pt1 | contig 23076 bp, 25 predicted proteins | sample MA1701074metaG_FD_139574 | JGI IMG/M metagenome (GOLD analysis project Ga0187893, IMG submission 139574) | White microbial mat communities from a basaltic lava cave in the Kipuka Kanohina Cave System on the Island of Hawaii, USA - MA170107-4 metaG ...
GCCCGATCTCGAGGCGGCCTCAGTGAGGGGTGCCCGCCGACCCGGTGACGAACGGCTCGTGGGTACGCGCCCAGGCCACCTGGAGCCGCCGCAGCAGGCGCTCCATCGCGGGCTCGTCGGGCACGAGAAGGCGGCCGCCCGCCACCGCCAGCGCGGCGTGGAGCCGGCCGACCTCGACTGCGACCCGGATCCCCTCACGCGGGCTGCGGGGGCTGACCGCGAGCAGCGCTTCGGACGCCGCGGCGACCGTGACGTACCAGCCGGGGCCGACATGAAGGAGCGCGCCCGGGGTGAGGATCTCGCCCGCCGGGAGCATGAGCGTGAAGATCCGCCCAGCGCGGGTGACCACGCGGCGCCGCGGGCGGCGGCGCTCCTCGGCGGTCAGCTCGACGACGTCGGCCTCGTAGCCGGTCAGCTCACCGGGGTCGGTCCACACCGGCAGGCGGGCGATCACGATGGTCACGGCGCGGGCTCGGAGCGGAGATGCTCGCGCCAGTAGTGGTGGGTCTTCGCCAGTACGGTGATCAGGCTCCGCACCTGGTCCTCCAGGATGAAATCCGGACCGGCGGGCAGCCGCAGTCGCGCTCCGTCCACCCGCGCGTCGACGTTCTCCAGGATGATGGCCGCGCAGAGCCACGCCGCCATGCGCGGGCCCTCACAGGTGACCACGATCCAGCCCGGCTCGCCCGGCTCCGCCTCGAGTCCGGTCGTCTCCCGGATACCCCGCCGCATCTCGGCGAGCATCTCCGGCGACGAGGTCGCGCGCCGATCGGCCGCCTCGGGAGCGCGCAGCGCCTGCCCGGGGCCGCGCTGCGGTGGGCCCCCGTGGAGGGCGAGATCGCAGAACGTGGTCCACATCGCACCCCAGTCCGGGCGACCGTCCCGCCAGACGAACGGCGCCGATGCCATCGCGCCGGGCGCGGTCGACGGGGGCGCGAGCTCCCGAATGCGGGCCGGACCGCGGCGAATCAGGGGCTGGACCGCGTCGAGGGTCTGGATCGGCACGACGGCGACCGTGACCGGCATCCCGGTGCGCTGGGCGAGCGCGGCGGCGGCCTCGTCACACGCCTCCCGGGCCGGGTCGGAGAGGCCCGCGTCCACGACGAGCACGATGCGCCCCGCGATGTCGTCCGGCTGATCCATCGTCGAGCCCGGATCATACCACCGGCGCTCCGTGGGTTCCGGTTCCGGCCCCCACCCGGGCGAGCCCGACCACCTCCAGCACCGCGAAGAGCAGGACGGCGGCGGCCACCGCGGCCACCGCCAGGCTGCCGATCGTGGTCAGCGGACCCGCCAGGATCAGCACCCCGCTGCCGACGACCCATCCGGCATTGAGCACCACCGCGGCCACCGCCTCCGCGCGGCTGATCGTGGCGCGGGCGCCGTTGTAGAGGAGGGCGGCCGCGTAGACTACGAGCAACGCGCCCACCACCCGCGCGATGCCGGGCTCGGCGAGGCCGATGAGCGCGGAGACCGGCCCCGGGCCCGCCAGCAGCAGCACGCCGCAGAGGCCGGAGGCGACACCGTCGAGCTGCAGGCTGCGGCGTAGAAGCGTCGTGCGATCCGATTGCGTGTTCATGCTGTCACCTCCTCGGGGGTCGGAGCGTTCATTTCGTCTCGGGAAGGCCGGCGGCCTGGCGGATCTTCGCGAGCTGTTCGGCGTGCGCGCTCCAGTGTCGGTCGAAGATGGCGCCGACGAAGATGGGCGGCGTGATCTCGTCGGTGCCGATGATCTCCTTGAACAGCGGGATCCGCGCCTTGCGGGCGAGATCCGCCTCGCCGAGCGTCTCGAGGTACGCGAACGCCTCGCGCCGCTGGGCGTCGAGGGCGCCGGTCAGCTCCCCGAGGGTCATCCGCCGGCGGTCCGGGGTCACCGTCGCCACTCCGGGGGTGATGTCGACCACCGGCAGGTCGGTCACCGCGAAGCGCTCGAGCAGCGCGGCCGGCTTCCAGCCGGGCTCGAAGAGCAGGTGGTCCATGCCCTCGAGCTGCCGCCCGAGGTTCTGCCACGTCGCTTCGTTCTTCCTTCTGAGCTCGTTCACCGTTGCGTTGGCCATGACGATGCTCTCCTTTCGACCTCATCCTCGGCACGGCCAGTCATGGCGGCAATTACCCGCAAGGTAAGCCCCGGGTCGAGTGACTCCGCGCCGGCGGTGGGGCGGGGGTGGCCAGGGGGGTCCGGGTGATCCGTTCCCGCCAACCAAGACGAGGCCACGGGGCGCCGAGATTGGGAACTCCGAGCCGGCCTGCCCGGAGGGCAGCGCACCGTGATCAGAGGACCCCCCTGGCCACCCCCGCCCCACCGTCGGGGTGTACGCTGGGCCCGTGAGCGTTGCGATGCGCCGGCGCTTCGAGTTCGACCGGGACTCCTTCGCGTTCCCGAACGAGCTCGTCTGGGAAGACCACTTCGATCCGGCGACGGCCGCACCCGGCGTCCGCCGGCGCGTGCCGCCGCCTCGCTACGCGCACCACTGCTTCGTGCTGGTGAAAGCAGCGCGACAGTTCCTCTACCACGCGCGCTTCGACCCCGCCGCCGGTCACGTGGACGACGCGGGCTATCGGCGGCTGATCCGGGAGGTCCTCGCTCGTAGCCCGCGGCGGCCGTCTGAAGCCGGCGAGCGGGTCGTCATCCCCGGCTACGCGGGGCTGCGGGAGCTGAGCGCGGCGCGGGAGTCACTGGTGAAGGAACAGTGTGGGCGGGCGTGGCGCTCCTACCTCCAGCGCAGCCACTGGCGGATGGTCTTCCCAGTCTCGCGCGCGCACCAGCGGCGCACCGCCCGGGAGCTGCTCGAGGCGATCGAGCGCGACGACGCTCCCCTCGTCCACCTGCTGCAGTTCCCGTCGCTGACGATCAACCACGGCATGGTGATCTTCGAGGGAGCGCGCACGCCCACCGGCGCCCAGTACCTGGCCTACGATCCGAACGCGCCAGAGGCCCCGACCCGGCTGACCTACGACGATCGAACGCGGACGTTCCGCTTGTCACCGAACCGCTACTGGCGCGGCGGCGAGCTGAACGTGTTCGAGATCCGACGCTGGTACCTGTGAGAGCCGCCGGGCGGTCCGGAGCGGCGCCCTACCGGACCGCGCCCGGCTTCAGGTGGCGATCCAGGAAGCCCAGCATCTTGGCCCAGGCGTCTTTCCCCTCCTCCGGACGGAATCGCTCGGCGTTCGTGAAGTTCAGGAACGCGTGGCCGGCGCGCTCGTAGCGATGGAACTCGTGGGCCTTGCCGTAGCGGGTCATCTCGGCGTCGATTCGGTCCACGTCGGCGGCGAACACGCCCCGCGACGACTACTCGGATGGCTCGAAGCGCTTGAGCGAGGCCTTCACCGCCGCCCACGCCGCCTTCCACGCCGTACTGATCGACGCGTGCGGCAGCCCCATCCTCCGCGACATCTGCCGCTCCCTCTACGACGCCTCGGAGTTCTACCGGCGCTGGACCTACTCGGTGCCCGGCGCCGTCCGCGACACTCCGGGTGAGCACCGGGCCTTGATGGAAGCCGCGCTCGCCCGCGACGCCGAGCGCGCGGTCGCTCTGCTGACCGAGCATTTCGAGCGCACCACCCGCTCCGTGCTGGCGAGCCTGCCGAGCATGGCGCCGACGGGAGCCACGGGGAAGCTCATGCCCCTGGGCACCGCGGCCCGCCGTCGCAGCTCACCCGCGTCGTAACGGCTCGAGGCGACCGCAGCGCGACGGTCGAGGCTACGGCTCGGCGCCGAGGGTCGCGATGAAATGGACGAGGCTCTCGATTTCCTCCTCGCGGAGCAGCTGGACCGCCATCGTCATGGTCCCATCGAGGTCAGAGGCCGTCTTGGCCTTGAAGCCGCGCAGGAGCCGGAGCAGGTAGTCGTGATCCTGGCCGGCCAGGCGCGCCGCCTGCTGCTGGCCGGTGAGGCCGGGACGGTGGCAGGACGTGCAGTGATGAAGGTCGGCGAGGTGCCGGCCGGTCGCGACCTTGACCGGATCGATCGCCACTACGGTCGGCCGCGGCCGGGGACGCTGGGCCTCGTAGTACGCGGCCAGATCGGCCATGTCGGCGTCGGTCAGCGTCAGAGCGGCGGGCGACATCTGCGGGTCCTTCCGGCGCCCGTCGCGGTACTTGATGAGCTGCCAGTGGGTGTAGAAGGCGGGCTGGCCGGCGAGGGACGGCGTACCGGGAACGGTCGCGTTGCCGTCCCGGCCATGACACGCCGCGCACGGCTCGGCCTTGCGGCGCCCCGCTTCGAGGTCCGCGGCCGGTGCGGGCGCCGCGACTGCCGTCGCCGCCACGGCGACGACGATCGACGCGCCGAAGAGCGAGTGGAGGCGGCTCAGGGCTGGTAGGTGACCCGGTAGATCGCCCCCGCGTAGTCGTCGGCGATCAGGAGCGAGCCGTCCTTCATCTGGCGCGTGTAGACCGGGCGGCCCCAGACCTGATCGCCCTGGAGCCATCCCTCGGCGAACACCTCGTACTTGGGCACGTCGCCGGTCCGGAGGGTCACCATCATCACCCGGAAGCCGATCTTCTGGGTGCGGTTCCAGGAGCCGCGCTGGGCCAGGAAGGCGCGGTTCTTGTACTCGGCGGGGAACATCGAGCCGGTGTAGAACTCCACCCCGTTACCGGCCACGTGCGGGCCCGTCTTGATGAGCGGCGGCGCGAACTCCGCGCAGGAGCGGCCCTTGCCGAAGTCCGGGTCGGGGATGTCGCCCTGATGGCAGAAGGGAAATCCGTAGTGCAGGCCCTTCTTCGACGCCACGTCGAAGCGGTCGCTCGGGACGTCCTCGCCCATCCAGTCACGGGCGTGGGTCGCGAAGTAGAGATCCTTGGTCACCGGATGCCAGTCGAAGCCCACGCTGTTGCGCACTCCGTGGGCTACGTACTCGAAGCCGGTGCCGTCCGGATTGACGCGCGAGATGTTGGCGTGCGTGTCCGGCGGGATGCAGATGTTACAGGGAGCCCCGATGTTGAAGTAGAGCTTGCCGTCCGGACCGAAGGCCAGGTATTTCCAACCGTGCGGCAGATCCTTCGGCAGGGTGTCGTAGACGACCTCCATCGCGGGCGGGTTGTCGAGCTTGTCCTCGATTCCCGTCATCTTGGTGATCCGCTGCACCTCGGCGATGTAGAGCGTGCCGTTCTTGAAGGCCACGCCGTTGGGGAGGTTGAGACCCTTGGCGATGGTCTTGACCTCGCGCTGGCCGCCCTTGTCCACCACCGCGTAGACGTTGCCGGCCACGCGGCTGCTGACGAACAGCGTGCCCTTGTCGCCCCAGGTCATCGCCCGCGCATTGTTGAGGCCGTGAGCCCAGAGGGACACCTTGAAGCCCCGCGGGACCTTGATCTTGTCGACCGGGATCTCTCCGGGCGGCTTGGGCGCGGGCGGCTGCGCGATGGGGGCCAGCGGGGAGTTGGCCATCTCGGCCGGCTGGCCTTGCTTCCACGGCGGCGGCGCCTGGGCGAAGGCCGGAGCGGCGAGCGTGAGAGCGAGGGTGACCGCGAGAAGGATCGACATGATGGGCCGCATGGTGAACCTCCCCTCTGAGATCGGTGAGGATCGCGGAACGCCGCGAGCCGTGTCGGCAGCCGCCCGGACGATACGTCCCGTCCTCGGCGCTTGTCAAGGCGGTGGTCGGTGACGGATCATCCGGCCCATGCCCAGCCCACGCCCCATGACTGCCCGTGACCTGACGCGCATCCGTTTCCTGAGCGACCCCCAGGCCTCGCCGGACGGCCGCACCGTCGCCTTCGTGGTCACCATGCTCTCGGAGGAGAAGGACGAATACCTCTCCAACATCTGGCTCGTGGACGGAGCCGGTGGCGAGCCCCGCCGCTTCACTACCGGACCCCGGCGGGACACTGCTCCGCGCTGGTCGCCCGACGGCGCGCGTCTGGCGTTCGTCTCCGAGCGCGAGGCCAAGAAGAAGGGCCAGCTCTACGTGATGCCCGCCCAGGGCGGCGAGCCCACCCGGCTCACCGATCTCAAGAACGGGGTGGGCGCACCCGAGTGGTCGCCCGATGGCACGCGCCTGGCCTTCGTCGCGCGCGTGGGCGGCTGGCAGGAGCCCGAGAGCGAGGAGGAGAAGCGCAAGTCGCGCCCGCCGCGTGTGATCAGCACGATGAAGTACCGGTTCAACGGCGAGGGCTTCACCTATGACCGGCGACCTCAGATCTTCACGGTGACCGTGGACGGAGGCGAGCCGCGGCAGCTCACCGAGGGCGACTACGACCACGGCGACCCGGTGTGGTCGCCCGACGGACGCTGGATCGCCTTCACCTCGGCGCGCCACGACGACCGCGACCACGACGATGCCAGCGACGTCTGGCTCGTGCCGGCGGAGGGCGGCTCGGCCCGGCGCCTCACCGACACCGCGGGCCCGGCCGGCCACCCGGCCTTCTCGCCCGCCGGGGACAAGGTCGCGTTCCTCGGGCGATCCGCGCTCAACGCGTCCGGCAAGAACATCCAGCTCTTCACGGTCGGCCTCTCCGGCGGGGCGCCCTTCTGTCTCAGCGCCGACTTCGACCGGTCCTGCTCACCCCTCGGCGTTCGTCCGCCGTGGGGCCCCGACGGCGACACGCTCACGCTGGCCGCGGAAGACCAGGGCACGCTTGGTCTCTACCGCCTCCGGGCCGGAGGCGGGCCGCCCACCCGGATCGTCTCCGGCGAGCGGATCGTGACCGGCTACACGGCCTCTCGCGACGGCGCGCGAATCGCCTTCACCGCGACCGATCCGCTCTCGCCCGCCGAGGTCTTCGCGTGCGCCGCCGACGGCAGTGGGGAGCGGCGGCTCACCGATCTCAACGCGGACTGGAAGCGCGAGGTCGCCCTCAGCCGCCCGGAGCGGTTCCGCTTCGAGCGGGCCGGCTTCACCGTCGACGGCTGGATCATGAAGCCCTACGGCTTCGAGGCGGGCCGGCGCTACCCCCTGCTCTTCAACGTCCACGGCGGGCCCCACGCCCAGTACGGCTACCCGTTCTTCGACGAGTTCCAGGTTCAGGCCGGCGCCGGCTACGCCGTCCTCTACACGAATCCCCGTGGTAGCCAGGGCTATGGCGAGGCCTTCACCCGCGCGGTGGTGGGCGACTGGGGCGGCGGCGACGCGGCCGACGTGCTCGCGGGCCTCGACGAGGCGCTGCGCCGGTTCGACTGGATCGATCCCGAGCGTCTGGGCCTGCTCGGCGGCAGCTACGGGGGATTCATGACGAGCTGGATCGTGGGACACTCGCCGCGCTTCCGAGCCGCCTGCTCGGAGCGCGCGGTGAACAGCCACGTGACCATGTTCGGGTGCAGCGACATCGGCCACCTCTTCAACGTGGTGGAGCTCGGCGGTGTGCTGCCCTGGGAGGATATGGCGAAGTACCTCGAGCGCTCTCCCCTCACCTACGCCAAGGACATCACCACGCCGCTGCTCATCCTGCATTCCGAGGACGACCTGCGCTGTCCGATCGCGGAAGCCGAGCAGCTCTTCATGGCGCTGAAGACGCTCCGGCGGGACGTCACCTTCGTGCGCTTCCCGGACGAGAACCACGAGCTGTCGCGCTCGGGCAAGCCCCGCCACCGCCTCGAGCGCTTCCGGATCATCCTGGAGTGGTTCGCGAAGCATCTCCCCGCGTCCTAGTCGGCCGGGCCGGCGAAGAGCGTAGCACTGGGCGGAGAAGGCTCCTCCAGACTACGACCGCCCCGGGCGGCTCCAGTCCCCAACCAGGTCGCGCGGGGCCAGGGCCACGAAAACGAGCTGGCCGATGAGCCCGATCACGCCCACGTGGAGGAAGGCCAGCCCCTAGCCGGCTGGGGACATGCCGCCGCCGAGATCGAGGATCCATCCGATCATGATCGGCCCCACGAACCCGCCCGCGTAGCCGGCCATCGAGTGCACCGCAAGCGTGGCGCCGCGACGCTCGGCGTCGGCGCTGCCCGCCGCTCCCGCGGTGAGCGAGGAAGAATCGAGCCAGATGAGCAGGCCGTAGACGAGGACCAGCAGAGCGGCGAGCGGATAGGAGCGGGCCCCGAGGAACCCGATGGCGGCCGCGCAGACCACGCACGACGTCATGGCCAGGCGCACCAGCCGCTGGCGACCGAGGCGGATCGCCACCTCGTTGCCGGCCACGCTCGCCCACGTGCCGACGAGACCCATGGTCATGGCCACCACGGTGGGCGCGATCCAGGGGCTCGGGTCCGCGCCCGCGGCCGCCACGTAGGTGAGGAACGCGACGGCCCAGCCGCGGAGCGCGTTCATCTCCCAGGTGTGCGCGCAGTAGGCGATGGCGTAGGCCATGGCGGAGCGATTGGAAAGCACGGGCCGAAAATCGAAGAGCGCGCCGGCCGCCGCGGCGCGGCGGCGCTCCCGGGCCGGCGCCCAGCGAAGGACGATGAGCCAGCCGATCAGCGCGGCCACCCCGGCCGCCGCGAAGGCCCCGCGCCAGCCGAGCCACCGGCCCAGGGTTCCCGCGAACACGAACGAGAGCGCGCCGGCGATGCCGATGCTGGCCGCGTGGCCGGCCACGGCCCGGGACATGAGGGCCGGCTCCACCCGGTCGGCCAGCAGCTTGAGGCCCGTCATGTAGGTGCCGGCCCAGCCCACCCCGGCCAGCGCGCGCGCCGCCGCCGCGCTCCAGAAACCGTCGGCGAGCGCGGCGAATCCGAGATGGCTCGCGACCGTGATGCCGACGCCGGTGAGATAGACGGCGCGGGCATCGACGCGATCGGTGAGCGTCACGAGAAAGGGCACCGAGAGCGTGTAGACGGCATAGAAGATGCCCGTGATCCATCCGGCCTCCCGGTTGGTGATGCGCCAGTCGGCGATGAAGCCGGGCAGGAGCGCCGGCCAGGTGTAGGCCCCGATCTGGGCGCACACCTGGGCGGCGCACACGCACGCGACGAGGCGGGCGGGCGTCAACGGAACGCAGGCAGGACGTGCTCCCCGAACCGCCGCATGGAGGCGAGGATGCGCTCGTGGCCGAGGTAGAAGCCCACCTCTTCGGCCAGGCACGCCTGGACCAGCTGCTCCTCGATGGCGACGTGGTCGGCCTCCGCCGAGGGCGAGTGCGACAGGGTCAGCCAGCCGAAGCGCATGGGATCAGGCGCCGCTCACCGTCCCCGCCCCGACCAGGGTGCGGGCCAGCTCGATCTCGCCCAGGTGGGTCATGCCGTGGATGAGCCCCACCTGCCCGAGGCACTGGATGACCGACATCTCTCCGAGCGGCTTCACGGTGACCATCTTCTCGAAGAGCGCGGGGCTCGCCCCCGCCAGAAGCTCCTCGGTCCCGGCCCAGACCTTTTGCATGTACTCCTGGAAGAGCGGGAGGTCCTTGATGCGGAGGGCGTGGGCCTCCTCGGTGGACATGCCGGTGCCCTGGGCCACCGGCGGCAGCCCGAGCCGCTCACCGTAGCCGGCTTCGGTCCAGATGGGCGGCCGGCGCTCCTGGATCACCCAGCGCACGATGTTGTCCTCGGTCCGCGCGTAGTGCCACAGGCCCCACGCGATCGTGTTCGCCTTCGGATGTCCCCCGGGCACCGCGTGGAGCTGTTCCGGGGTGAGATCGGCCAGGGACTTCTCAAGGCCGGTGTGAAGCCGCTTGAGCTGCGCCCTGACGAACTCCGCCGCGCTGAGCATGGGGGGTCTCCTCGGCTGCCGGTGTATCGTGTATACTCGAATTCGTTACACAGCTCCGAGGAGCGTTGCGACGGGAGCCCTTCCCGCCAGGCTCGGAGCGGCCGACCGACCCGGCCGGCTGTGGCCAACGGCGCTCGCAAACTCCCTTACCATAAGGAGGGCGCGAGATGAGCGCCAGCGCAAAATCCACCCAACCCCAGGATCACGTGGTCACCGATCTGAGCCTCGCCGACTGGGGGCGCAAAGAGATCCAGATCGCCGAGACCGAGATGCCGGGGCTCATGGCCATCCGCGAAGAGTACGCGAGCCGGCAGCCCCTGCGGGGCGCCCGCATCACGGGCTCGCTTCACATGACGATCCAGACCGCGGTGCTGATCGAGACGCTGCAGGCGCTGGGGGCGGAGGTCCGCTGGGCCTCCTGCAATATCTTCTCGACCCAGGACCACGCCGCCGCCGCGATCGCGGCCGCCGGCACCGCGGTCTTTGCGCGGAAGGGCGAGTCGCTCGACGAGTACTGGGACTACACCCACCGCATCTTCGAGTGGCCACAGGGCGGGTACTCCAACATGATCCTGGACGACGGGGGCGACGCCACCCTGCTCCTGCACCTGGGCACCGTCGCCGAGCGGGACGTGGCCAGCGTCTCCCACCCGACCAACGAGGAAGAGACCGCGCTCTTCGCCGCGATCAAGTCGAAGCTGGCCAAGGATCCGACCTGGTACTCGACCCGGCTCGCCAAGATCCGCGGGGTGAGCGAGGAGACCACGACCGGGGTCAAGCGGCTCTACCAGATGGCCAAGGACGGGCGGCTCAAGTTCCCGGCCATCAACGTCAACGACTCGGTGACCAAGAGCAAGTTCGACAACCTCTACGGATGCCGGGAATCGCTCGTCGACGGCATCAAGCGGGCCACCGACGTGATGGTGGCGGGCAAGGTCGCGGTGGTCTGCGGCTACGGCGACGTGGGCAAGGGCTCCGCGCAGGCGCTGCGCGCGCTGTCCGCCCAGGTCTGGATCACCGAGATCGACCCCATCTGCGCGCTCCAGGCCGCGATGGAGGGTTACCGGGTGGTGACGATGGACGAGGCGGCCGACCGGGCCGACATCTTCGTGACCGCCACCGGGAACTTCCATGTCATCACCCACGAGCACATGAAGCGCATGAAGAACAACGCGATCGTGTGCAACATCGGCCACTTCGACAGCGAGATCGACATCGCCTCGCTGCGGCAGTACAAGTGGGAGAACATCAAGCCGCAGGTCGATCACATCATCTTCCCGGACGGCAAGCGCCTGATCCTCCTCGCCGAGGGCCGGCTGGTCAACCTGGGCTGCGCCACCGGCCACCCGAGCTACGTCATGAGCTCCTCGTTCGCCAACCAGGTCATCGCGCAGATCGAGCTGTTTACCAATCCGGACAAGTACGCGGTCGGGGTCTACGTGCTCCCCAAGCATCTGGACGAGAAGGTGGCGCGGCTGCAGCTCAAGAAGCTGAACGCGAAGCTCACCGAGCTCACCGATGCCCAGGCCCGCTACATCGACGTGGACAAGGCCGGCCCCTACAAGCCCGACCACTACCGCTACTAGCCGACGCCCCCACGGCCGGCGGATTCAGATCACGGCTGCCTGGGCCGCTCGCACCGGCGGGCCTGGAAGAGCAGGTTGCCGGCGGTGAGCGCCCAGGCCGGCGTGATCGGGCAGCCGGCCGCCCGAAGTGCCTCCGCGATCCAGCTGTTGCACGTGTAGAGGAGCGAGTAGCGGCCGGCGGCGGCGTAGAAGCGGCTCCCGGGATACAGCCCCGGGCCGAGGTCGATCGGATCGCCCGAGGCGTCGCGGGTGTAGGCGCGGGACACGAAGCGCGCCAGGGCCTCCACACCGCGCCCGGAGAGCTCGACCGCGACGATCTCGGCGCGCGTGAAGAGCTCGGCGGGCGGGCGGCCGAGCCCTGCCACGTGGAGCACGCTGCCCCCCGAAGCGAAGATCGCCCGGAGCGCGAGCCCGACTCCCGCATCCGGCGACCGATAGAAGGCACGATCACCCCAGCCCACTTCCAGGAACGGCGCGGGCGGAAAGCGGACGTGCTCGGGCCAGGCCTCGGTCGGAATCTGGTCGCGGCGGATCACGATCCCGCTATGCCAGCCGTGCCCGACCACGTAGACGGTGGTCGTCGACTCGGCGGATCGTGGAGGGTCCAGCTCCCGAACCGGGCCGAGGCAAGCCGTCGCGAGAAGGCTGGCGCCGAGAGCGGCGAGGGCGAGCCGCCGCTTGCCGAGGCGATCGGACCTCCTGTAGCCTAGCCGCGGCTCGCCCGACTTTTCGCCCTCCGGACGGCCAGAGGAGATCCGATGAAGGTCACCACGGTGGAGTCGCTTCATGCCGACGCGGGATGGCGCAACTTCGACTTCCTCAAGATCAGCACCGACGAGGGGATCGTGGGCTGGAGCGAGTACAACGAGTCCTTCGGCGGCCCCGGCGTCTCCGCGGTCATCCGGGAGCTCGCCCCGGCCCTGGTCGGCAAGGACCCTCGCGCCTGGGAGGCCCACGTCGCCCTGATGTACGCGCTACGCCGGCAGGCGACCGGCGGCGTGATCCAGCAGGCTATCGGGGCCATCGAGAACGCCCTCCTCGACGTGACGGCCCGCGCCCTCGGGGTGCCGGTCTACGCGCTCTTCGGCGGCCCGGTGCGCGAGCGCATCCGCCTCTACTGGTCGCACTGCGCGACCTACCGGGTGAGCCGCGCCAAAGAGATGGACCTGCCACCGGTGCGCACGCTCGACGACATCGTGAAGCTCGGGCGCGAGGTGGTGGCCAAGGGCTACACCGCGCTCAAGACCAATGTGCTCTTCCTCGGCGACGACAATCCCCGCGCCCACGTGCCCGGCTTCGCCCGCGGCGCCGGCTTCCCCGAGCTCAACGCCGACCGGCAGGTGATCGACGCGATCCGCGCCGAGCTCGCCGCCTTCCGCGAGGGCGTCGGCCCCGCCGTCGACATCATGGTCGACCTCAACTTCAACTACAAGACGGAGGGCTTTCTCAAGATGGCGCGCGCCATGGAGGCCTTCGATCTCTTCTGGGTCGAGATGGACACACTCGATGCGAAGGCGCTGGCGTACGTCCGGAGCCGCACCTCCATCCCGGTCGCCTCGTGCGAATGCCGGTTCGGCCGGCGCGACTACCGGCCGTTCTTCGAGCACCAGTCGGTGGACGTGGCGATCATCGACACCCCATGGAACGGTGTGGCCGAGTCGCTCAAGATCGCGGCGATGGCCGACACCTACGAGACCAACGTGGCCCCGCACAACTTCTACGGGCACCTCGCCACCATGATGAGCGCCCACTTCAGCGCGGTGGCGCCGAACCTGCGCATCATGGAGATCGACCCCGACATGGTCCCGTGGCAGGGCGATCTCGTGACCGTGACGCCGCAGATCAAGGACGGCCATCTCCTCCTCCCCGAAGGCCCGGGTTGGGGCACCGAAGTCAACGAAGAGGCCGTCCGCGCGCACCCGCCGCGCTCGACCCGGTAGCGGCGCGGCGGGCGGGGGTGGCCCGGGGGGCAGCCTCTAACCACGGTGCGCTCGTCTTCGGCTACCCGGTCAGGAGTTCCCAATCTTGGTGGTTGCCGTCCCCGTTTCGGTCGGCAGGAACGGGTTACCCGGCTGCCCCCGGGTCAACCGGCGGAACGGGCGGAAGAAGGTGCGGAGCTCGTCAGCCAGGATCTCCGGCGCCTCCGCCGCGACGAAGTGACCGCCGCGCGGTAGATTGACCCAGCGGCGGATGTCCGCGAAGCTCCGCTCCGCCCGCTCCCGCGGCGGGCGCTGGATCGGCTCGGAGGTCAGCGCCACGCCCGTCGGCACCGTGATGCGGGTCGTGATGCGGCGCGCCTCCCGGGCGCGCTCGTAGTAGGAGCGATTGGCCGCATTCGCGGTCGCGCTGACCCAGTAGAGGGTGACGTTGGCGAGGAGTAGGTCCCGGCTGAAGTAGCGGTCCAGATCCCCGGCCGGGTCGGTCCACGCGCGCCACTTCTCCACGATCCAGGCCGCGAGTCCCGCCGGCGAGTCGTGGAGCCCGTAGGCGAGGGTCTGGGGGCGCGTCTCCTGGATGAGGCCGTAGCCGCCCTCCTCCCGCTGCCAGCGCTCCTGCAGGGCGGCGAAGGCTCGCTCCGCCTCGGTGAGCGGCTGGCGGTCCGCGCCGATCACGGGCGGCGGAAAGGTGGGCATCAAGGTGTGCAGGGCGATCAGCGGCTCGGGCACATCGGCGGCCAGCCAGCCATTGATCACCGCGCCGATGTCGTTGCCATGCGCCGCGTAGCGCGGGTAACCCAGCCCTTCCATGAGTCGCGCCCAGATCGCGGCCACCCGGCTCCGGGTCAACCCCCGGCCCGGCCGGTCCGAGAAACCGAAGCCGGGGATCGACGGCACGATCACGTCGAAGGCGTCCGCCCGGTCGCCTCCGTGCGCCCCCGGGTCGGCGAGGAGCGGGATCAGCGCGAGCATCTCCACGAACGAGCTCGGCCAGCCGTGGGTGATGAGCAGCGGCATCGGCGCCGGCCCTCGACCGTGGGTGTGGATGAAATGGACGCGGGCGCCGTCGATCTCGGCTCGGAAGTGCGGCAGCGCGTTCATCGCTCGCTCCTGCGCGCGCCAGTCGAAGGACGTGCGCCAGTAGTCCACGAGGTCGCGCATGTAGCCAAGACTCGTCCCGTAGTCCCAGCCGGCCCCCTCGACCTCGTCTGGCCACCGCGTGCGGTCCAGGCGGTCGCGTAGATCATCGAGGGTCGCCTGCGCCACGTCTACCACGAAGGGACGGATCTCCATCGCGCGCGTATTATGATTCACCTGACATGACCTCTCGTCAGCTTTCCGTCGCGGGCCTGCGGGTGCCCAGCTTCGTCTACGGGACGGCGTGGAAGGAAGCGCACACCGAGCGCCTGACGCGCCTGGCCCTCGAGGCCGGATTCCGTGGCATCGACACCGCCAACCAGCGGCGGCACTATCACGAGGCCGGCGTCGGCGCCGCGATCGCGGCGGCCGTCGCTTCAGGCCTCGTTCGGCGCGATGAGCTGTTCCTCCAAACGAAGTTCACGTCGGTGGGGGGCCAGGACCATCGCCTGCCCTACGATCCCGCCGCGGACGAGGCCACGCAGGTGCGCCAGTCCTTCGCCAGCTCGCTCGAGCACCTGCGGGTCGAGGCCCTCGACTCCTATGTCCTGCATGGGCCCGCGCGACGCTTCGGCCTGAGCGCCTCCGACCTCGAGATCTGGCAGGCGATGGAAGGGTTGCGCGCGGCCGGCAAGACGCGTTTCCTCGGCGTCAGCAATGTCGGCCTCGACCAGCTCGAGGCGCTCTGCGCGCGGGCCACGACGCCGCCCACCTTCGTACAGAATCGGTGCTTCGCGCAGACCGGCTGGGACCGGGAGGTGCGCGCCTTCTGCCGCGAGCGCTCCATCGTCTATCAGGGCTTCTCGCTCCTGACCGCGAATATGGCCGAGCTGCGCCACCCCGCATTCGCCCGGCTGGTCGCCCGGGTCGGCAAGACGCCGGCCCAGGTGGTCTTCCGCTTCGCGCTGCAGGTGGGCATGCAGCCGCTGACCGGCACCACCGACCCCGCCCACATGCGCGAGGACCTCCAGAGCTACGACTTCCAGCTCTCCGCCGAGGACGTGCGCGTGCTCGAGGACATCGCCCGCCTCTAGGCGCCCTTCGATCGTCAGACGCCGGTGCCGAAGCCTCCGGAGGCGCGGACCGTCGCGGCCTCGCCCATGTGGCCGGCGGAATGAAACAGCGCGATGGTGCTCAGCACCGCCGTCCGCGGGCGGCCCGGGAAGGCCTTCGAGAGCGCTTCGGTCCAGACCCCGAAGGCCCCCGCGCCGGCCGCGCGCTGCACCGCGTCGGCGGCCACCGAGCCTTCCCAGTCCCCGGGCTTGAAGCCTCCCACCAGCTCGCGCGTACGGAGACCGACCGCGTCGCGGTATTCGCGGAGCGCTCCGACGTCGATCTGCCGCGTCAGCGCCGTGACCTCCGGGCCGGTCATGCCGATGCCGAAATCTCGGCGGGTGATGCCGAGCCGCTTCATCCACGCATCGTCGAAGAGCTGTACCCGGCCGGCCACCACCGCGTTGACGATGATGTCCTCGGCGCGGGCGATGTGCCACATGAGCCACGCGAGCGAGTTGAGGTCCTCACGCGGGCGGACGCGCATCTGCTCGTCGGTGAGGCCGGCGAAGGTCCGCTCCGCGGCCGACATCTTGTTGCCGCCCACCGCGGCCGAGTGCATCGCGGCGTGCTGCTCCAGGAACAGATCACGAATGTCCATGTCGTCCTCCCGGGATGCCCGGCGGAGTCGCCGGAGCATCGCATCGAATGGGGCTGGTCACTGGCTTGGCCGCGAGGGCCGCGGGCCGCTCCAGAGGGTGTCGTCCGACGCGACCCGCACCTCCGCCCCGGACTGTTCCAGCGCGCGCATGACCTCGCGGGCCATCGTCTCGTACCAGTCGGCCACCTCGGCCGGGTAGTCGGCGTGACTCTCGAGGTCCTTGAGGATCGGCCCCTCCACGGTGGGGATGTCGTGCTCGCCGTCGAACTGCCGGGTGTACGGCCGGCCCTTCGCGGCCGCGGTCGCGGCATCGATGGTCGCGTCGAGCTTCAGCCACTTGCCGCCGAGATGCGCCTCCCCGAGCGAGTGCCAGGGCAGCGTGCGGTCGCCCCACAGCCGCCGCACCTCCTCCGACATGAAGGGCTTGTCGGGACAGTGGAGCTGCTGGAACCCCACGCGCGCCGGGATGCCCGAGGCCCGGCACAGGGCAACGAACGAGCTCGCCTTGCCCATGCAGAAGGCGTGGCCGGCCCGGAGCACGTCGCTCGCGCGGCGCTTGCCCTCGGCCAGGTAGCGGAACGAGGCGAGGATGTCGTAGGGCATGTCGCGCACGAAGTAGTAGATCCGCTCGAGCTTCTCCCGCTCGGTCCGGCACCCTTCGGTCAGCCGCCTCGCCGCCGCGATGACGTCGACGTGATCGGAGTCGATGAGGCGGGTCGGCTCGAGGTATCGGCCGATATCGTCGTTGTCCATGGCGTCTCCCTTGCCTAGGTGGCCGCGAACTCCTGACGGAGCGCCGGGAGCACCTGGCGACCGGCCAGCTCCAGCCCGGCGCTCGCCGCGACGTCGGGGATCGTGAACAGGAAGTGGCGCACGCCGGTCGCCACGTACTGGCGGATCCGGGCCACGCACTGCTCGGGGGTGCCGACCACGTGCCCCTCGCCGGGGATTCCCGCGAAGCGCTCCCGGGTGGCGGCGGCCCGCCCGGCGTCGCGCTCCGCGATGAGCAGCACGGTGACCGAGCGGGCGAGCGCGCGGGGATCGCGGCCGACCTCGCGGCACGCCGCGTCGAGGTAGGCGCCGCGCTCCGCGATCTGTGAAGGCCCCCACCACCGCACGTTGACGCCGTCCGCCGCGCGCGCGGCGAGGCGATGGACGCGGTCGCCCTCGCCGCCGATCCAGATGGGCGGGTGCGGCCGCTGGAGTGGCCGCGGGTCGCAGATCGCGCCGTCGATGGCATAGTGCCGGCCCTGGAAGCGCGGGCGCGCCTCCGTCCACATGCGCCGGATGATCTCGACGCCCTCCGTGAGCTGATCGATCCGCTCCCCGATGCGCGGGAACGGGATGCCGTACGCGCGGTACTCCTGCTCGAACCAGCCCGCGCCCAGGCCGAGGTCGAGTCGCCCGCCGCTGATGACGTCGAGGGTGGCCGCCATCTTGGCCAGGACCGACGGCGCGCGGTACGAGTGGCAGAGCACGCTGGTGCCGAGGCGCAGCCGGCGCGTGTCGCGGGCCAGCGCGGAGAGGGCCGTCCAGCACTCGAGCAGCGGCATCGAGCGCGTCTCCTCCTCGCGGTTCGCGCGGCCGCCGTCCCTCGCGATCCCCGCGTCCTCTCCGTAGGCGTCGGGAGCGAGGGTCAGGAAGTGGTCGCAGAGCCAGATCGAGTCGAAGCCGAGCTCCTCGGCGAGCGCGGCCGCCCGGCGCATCTCCTCGTACGACGTCACCGCGAGGCCGCGGATGGTGAGGGCGAGGATGAGGCCGACGTGCAGATCGGGAGGCATCTCGTCGCGCAGCCTACCACAGCGACCCGCGCCTCCGGGAGTGGACGCCGCCGCCGCGGGCGTGATATAAGCGGGGCGCATCAGCGGTACATCTCGCGCCTCAGAGCGGAGGACCAACGATGAGCCACATCTCGCGGCGAACGATTCTCAAGGCCCTCGCGGGCGCCGGCGTCACGACGGCGGTCTCCGGCTTCCCCTTCGTGAACCGCCTCGCCCTCGGCGCGCCGGCGGTCAAGGTCGGCGTGGTCGTCCCCATGACCGGGCCGATGGCGCTCGAGGCCCAGGAGATGCTCGCGGCCACCCAGATCGCGGTGGAGGACATCAACGCGGCGGGCGGCGTCATGGGACGCAAGGTCGAGACGGTCATCCGCGACTCCGAGTTCAAGCCCGAGGTGGCGAAGCGCAAGGCCACCGAGCTGATCGAGGTGGAAAAGGCCGCGTTCCTCGTCGGGGCCATCGTCGGCTTCGAAGGCATCGCGATGGCCGAGGTCGGCTGCAAGAACGACGTGATCGTGAGCTTCTTCGGCCAGAACTTCCTCACCGTCAAGGGCAAGATGTGCAAGTACCAGTTCGGCAACAACCTCACCCCCTACCAGACGGCGGCCGCCGCCGCCCACTTCGTCAACGAGCAGAAGATGGGCAAGCGGTGGCACATGCTCGCCAACAACTACTCCTGGCCGCAGATGTTCGAGCGCGCCTACTCGCTCGTGGCCAAGCAGGTCGGCGCGGACTGGACGGGGGTGACGTGGGCCCCGCTCGGCACGCGCGACTTCCTCCCCTTCCTGCCCAAGGTGGCGGCCGCGAAGGCCGACGTGGTCTTCATCACCACGTGGGCCGCCGACCAGGTGGCGTGCGCCAAGCAAGTGCAGGAGTTCGGGCTGGCCAAGCAGGCACGGGTGATCCACTCCATCACCGAGCTGACCTTCGCGGAGGCGGCCGGCGCGGGGGTCTACGAGAACTTCTACTCCGGCATGCCGTGGTACTGGCACCTGAAGGACAAGTTCCCGGCGGCCAAGCGCTACTACGACCGCCACGTGGCGCTCCGCAAGCGCGCCCCCTCCGGCTACACCGCGTCGACCTACTCCACGGTGCGCCTCCTGCTGGAGACCGCGAACGAGGTGAAGTCGCTCGAGACCGACAAGGTCACCCGCGCCCTCGAGGGACGGAAGTTCCAGCACCTCAAGGGGCCCGAGCGGATCCGCGCCTGCGACCACGTGAACATCCAGGACGTCTACCTGTGCAAGGGCAAGGCGGCCGGGGCCATGAAGGACAGCTGGGACTTCTTCGACATCGTGCAGGCCGTGAGCGGCGAGTCCGCCTCCGAGTCGTGCGAGGGTGAGGGCTTCGACCCGAAGAGGCCCCTGAGTCAGCAGATCTGAAGGCCCAGCGGATCTGACCCTCTTCGGCTTCCCGCTCGAGATCTGGTACACGCAGCTGTTCATCGGCCTGGTGAACGGCTGCATCCTCATTCTCGTCGCCCTCGGGCTGTCGATCGTGTTCGGCCTCATGGGCATCATCAATTTCGCCCACGGGATCTTCTACATGCTCGGGGCCTACGCGGGCTGGCTGACCATCCACCTCACCGGCAGCTTCTGGCTCGCGCTGGTGACCGCCCCGGCGGCGGTCGGCCTCATCGGCGTCCTCGTCGAGCGCGGCGTGCTCAAGCGCATCTACGGGACCAAGAACGCCAACTTCGCGGGGGTGCTGGTGACCTACGGGCTCGCCATCATGATCCCGGATCTCGTGCGGATGACCTTCGGCCGGCCCGGCAAGCCGTTCGCGGTGCCGGAGGTCCTCACCGGCTCGCTCTTCCGGCTCGGCGCCATCGACGTCCACGGCTATCGCGTCTTCATCCTGCTCGTGACCGCCGCGCTGCTGCCCCTCCTCTGGCTCCTGCTCAACCGCACCAACCTGGGCCTCGTGATCCGGGCCGGCACCAGCGACAACGTGATGGTCCAGCTCCTGGGGATCAACGTGGCGCAAACCTGGACGATCACCTACGCGCTCGGGGCCGCGCTCGCCGCCTTCGCGGGCGTGATCACCGCGCCCCTGGTGGCGGTCTCGCCCGAGATGGGCGGTCTCGTGCTCATCGAGTGCTTCATCGTCACGGTGGTCGGCGGGATGGGCACCTTCCTCGGAGTCGTCGCGGGCGGCCTCCTCATCGGGGAAGCGCTGGCCCTGACCGGCATGCTCTACGACGTCCTCGCCGACGTCGTCATCTACCTCGCGATGGCCCTCGTGCTTCTGGTGCGTCCCCGTGGACTCTTCGGTCAGGAGGGGATGTCCGAGGAGTGAGAGGCCTTCTCCTGGCCGCGCTGGTGCTGGCGACGGCGCCGCTGTACGCCGACTACACCCCCTTCTACCTCGGCCTGCTCACCGAGGTTCTCGTCTTCGGGCTCTTCGCGCTGGCCTACGACGTGCTCCTCGGCCACGCCGGCGTGCTCTCGCTCGGGCACTCCGCCTTCCTCGGGGTGGCCGCCTACACCACCGGCATCATGCTCGCCCGCTACCGGGCCCCGCTCGAGCTGAGCCTGCTCGCGGGCGCCCTCGGCGGCCTGCTCACGTCGCTGATACTCGGCATCCTCGTCTTGCGAAAGCGCGGGGTGTATCTGGCGATGCTCACCCTCGCCCTGTCGCAGGTCTTCTACTACATCGTCCTCATGTGGACCCCGGTGACCGGCGGCACCGACGGACTCGGCAACCTGCCCATCCTCTACCTGAGCGATCCCTTGGGCTGGCGGCTGTCGAAGCGGCCGATCACCCGCTACTACGTGATCGCCGCCGTCATCTTCCTCGCCATGCTGGCGATCCGCCATCTCCTCCACTCGCCCCTCGGCCGCGTGATGCGGGCGGTGAAGGCCAACGAGACGCGGGCGGCCGCGTGTGGCTACGACACCCGCCGGATCAGGCTCGCCGCCTTCGCCATCTCGGGGCTCTTCTCGGGGCTGGCCGGCGCGCTCCTCACGGTGGTGCTGGAGTTCGTGCCGATCGAGAACATCCACTGGCAGATGTCGGGCGCCGTCCTGATCATGACGCTGTTCGGCGGGACCGGCACCCTGCTCGGGCCGTTCGTCGGGGCCGGCGTCTTCATCTGGATGCGGGACTTCCTCAGCAAGTACCTCGAGTACTGGGAGGTCTTCGTGGGCGGGGCCTTCGTGCTCATCGTCCTCTTCCTTCCCGACGGCATCGTGGGCAGCCTCGCGCGCCTGGTCGCCCGGCGGCGGCCGGCGCCGATCGTCGCGACCGAGGACCAGCTGCCGGAGCCCGAGCCGCAGACGAGCGTCGCGGCGCGCCCGCACGAGGGCGACGGGCGGTTGCTCGAGAGCCGCGGCCTCACCAAGGCCTTCGGGGGGCTCACCGCGGTCAACGGGGTGGACTTCCAGGTGCGGACCGGCGAGCTACGCTCGGTCATCGGTCCCAACGGGGCGGGCAAGACCACGTTCTTCAACCTGTTGACCGGGGTCCTGCCCCCGTCGGGCGGGCGCATTCTCTTCAAGGGCGAGGACATCACCGGTCTCCCCGCGCACGCCGTCTCGCGCCTCGGCATCGCGCGGTCCTACCAGGTGACGAACATCTTCGGCGATCTCACCGTCTTCGAGAACGTCCGGATCGCGGCCCAGTCGCGCGTCACCCACTACCGCTTCTGGGGCAGCCCGGACTCGCTGGCGGCGGTCAACGCGCGCGCCGAGGATATCCTCCGGCAGCTCGGCCTCACCGCCAAGCGCCACGCCCTGGCCCGCGAGCTGTCGCACGGCGAGCAACGCTATCTCGAGATCGGCATCGCGCTCGCCACCGAGCCCGCCTTCCTCCTGCTCGACGAGCCCACCGCGGGCATGAGCCCGGACGAGACGCAGCGCACCGCGGCCTTCGTGCGCCGGCTCGCCGGCCACGTCACGATCGTGGTGGTGGAACACGACATGGAGGTGGTGATGGGCATCTCCGACCGCATCACCGTGCTGAACTACGGCGAGATCCTCGCCGAGGGCACCCCGGCGGAGATCCGCGAGAATCCCGACGTCCGCCGCGTCTACCTCAAGGACTGAAGCGCGCCATGCTCCGGGTCGAGGGAGTCGACGCCTACTACGGCCTGAGTCACGTGCTGCAGGGCGTCTCGCTCAGCGTCGAGGCGGGCGAGGCGGTCGCCCTCCTCGGGCGCAACGGCGCCGGCAAGACCACCACGCTCAAGACCATCATGGCGGTGGTGCGGGCGCGGCGGGGCCGTATCACCTGGAACGGCACCGACATCACGAGCCTACCCCCCTACCGGATCGTGCAGGCGGGCATCGGCTACGTCCCCGAGGAGCGGCGGATCTTTCCGAACCTGAGCGTCTACGAGAACCTCAAGATGGCCCGGCTCACCACCGACGGCGGCCGCCGGATGGACGACTACCTCGCGCGGGTCCTCGAGCTCTTCCCGCCGCTGGCCGATCGACTGTCCCACAAGGGCAAGACCCTGAGCGGCGGCGAGCAGCAGATGCTCACCATGGCGCGGAGCCTGGGCACCAACCCGAAGCTCCTGCTCATCGACGAGCCGACCGAAGGCCTCATGCCCGCCTTGGTGGAGACGATCAGCCGGACCATCATCGAGATCCAGCGTCAGGGCGTCGCCGTCCTCCTCGTGGAGCAGAACACCCGCCTCGCGCTGGGAGCCACCCAGCGCGTCTACCTGATCGAGAAGGGCGTGATCAAGCACGAGGCCCGCTCGAGCGACCTCGCGGGTGACGCGGAGGTGCGCCGCCGCTACCTCGGGGTGTAGTCCCCCTCTCCCCGCTGGGGAGAGGGCAGGGCGAGGGGTGGTTACGGCAGGAGGTCGAAGACGGAGATTCGCGCGGCCGGCGCGACGAGCGGCGTGGCGGACGATCCGGAGGACAGCACCTCGGTCAACGCGTAGCGCCAGAGGAAGCGGGCGGCGGGATCCTCGATCGGCCCGCGGTACACTTCCAGGACGCGGTCGACGAGGTTCAGGATCCAGTAGTCGGCCACACCCGCCCGGGCGTAGAGGCTCCCCTTGTGGTCCCGGTCGAGTGCGAGGCTCGACTCGGCGACCTCGACGACGAGCACGGGCCGGGAAGGGTGCTCGTGGCGGTAGTCACGCCTCGTGCCCCGGGTCACCGCAACGTCGGGCTCGGGCTCGGAGTCGTCGGTGAGCGCGATGGGCCCCTGGGACCGGACCAGCCATCCCGGTCCGAGCGCGGCCCGGAGCGCGTCTTCCACGAGGCCGATCGCCGTGTAGTGCGCGCTCCCCTGGGGCTCGCTCACCATCAACTCCCCGCCGAGCAGCTCGACGGGCTCGCCCGGCTGGAAAATTCCAGCCTCGATCAAGCGCTCGTACTCGGCGCGCGTCCACCGGCGGAGACGAGTGGGATAGGTTTCCATAGCTCGGAGGCTAGC
>Ga0187893_10005367_pt1 | contig 23074 bp, 17 predicted proteins | sample MA1701074metaG_FD_139574 | JGI IMG/M metagenome (GOLD analysis project Ga0187893, IMG submission 139574) | White microbial mat communities from a basaltic lava cave in the Kipuka Kanohina Cave System on the Island of Hawaii, USA - MA170107-4 metaG ...
AACTGGATCGCGTCATTGCCGTGTCTCCGACCTGGGCTGAAAACCATCGATTTACCGAAGCCATCCGCACTCGTCTGAAGACGGCAGGCTGTATTTCCGACGGATGTGACATTCAGGTGCACGAGTCCTTGAATTGGACGCGGCAGCAACTGGGGATCGCGGGTAACTACAAACCTGGGATGGTAGTCACCTTCAATCTGGGCACAGCTGCGGTCCCGGCAGGGACAAGCCTCAGCGTCGAGCGGGTGGAGGGATCTCAGGTTTACCTCAAGGGTTACGAGAAACCCTTTACCGCCCGGCGCCTTGCCGACAAGGTCGCCGTTTCTGAACAGCGCACGATTGAGTTGTCCGTTGGAGACCGCATTCTCATCCGCCGGAACTTTCGTCCGGCCGGTGTGGTCAATGGCGACGTACTCACCGTGGCCCGCATTAACCCGGATCTCACCATCCACACCAAAGAGAAAACCATCCTGCCACCGAACTTCCGAGACTTCTGCCACGGCCATGTCGTCACCAGTCACAAGGCGCAAGGCAGAACTCATGATTCGGTCATTTTGGCCGCAGCGGAAGTCGACTCCAAGACAGCCTATGTCGCCTGTTCCCGAGGCCGCCAGCGCTGCAGTGTCTTCACTCCCGACTTGGACCACTTCATGAAGGGATTGCCTCGATCCGGGGATCGCACGGCCGCGTTGGATATCACCCCTCCGCAGCTCCAGCAGAGCCAGCCGCCGAGGACATCCGACTTTCGCAACTGGTGGGATTCGATCAAAGACCAGGGCATCCACTTTCTCCACCGACTCCAGGACAGCCTCACCCCTTCGCTGATGCATCAAACACCGGCAGAACAAGTTCTCACGCGAAGACAGCTTGCATTGGATAAAGCATTGGGACCTTGAAAGGAGCGCCTTATGGATCGTCATAACAGTGCAGCACGAACTCAAGATCAACGAATTCCCTATCTGAAAAGAGAAGGCCAGCGCAAAGGCGCCATCTTTGTTTCCCACAATGGCGACCGGCGTATGCTGCCGGACAGTTGGCTTTCGTGTGCCGAACTGACGGATGAAGCACGATTGCTCACACTTCACTACTCCGCCGGCAAGATTCGGGTTCGAGGACATGAACTTGGCGGGCTCTTGGAGGACGCCTCCAGAGGTTGCCTGGGAGAGATCCGCGAATGCGGCTCGCCCGCACCGACAAATGGGATGTGGGTGACCGATTTCGAATGGCTGTTCCCGATCGAGCAGATCGAGGATCTTGCCTCTTATGTACCGGCTCATCTGCGCGAGTGAGGCCCTGGCATAGCCAGATTCGAGCACCGAATCCCGGGGCGATAGCAGATCGCAACGACCCGTTGAAATAGAGGAGAGACGCAATACGTCTAAGCAGGGCTTCGACGCATTGCTTAGTTCCGACAAACTTCCGACCTGTCGGAGCTTTGTCGGAAGTGGTTTCACCACCTCTTCCGACAACCTGGCTCAGAGTTCCGACAAGCTTCCGCATCTTGAGCGAATTCCGTTGGTTAGCTAATGGCGACACCGTACCGGTCCAAACTCGTTCCTTACGAAGCTGAGATCGCGGCCTTGCGCGGCACACGCCCTCCAACTCCCTACGCTCGCATCGCCCAAATCCTTACTGAGAAGTACGCTCTGTCGGTCCATCGCGACACGATTCATAGCTTCGTGCGTGTGAGGTCGCACGGCAGAAAAGTCGCCTGCTTCGCCCGCCCGTCGAACGTGAGGTCTCAGCGGCTTGAAGAGAAGAGTTCGTTCACGCCGAAAGCTCCAAAGTTCCGGATGCCTCAATCACTCGAACCAGCAGAAGGCGGACCGAAGCGGAAGTTCAACTACACACCCAGCGACCGTTACAACCTCACTCGATTGACTCCAGAGCAGATTGCTGCCCTGCAGAAACAACGTGAAAAAGGAGACTGACTATGGCCTCAAAGATTCTGTTTACCGCGGGCGCCAAAGGTGGCACCGGCAAGTCCACCGCTGCACGTCTGTTAGTCACTTACCTTCGCCAACATGGCGTCGATCCCTTGCTCCTCGACCTCGACGATGAAAGCTCAACGTTATCCCGATTCTTTCCGGAGGCGCAGCGGATTACGATTCGGAAGAAGTCCTCTCACGACGTTCTGGTTGAACAGGCCATGATCGGAGAACCATTGATCCTGGCTGATCTCAAGGCTGGAACAGGACGGGAAGTCCTTGACTGGTGGCTGGACGTGCCGTTCGAGGAGCTTAGGGCCATGGACCTCAGTTTTGTGTGTCTGGGGTCCATTACCAGTTCTCCCGATAGTGTGCAGTCTTTTCTCACCTGGGTTGCTGCCTTGCAGGACCGCGTCCGTTATGTCGTTTTCAAGAACCTCAAGGATGGGGACTATCTGCCCGATTACGAGCACACTTCGGAAGCAGCAGCCTTCCGCGATACTTTCCATCCCAATCACGTGGTCATTCCCCGTCTGGACGAAGAATATCAGACCGATCTGGAACGTTTGAATCTGACCATCGCTGAAGTTCTCGACTCGTCTGGTGGAATCTCAGCCCGCGGCCACGATCTGGGGCCTTTGCTGTCCCGCCTCCTGGTTCGCGCCCGGCTGCGCAATTACCAGCGAGGGATCTACGAGCAGCTCGATCCTATCCGTGCCTTGCTGTTGCCGGAGCACGAAAGTCAACAAAAGGAGGTCAGCCATGCCTGATCCAACCTCGAATCGCGCCAAGGCGACCGAAAGTACTGCCGAAGGCGTCGGCTGCAGCGACGCTGGCCGCTGGGCTGGCGAACCGCTGGAAGGCTCCGGCTTCGAAAACGAGGCACCGGACCCCGAGTTTGAGTGGAGGGATTAACCATGGCCGACGCATCCAAACGCGATCTTCGCCAGGAGGTCACTGAGCAGATCATCCGAGCCCTGGAGCATGGGACGGCTCCCTGGCAGAAGCCGTGGCAAGCCGGAGCGCTTGAGATGCCGTTCAATCCTGTCTCAGGCAAACCCTATCGTGGCGGCAATGTTGTTCAATTGATGGTGGTGGCTTCGAGCCATGGATACGACGATCCTCGCTGGCTCACTTACCGGCAGGCGCACGAAAATGGTTGGCAGGTGCGGCGCGGCGAGAAAGGAACCCAAGTGGAATTTTGGCAGTTCCCTAACAGTGTCCCTAAATCGGACGGCGAGTCCAAGGGTGAGCCAGCCAAATCCGAACGGGACTCCTTTGTCTACCGGGCTTACACCGTCTTTAACGCCATGCAAATCGACGGGATGCCGGCTCACTCTCCTCGGGTTCGGCAAGACTGGGAGGTGGTTCAGAGTGGACAAGCCATTCTGGATTCCTCCCGGGCCCGGATCTTGCACGACCAATCAGATAGGGCTTTCTACAATCGGCTTACGGACAGTATTCATCTCCCTCCCAAAGCCGCGTTTAAGTCAGCGGGAGACTACTTTGGGACCGCGCTTCATGAGCTTTGCCACTGGAGTGGCACGCCTGATCGCCTCAATCGAGAGACTCTAAACGAAAGCTATCGCTTTGGAGATGCCAATTACGCGCGCGAGGAGCTCCGAGCCGAGTTGGCCAGCGTGTTCCTGATGGCCGAACGCGGCATTCCACATAATCCAGAACGCCACGCTGCCTATTTGAATTCCTGGGTGGACGCCTTGCGGAGCGACAAGCACGAAATCTTTCGGGCCGCCCGAGATGCGCACAAAGCTGCAGACTTGCTGTTGCAGCTGGAGCTGCATAAGTCGCTCGACAAGGCGCTGGCGGAAGTGAACAAACCGCTCGCAGCCAAAGATCTGCGTGTTGAACCGGAGCTGAAAAACACCGCCGCTCTAGCCATGAGCGCCTCGTCTACAGCTCAACTCGAACTGTAACGCGTCACTGTCGAAGAAAGGAATAGACCATGGCTCACGCCGGCAATGGGCATTTCGAGCGGCTTACCGAGGGGTTCTCTCCGGAACAGCGCTCAGAGTTCTTTCAGGTCCTCCACGAAGCCGACATCACCGCTGATCGCGACGTAGAGCTGGCACGCCTGCTGCGTGTCCTCCAGCTCTACAAGATTTACTACGAGTCCATTCCGTCAGCCATACAAGCAGCCGTGGGCGACGTAACCCGTGTGAAGCAGGAGATTGCTGCGCTCAGTTCTGCTGCTACTCAACAGGCAGCCATGGCTTCCAAAATTGCAGAAGAGGTGCTCGCCGAAGCTGAAGACTTCCAAGGTCAACTGTCTGGGATCCACCTGCAAGCCGAAGCCGCCATCGAGAAATCTGCTCAGACTCTGGCCACGCGAATGGCGGGGCTCCTCCACTCGCGGATTGATCAAACCATTCTCGCACCACTTCACGAACAACTGACGGATCTGTTAGCGGCCAACCATGCATTGGACCAGGCAATCGAGAAGAGCAAAACCGCAGCGGCCGGAATGCAGAAGCATGCCGCTGCGGCTCGGAAGATCCACCTCGGCGGCTTCGCCCTGGCCTCGCTCACAATCGCAGCTGTCCTTGCAACCGGTTCGTGGCTCTTCATTCACAATTCTTACGCCCGACAAATGCAGCGTGAGCGGCTCGCCCTCGTATCCGACAACGAAAAGAACCGGCAGGTGCTCTTAAAACTCGCCGAATCGAGCCGCACTCTCGAGCTGCGCCAGGACCCAAAGAGCTCACGAGTGTATTACTTGTTTATGAAAGACGCCTCCGGCTGGGAATCGACCCAGCATCACGGCGTGATCGAATTCCGCGAGTAAGAAACCGCATGGCCACTTCACTACATTGCCCCCGGAAGCTGAAAGGAGCTTGCTCTCTCCTGATGGCAACATGGAAGTTGAAGGAAGGGCCCTGCTAGAGATCTGAAATGCCTTCACGCGCCTATGTTGCCCACGACCATGCTGTCTCCGTCGTTCGCATGTACTTTCAGATGATCGTCGTGGGCTTCGTCTTGGCCGTCGTGTTGTACACGGCCCTGATGGCTGCTTTTCTTTCCCGCTACGTTGCCGCCCCCATTCCAGAGGTTCGCACCATTAATGGTCAGCTACATCTTGTCAGCTCGCCTCGTGCCGCCCGGCTGCCTCTGATCGCAATGCTTAAGTACTTTATCTCGCTCAATCCCAAGAATTACATCCGCTGGAACCTGAATCCCCGAGCTTCTCAACCACAAACGCTTCAGGAGCGGGTTGATCGGGAATTGCTCCCCTTCTTCCAGCGCGAGCTGGTGCCAAGAAATACCTACCGAAAGGGGGTTCGCCTCATCACCCAAGGCCGCGTCGATCAGCTCCCCTGGATCTTTTCTTCCAGCCTGGTGTTTTTCCCCGCCTTTGGTGTGCTCTACTTTTTCGCTTTCAGGCAAGTAAACAAACGGCTTTCCGAAACTCGCTTCGTCCGGGGAGCTAACCTGACTCCGATCTCGCAAATGAAGCAAGCCCTGGCTCAGGCCATCGCGGAGGAAAAGCAAGTCACTCCAGAGTTCTTGCCATTACAGTTGGGCGTACTGGACCTTCCCGACAGTGTATCGCGCCGTCATATCTTCGTTGCCGGCACCACAGGTACTGGCAAATCCGTTTGCCTCAATCAGTACATCCGCAGCCTCCGCCGTCTGGAGTCGGCCAGTCCCAACCTAAACAAGTCCGTGATCTACGACGTCAAAGGTGAGTTCACATCGAAACATCATCGCGAAGGCGACATCATTTTCTACCCTTTCGATCGGCGCTCCGTCGGCTGGAGTTTCTTCAACGAGGTTCTGGACTATCCGGATCTGGACGTCCTCTCCACCTCGCTCTATGAACCTCCTAAGGACTGCAAAGACCCCTACTGGTACAAAGCGGCGAGGGATGTTTTTCGGACCGGGCTGTTCTACCTGCTGCGGGAGCACAAGACCTCCAATCTCGATATCTGGGAGTTCTTCGCCTACCCGCTGCAGCAGATCCGCGATTGTCTCTATACGCTGCCAATCCGGGAGATGAGTGCCCTCAAGCACATCGACAAGGCCGATTCCCAGCAGGCGGCCTCGGTGGTCTCCATTCTTCAGGAACGGCTCACGTTTTTCCGTTATCTGACGGACCGCGATGGACCGTTCTCGTTCCGTAGGTTTATCCAAGACGAAGCTGAGAGACGAAGCCTCTTTATGATGAATAACCGCCAATACGACGCGATCTTTCGGCCGCTCATGACATTTGTGATCGATATCATGACGCGTGAAGTGCTCTCGTTGCCCGACAGCCACACCCGACGCATTACCTTCCTCATCGACGAGTTCGGCTCTCTGGCCAAGATGCCTTCCATCTTCGACTTCTTGACGATGGGACGATCCAAGGGAGGGTTTCTGGTCCTGGCCAACCAGGACTTGGGATCAGTGGGGAACATCTATGGCCACGATCAAAAAGAAACCTTCTTCAACAATTTCAATCTCCACCTGATCTTTCGCCTCAACGACCCAACGACGGCCGAATTCTTGAGTAGAGCTTTCGGCGAGCGCGAGGTGGTCAAGAAATTTTCCAGCAGCCAGATGAGCCCAACAGATCTTGGTGACCGAATCAGCATCAGTGAACAGGAGAAGCTGGAGAAGATCATTCTGCCAACCCAGTTCCAGGATCTCAAAGACTTCCATGCCTATCTGAAAATCGCGAACTACGGCGTCACAACCATGAAGACGCCGCGTAAATTTCTGCCAACAATCACCGATGAATTCTTGTCACGTGATTTCGACTTGCAGCAGCTACTAGGGGAAGCCGCGGCAGTGCCCTCAACTGTCGCCGAGATCCCGTAGGTCCTGCCATGATTGGAGTTGAGACCGTTAAGCGGACAGTGTCACGAATCGTTACAAGGTGGCGCCGCCGGGAGTTGGGGAGTGGGGAGAGGTCGGAAAACGAGGCACACCTGGATCGTCCAGAAACAGCAGGAGCCGGAATAACCGGCTCTTGCTTCACCTTCAACGTCCCGCCCGACGGCGTGCGGGGGCCTTGATTGATCTCGGCTCCCATCACGGTTGTCGCCAAGGGGAAGGATGTTGGATTCCACGACTTGGTTAGGAAACCTAAAGCGTGAGTCCGAGCGACTCCACCACTCCAGCAGCTGCGTTGTGCAGTCCGGTCACCAGCCTAGAATTCACGATTTCGATGCATCCAGGACTTTGCGCACCTTCCTCAAACGCGCTTCGGGTAAATTTCCAGTATAGGCTAGACGGTCAACTGCCTGCCTAGACTCAGAACAGCCATTGTGACCTGTAAACTCCCAATATCTTATCGAGCCGATCGACAGCTCTTTTTGCTTTATTTGAATCGCCAGCGAAGAAGCTGCCACTCAGCCTCTCCCAAGGCATTCCGTCACATTGAATCCAATTTCCTTGACGTCTCCCGGCAAATGACCCTGCGGGAGCCCACATCGGATCTGAGGGTGCCTGGCTAGACGGATATTTCAGGTCAACATAAAGGACTGAAAGAACATACTCAAAAATATCAAAGCTCCTCTCAAACACTTGGTCTGCCGGGATCAAGCTCCGAAATGGTTCGCGTAGTAGATAACATAGGTGATCACTCAATGGGGTGTGCCGCTTTTCAGCATGCAATACTTCAGCTTCGTCACTGCGAACAATCTCTTGCGGAAAAATCTTGAGCACAAATGGCCAGCTTCCTTGTCCCTGAACCGAACTAGCGTCCAGTAGGAGGCTTCTCAGAGTCTCCCATTTTTCACCTGCGATCGAGGCAATGCCGCCTGCGTACAGACCGAGAAGGGCTGGGTAGAGTTCCCAGGCTTGTCCTTTTGAGAGTTCGGAAGATGACCATGCGAGGCGTTCCAAGCCTTGAATCCAAGTCTTCCGGTGCTCGGATCCTCCCCAGTAACAACCCGGAACAATCATGGCAACCAGGATTTCCGAAAGCCTGTCATAGGTTGAGATCGAAAAACGCAAGAAATCGAGTCGGAGGTTACCCGATTTCTTGAAGTCAACCGGCAATTCCTCAAGTCGCCGATGGCCGAAAAGTCTGTCAGCCTCCCCAACAAAAAGGTCATGGAGTCGAATCTGATGCCGGGGTTCGGTCAGGTAGTTCTTGACCGTCGCTGCTGCAATTTTTGAGGAAAGGGGATGTGGAGCAGACAAAGATTCCAGAGCGTTTACTTTCTCAAGGACCTCTTGAAAGAAGTGGTCGGCTGACTTAATCGTAATCGTCTCAGCACGCCGCGTCCTAATAAGCTCCCTTGTTCTAGGTTTCGGTTCACTTCGGACTGTCCAGTAGGCCATGAACCGGCGACCCTTTGACCGTTGAAGTGCGTGGCACAAGCCATGGTCCCACTCAGCTGACCAGCCACAAATGATGAGCCCATATTCGTCAAGGATCTGATCCAAAAGCCTGTCCACGGCTGGATCGTAGCTGGACAATTCTTCTTCGGTGTTCTTAATGCGACTATCCAGGTAATCCCCATTCACCTTGACAATTGTCGGCCCGGAATGAACCAATGGGATCATTCCGGTAGCAATCTCAGGGCTTGCAATGATCACGGGGATGATCCCGACAGTCTCTAATGCCTGCTCCAATAGCCGATCAAAGTTCGTCGTCAGAATCACTCGGATGTAGCCGCCTCGCACCAGCTCAGCAATGGCTCTGTGCGCTGGTGTCGGAACCTTCCGTCCAGCCTCCCGGTCGTCTGCTGAAGGCTCGAAGTATTGGCGTAGCACCTGCATTCTTTCGACTGGGTTCTTTGCTAATGCCTCCAGCACGCGTGAGTAGTTTGGACTTGCCCCAAATTTGGCAGTAAACCAGCTGGCTACGTCGGGTTCGGGGTCTTCATTGGTTAGCGCCGCTACCTTTCGACAAAGATCGAGAGTGACTTCCCAACCGGTTGGAATCTGAGCTGAAGTTGAGATTCCTGAGCCCAGCAGCAAGGCATAGATACCCTTTTGTGAGTACAGTGAATAACTTAATGAGATTAGAGCATCGAGCACAGAGGCCGACCTCGAACCGTACTACAAAGAATCACACAGTCACTTCGTCATGACGGAGTGTTTCTGCCTTGTGATTACTTCCTCGACAACTCGTTGCTTCTCACTACCGGAGGTTAACGAATCAAAATCAACGAGCAATGCGTCTGCGTAATCCTTGTCTGAGGGTTGGTAGAATCCCTGCAGCACCTGCTTCCGCCGCAATTCATCCGCAGGCAAGTGACACAGAGCCGCTCTGAGGATTTCTCGCATTCCAAGCTCCAATCGCGGAGACTCGACCTCCAGCATTTTCTTCTCTTCATCACTCATGATGCCGCCATGGGACACGAGAGACCGAATTCGATATAGCCTGACAAGTAGTTTATCGAGTTGAGGGATGCTGGAGCTTTGCAGGGCAAGAAGACGCTCCGCTCGGCGGCGCAACCGGCGACCAATGAACTTACCGTGCTCCGGAACCAATGCCGCTTCCAAAGCGGTTGTGTAGTCGACAACTCTGTCTGCCTCATCCCAACTGGGATTAAACTCTTTTGAAGCGCCGTACATGAAGAACCTCCTGGCGATCTTGAACCACTGCGAATTCCACGCTTCCCGACCAGCGATCATTTTGATGAAGTCATCCAACCTAGCACAGTCTATCGATTCCATTCGGTATGGATAAGTTGAGTGAAAATCAGCTGTGAATCGATATGGGTATTGCCTGAATGTTTCACCTTTGTGGGTTCGAATTCTGATATCCACAAATGCAATATCACCTGGTTTGTAGAGACGGAACAAGAGCAAAGCGTCTTCGGTTTCGGCGGGAATGTGGCCGAAACCGCACCAGTCCGGCTGAGTATCCCGCCGCCCTGGAATCGCGTCGTAATTCCTTTCATAAACGCAATCTCCGTAGGAGACCTGAGCACCTTTGAAGAGCTCTCGTGCGCATTCTAGTTCGATAGGAATTCCTTGACGGATTTTCCAGATGCGAAAGTTTTCGAACTGAAGTTCATCCGGTTTCCTGGCTTCAAAATTCGCTGCTGGCCAAGGGCCCTCGAAATTTCTTATCAGTGCATACACTGTGACCATGCGAGCTCCTATTTACATTCGCATTGACCTCAACGAGGCTGCTCGGTCGGTCGTCCGACTGATCAGGCGACAGCGTCGCGGTCCAGGAGGATGTGAGCGTATTCATAACACCAGGAGAAGCGTTGCCTCTGACGAGCATGCGTCTGATTGTTAACAACGAACAAGCCACTCGAGAATCGCTGATCGTCAGTCCAGCCGTTCCGGTTCATAGGCCTTGGCCTTCGAGAATGGCATATATGTTAGATTATCATTTGACCAAATCTCGTATGGAATTGAAAAGATGGCCACGAAGACGTAGCCAAGGGCTGTGACAACTACAATGGGAAAAACTGTATTGCCCTCGAAATTCCAAGAGTGGAAGGGACTGGATCGCATCAGTCTGGCCGTTCATGAGATGGGATGCATCTTCAGGGAGATCACCAAAGATGATTATGGGCTCGATGGGGAGATCGAAATCGTAGTACCGAAGGCCGATGGAAAGGGGTACGAGACAACTGGCGGAATTCTCAAGGTTCAGGCGAAGTCGGGGCGCAGATATGTCGTTTCCGATTCAGAAGAAGGTTTCTCGTTTCCAATCGAGAAAGTAGACTTGGAGGCTTGGTTCAACTCCAACGTTCCGGTCGTGCTCATCGTCTATCACCCAGATGACGATCAACTTTACTGGAAGGACATTAGATCCTACGTCCGTAACACTACGAACGTATTTCAGTCTCCACTGAGAATTAGCTTTAACAAGACCAACGACCGGTTCGATACAGGGTGCCTTTCCCGCGTTTCCGAGGCCGCCGGAGTCACCCCAAGGGTTTCGAGACAACAACGCGAACGATTGTATTCGAACCTTTTGCTGGTTAAGCGTCTACCAAAGCTCATCACTTGTTCCCCAACCGAATATAAGGACCATCAGCACGTCAAAAGTGAGCTCAAGGGAGCAAGTTCACCGTTTACTGTATTCGATGGGAACCTGTACACACTAGACGACCTCCGAAACCCTAAATGCCGGTTGAGGGAGTTTTGTGATCCAAAGCAAATCAACGACGCCTCGGCAGAACACTGGGCACAAGACGGGACACGGCGGAGAGATCTAGTATTTCTGATCAATCAACTTTTCGGCAGTCATTTGTATCACTGCGGACTAAAGTACAACAAACACTTCAAGCGGGAGTACTTTCCGAGGCAAAACGACGCCGACTTGGTCTTCCGACAAGATTGGTACAACGTCAGAACAGGTCGAGCCGCACCAGCCCGGAGCGTGGTGAAGTTCTACGAGTATGGTCACACCCGTTTCTGGCGACACACAGCGGCAAGTTTCAATTTCAAAAGAATCGGTAGTTCTTGGTTTCTTCAGATCGTTCCCCGATATCTCTTCACAACCGATGGTGAAACCCCTTGCGAGCCGGAGCTGGTAGGACCTTACACTACAGGGATAAAGGCGAAGGAACACAACTATGCGGTTCTCAACCACGTGCTCTTCTGGGCTGATGTCCTTTCACAAAGAAGGCCCGTCATTGAATTGAAGCTTCATCACGCGAGAACGCTCATGACCATTGAGAAGGAACCGTTCTCTGGGATCGCTAACTTCGCGATTCCCAATGACCCTGCTACATACGAAGAGGAAATTGCTCAAACGGATTTACTCGCTGGACTTAACGTGCCGCTTGAAGCCGAGAATGGAGAAGAGGGAACTGGAGGCTCTGGGATCGGAGAAAGTGATGAGTATTAGAATCGAGTATTTCGAAGAACCCAAACTTCAGTTCGGACAGTACTTTGAACATGAGGATTCTAAGACCGGTCTGGCGGAATTCGGACCTTTCGGAAGGAACGTCGATGGACTTCATCCCTCTGAAATCAAGGTGGGTTTCATTGGAACCGGTGAAACCATAGCGGGAGCTCAAGACTGGATAGCCGAGTGCGGAGCACCGATAGAGAGCGAGAAAACGACGCAGACCGAAAGCCGATCTGAGAAGCGAGAGGCAGTGCTTTTCCCTCAAGAGGATGACAAGTCAGACCGGTTGGTCAGGTACGAGAAGATTCTGAATCCGGATTTTGTTGGTTTCAGTAGCGATTCCAATTTTGCATGCAGGTTCCAGCTAAACCAACGTTGGGAAAAAGTCATCCAACCTAGAGAAATCGAGAAGGTCCTCAATATTGAAGAAAAGGGAAAACGCATTTGGGCACTGGTTGAACTATTCGAGAGCAACGTTGAGAGTCTCGCCACTACCAGCCCGACTCCCGATATCATCGTCGTTGCGCTTACACCGGAGATCGTCGAAAAAGCTCATGCGGTGCGAATGTCGGGCAATTTCTTCCTGAATTTTCGCCGAGCCCTTAAAGCTAGGGCTATGAAGTGGGATGTTCCGCTGCAGCTGCTTCAGCGACGAACTGTAACTGGCAAGGGCGGAGCGATGCAGGAGAAGGCAACTCGGGCCTGGAACTTCTGCACGGCTCAATACTACAAGGCTGACGGAGTTCCTTGGCGGCCTCTTGCTCTCGAAGCTGATGTCTGCTTCGTTGGCATCAGCTTTTACGTTTCGCAAGATTTGGACGAGCGACTGACGATGCGTGCCAGCGTGGCGCAAGCCTTCGACCACCTTGGCCAGGGCTTGGTGTTGCGGGGCGACCCGTTTGAGTGGGACGTCGAGAGACTTGGTCGGAGTCCTCACTTGAGTCAAAGCGGAGCGAGAGATTTGATCAAGCGCACGCTCGAGGAATATCTGAAGGTTCGAGAAGTGCCTCCTAGACGTGTTGTGATTCACAAAACATCGGAATTTTGGGGACCAGAGCATCCCGAGCACAACGAGCGCGACGGATTCTATGCAGGTGTTGACGAAGTCTTCGCACGTTGCGCAACTGACTTTGTTGCCCTACGACAAACAGGTGTCCGGCTCTTTCGGGAGGGCAAATATCCCCCGCTTCGGGGAACTTACTTTTGCGTCGAAGACACCGATCATTTCCTTTACACAATGGGATACACTCCATACTTGGAAACCAGCCCTGGATCATACGTGCCGGAGCCTTGGCAGATCACGCAGCACATTGGAGGTAGTTCGCCCAAAGATCTCCTTCGAGAGGTTCTGGCGTTGACAAAGATGAATGTGAATAACTGTGCCTTTGCCGACGGAAAGCCAATCACCATTTCGTTTTCGGAGATGATTGGTGAGATCATGAAGCACATTCCCACGGATGGGAAAATCCAATCTAGTTACAAGTTCTACATGTAACAAACTGGGACTGAACCCGTAAGGATCGCAACAACCAAAGTGGTTGCGTCCAGGCTCAGCCATCCCACGCTACTTGTCGGACTTCGCAATTGCAGAATTGCAGCAGACACTCCTCCGATGACAGCCATTGACGCGTGGGGAGACAACCTGCAGAAGCAGAGAGCGGAAGGAGAATCTACCAGCAATGGTGCGGAAGAGTAAATCGGAAGCGATGCCCAAGAAGAAGCCGATCGAGTAGTATGAACACAAGGGCAAGGAGAGGCTGAACAATTCGCTGGTTGGATCAGTGGGCCGGAAAAGTTGAACGAACCAGTTTCGAAATTCCAACAGTCTCAGTTCATGTCCACGAGCAGATCGATCCGCGAACTATTCTGGAGCCAGTTCGGAAGAAGCATGGCAGCAACTACGAGCAACTGTCCCTGTTCAGCTCAAAAACTGAGAACCTTCCGTTGCGTGAGGCCATCGACTTCTGCCGCCACAAGCATGGATGGAGTAATCGCTTGATCGCGGGCGACAGCCTCCTGGCGATGAATTCACTGCTCGCAAAGGAAGGTCTGGGAGCATTTTAGACTTTCAGTTCTTCGGCGCCGAGCCATCCGTTGCGCTCTAGATCCTGGATTGAGACGGAATTGTAGACATCCAAGGCAATTTGCTCGGAGAGATCAAGGACTTCCGGAGAGAGTGTGGTTCGGTAGTCGACGGTCGTATGAACTTGGAGTTCTCGAGAATTATCAGACCCTTCAATCCACAGCAACCCAAACCGCCAATTTAGCCCCACGGCTGAGGCCTTGAGTTCTCGGTCGGCTTCATCAGCGATCCGTTGGAGTCCGTCATTGATTGCATCCAGATCGTCTTCCGTAGGATCACAAGCTTCGACATCGAGCCGACCCGACTCTGGGTCGTCGATACTAATCTCTTCATCGAGCATCACCACATAGCGGCGACCCAACAAGTTCAGTTCTAATGTCGTTGCTTGGGCGTCCTTTCCCCACACTGCTCTTTCCTCCAATCTGCAGACCATTTCCCACCGATCAGACTTCGATGCCTGCTGGATATTAATTTTTCCAACAAATTCTAACTTGGCCATTCTGTCTTAGCTCGTTTAGGAACAATAATTCCCGAACAGCCGGCTCTCAAATCGAATCAGTTGCCAGCTTCTTCGTTTGAGGGGATGGCATCATAAATCGCCTTCGACAATACCGCGAAGGCAGCGCTGCCGAATTCCTTGTCATCCATGTAGCGAGTTACAATCTTGTCGTTGTCGGCCATGCGCTGGACCATGAGCTCTTCAATCAGCTGGCGCAAGCCGAGCTGGAACTTGTCGAAGGGATTCGCTCTGCGCAGTTTGATGACCTTCTCGTTTCCGGTCGCCTTCTCCCTGATCTGCTCAAAGAAGAAACGATCCTCGTCCGTAAAGTTCGTGCCAAAGCGCTCGTTAAGTAGGTTGATGATTTCTGAGAGTGGCGCCTTTTCATCCTTTGCCTTCCCGGCACCAACGTCGGTAGGACTCTTCACGCCCTCGGGTTCTCCTTCCCGAACGGCGATGGCGCCAGAGTATATGCGCTGCAGCCGGTAATACTGCAGCCCCACTTCGTCACCTAGTTTCAGCCGTGTGGTATCGCGGTCCAATGGCAGGTGCGGCCCCAGGAAGCGGCCATAGCTGTATAGCATCTCCAGAGCAGGATCCACGTAAGGGACGATCTGGCTCAAGAATGAGTAGACATGGACGTAGCCACGCAGCTTTTCACGGAATTCTCCGCGTTTTTCCTCATCCTCCATTGCTTTGAAGCGGTCTACCGCTGGCTGCAAGTGACGCTGCATCTCGGCGTGATCGCCGGCACTTTGTTGGGCCGGCGATTTGTAGAAGACCCTGGCAAAGGACTCAACCTCGCTCCAGAAATAAACCTGAGCTGCATCGAGTTCGTGTTTCAAGGTCTCGAGTTGCTGCGGGTCTGAAGTCTCCTGCAAGCTGGTCACATCGTAGTAGGGCTTGAAGGCTCGATAGATGTCTTCGGCTTCGTTGACGAAGTCCAGAACGAACGGAGTTTCTTTTCCCGGAATCCTCCTGTTGAGACGCGACAAGGTCTGCACCGCCTGCACGCCGTCAAGCCGCTTGTCCACATACATGGCTTGCAGCAATGGCTGGTCGAAGCCGGTCTGGTATTTGTTCGCCACGAGCAGTACCTGGTAATCGAGCGACGCGAAACGCTCCGCGAGTTGCCTCTCGCTGATCGGCTTTCCGCTCACGCAATCCGTGTTCATGCCAGGCTCGGTGTATTCGAGGCCGGTGTCCGGGTCCTTCACCGTCCCACTGAAGGCTACCAGCGGCCGGATGTCGGTGTAGCCATTCTCCCTGATGTAGCGTTGGAAGGCTTTCATGTAGCGGACTGCATGCAATCGCGAAGATGTGACGACCATCGCCTTCGCCAGTCCTCCCATGTGACTTCGCACTTTTTGGCGGAAATGCTCTACGATCACTTCGATGCGCTGCTCGATATTGTACTCGTGCAGACTCATGAACTTTCCGAGAGCCCGCGCTGCTTTCTTTTTGGGCAGGCTCGGATCATCCTCCACCGCTTTCACCAGCCGGTAGTATGTCTTGTACGTCGTATAGTTCTTCACTACATCGAGGATGAACTCCTCTTCAATCGCCTGCCGCATGCTGTAGAGATGAAAGGCCTCGGGCTTTCCGCTCCCACCTGTGCGCCCGAAGAGTTCCAGCGTTTTCCCCTTGGGTGTCGCGGTAAACGCAAAGAAGCTCAGGTTCGGCTGGCGGCCACGCGACTGCATCACCTGGTTCAACCGGTCCTCCCAATCAGGCTCCTCTTCGTCGTTCGTTGCTTGAGCCGAGGTTCCGAGAATTGCCTTCAACTCCCGCGCCGTCTCACCAGACTGGCTGGAGTGCGCTTCATCTACGATGATCGCGTAACGACGCTTGGCGATTTCCGCTTCCCAGGCCCTGGCTTGTTGCTTCTCTTCTTCGGAGGCCTGCTCCTGGCTTTCGGCTCCGGCGGCATGCAGCAAGCCACGCAATACGAAGGGGAATTTCTGCAACGTGGTGACCACGATCTTGGTGCCGTCGATCAGCGCCGCCGCGAGTTGCTTCGAGTCCTGGTCAATGGCCTTCACCACGCCTTGGGCGTGTTCGATCTGGTAGATGGCGTCCTGCAACTGGCGGTCGAGCACCTGCCGATCGGTGATCACAACCACACAGTCGAAGACTTTCTGGTCCGCGGCGTCGTGCAGGTTGGCAAGGCGGTGCGAGAGCCATGAGATGCTATTCGTTTTCCCGCTGCCGGCTGAATGTTGGATGAGGTAGTTGCGGCCCGGCCCTTCGCTACCAGTGGCTGCCACCAGCTTCCGCACTGCATCGAGTTGATGGTACCGCGGGAACACCATCGTTTCCTTAGTTACCCAGCGATACCCGCCACGTCCGTCGTCCACCTTCTCTTCCTTCTTTTCGAGGAACATGAAGTGGCCCAAAATGTCGATGAAGGTGTCAAACTGAAGGACCTCCTCCCAAAAGTAGCCCGTCCGGTAGCCGGAGGGGTGCTGCGGATTCCCCTTGCCGCAAACGATCTGCGCCGGATGGCTTCCCCGGTTGAACGGGAGAAAGAACGTCCTCTCACCAGCCAGCCGCGTGGTCATGTGGACTTCGTCCGGGTCGGCGGCGAAGTGAACGAGCGCACGCTTCTTGAACTCGAACAATGGAGCGCGGGGATCGCGGTCCTCTTTGTATTGCCGGACGCCATTTCGCCAGCTTTGGCCCGTGCCTGGATTCTTCAGCTCGATGGTTCCCACGGGCAATCCGTTTACTGCCAGAACCATGTCGAGTGTGCGGTTGTTCCCGGGATGACACGGCACCTGCCTGGTCACAGTCAGACGGTTGCTGGCGAACAACTCCAGCACCTCGGCGTTTGCCCCGTGCGCCGGTTTGAAATACGCGAGATGGAATGTCTTGCCATAGAACTTGAATCCATGCCTCAAGACATAGAGAGAGCCCTTCGTCTCCAGTTCTTTTACCAGCGTGGTGAGAAGTAGCGGCTCCAGCCCGGCCGCGTGCAAGCCTTTCATTTCTGCCCAGAGTTTTGGTTGTGTCTCCTGGATGAATGCGAAGACTCCTGGCGGGAACAACGCTCGTTCTTTGTCCCAGTCTGAAACCGTGCCGGCCTTCCAGCCGCCACGCGTCAGCAGGATCTCTTCCACGTAGGTCTCGAAGGCGTTTTCGTTGGTCTGCGCCATTGCCTTCAGGCTTCCTTGCCGCCTAAAACAAATCTGGCGCGCTCGCTGCGCAACATTTCATAGGGCGTCATGAACTTGATGCCCAGTCCGATGCAGGCATTCGGAATCTTGATCTTCCTGATTGAGTTTGTTGGCACTTCATGGGTCACCACCGTAAACGAATGCGCCAGAGCATGCGCCACCAGATAGTAATCGGCCACCTGTAAGAAGGTATTCACAGCAGCGGGTTCGTAGCTCTGCCCGCTTGCCCAGATACTCACTTGGGCCAGCGCGGGTAAAATCGCTGCGTCGGGCGGAAGAAAGAACTTTGGGCCTTGCTCCGCGGCCCAGTCTGCCAGTTCGTCTGCACCCGCTTCCAGTTCATCACCGACTTTCTCAATGCTGAACACCTTGCGCGCCGCTTTCTCCGCAACCACCCAGTCCCAGAACGCCGGACAAAAATCAAACCCGTAATGTAGGTTCTTGGCTTGGATGAAAACGTTGGCGTCGAGCAGGTAGGCCATTAGATGGGAAACCTCAGGCTATGGCCCAGCTCATAAAAGGTCTCCACCTTTGAAATACCAAGCATTCGGAAGGCATCGCGATACAGCGTATGGCCTTCCAGCGTGCTCTCAACAAGCGCTCGCGCAAATCGTTTGCTCACGCGCGCGGCTTGTGTTAGGTAAAAGTCACCCCCGCTTCCCTTGGGCAGGTCCTTCAGGCGCTTCAACTCCGCGTCGTAAGCACCTTGAAACTCTGCGCGAGAAAAGCCGCCTGCGTCGAAGATGCGGCGCAGAATAACCAGAGTGCTGACTTTGAAACGGCGAGCCAGCCGGCTGGCTTCGCTTCCAATATCGACGTGCGATCGCAATTCGCCGCGCAGCACACTGAAAGGCACAAGAAATTCAGCGGCAACCTGGTTGCACCACCGCTCGACGTCGTTCTCCGGAAGTATCGAAACCTCGGAATTGGAAAGCGCCGATTGTCCCAGCCACAGGTGCGCAAGCTCGTGGGCGAGTGTAAACATTTGTGCGGCTTTGGTATCCGCCCCGTTCACAAACACCAGCGGGGCGAGCTCATCCACCATCGCGAAACCGCGAAACTCCCTTGGATCAAGATGCCTGCGGTTGTTGTTCAGCACCACGCCGCTGCACATCACCATCACGCCCAGGTCATCGGCTTGGGCGATGAAATGACGCAGAGCGTCGGTCCAGGTGGGACAGTCGCGGCGCGCATCGAGATCAAAGTGCATCGCCTGCCGCATGCTCTCCGCGGTGTCTTCCACTGAGCTGTCCAGCCTCACCGATCCAACAATGGCTTGGGGACCAATACCGACTGATTTCGCATAGTCGTGATACCACCCCTGCCGCTGCTGACATAGATAAACCGTCTCCAGCAGATTAGGACTGGGCCGTCCAACACGTCGATTGGTCACTGTCCGAAAATCGGGGATGGGAATCTGCTCAACGGGCGGTTCAGGCAGGAAAAAATAGCCGATGGGTGCGTAGGTCGCCTTTGCGAATTTCTCAAGCTGCTTAAGGGTGGGCTGTGCTTCGTCGAGTTCCCATTGTTCGAGCTTAGGAAAGCGGTTCCTCAGCGCGTCAACAGTGAAATTGGCGCGCTCACGCGCCCAGCGCAGCAATTCAGGCTTGATGTGTACCCGTGTCATGTCTCGACTGTAGCAGATTCTCTGGGCTTCGAAGCAGCTTCATCCAAAGCGGTTTCCCGCACGTCGATCTTCCCGGTGACGGCGGCGGTCATGAGGGCCGTACGGTACTCCTGCAATCGCTCGATCGCTGACTCCACCTTCGCCACCAGCGCGTCCAGCTTTGCCGTCTGCTTGTCCAGATACGCAGCGATTGCGACTTGTTCGAGAAATGGTGGCTGAGGAAAACGATATCGTCGCAGTTTCTCACCCGTCAAATGGGAAATAGTGTTGGGATTACCTTGAGCCATGAAAACTCCTTGGCTGCTCGCCCAAGCCAAGATGTAAAACATGAACCGTGGATCCTCATGGCGATTGAGCGGTCGCATTCGGTGGAGCGCCTTCTGGTATCCAGTTATCTCATTCCGCCCAGAGAATATTGCAGCACGTCCCACTTCGCCACCCTCGCAAACCAGAAGGTCACCTGCCCTGATTGTGAAGCGTTCTCTTTCTGTGTCTTCGATATCCATTTCAGGAAGGTCTTCAAGATTTATATGATCCCACTGCACGTCAATATTTCGAAGGTAAGGCACGAGCGCGTGCCCCACGATTCGGGCTTCATCAAGCATCTTGCCAAGTTCGATCGAATACCGCGTGTAGAGCGGTGGGATTCCCCAGTGTGCCGGGATGTCGCCGAGCCAGTCGAGGGCAGAGGGTTTGAGAGGCGGGTTTTCGGGAAGACCGGCGACGCGAGCGGCGGCGGGCGGCAGTCCGCGGGTGACCGTGCGAGAGATGAGCGCGGTGCGCTTCTCCTTCAGCCGCTCGATCAACTCCCGCTTCTTCGCCACCAACTGGTCCACCCGCCCTATCTCCCGGTCCAGAAACGCGACGATTGCTCGCTGCTCTGGAATCGATGGCAGGATAACCCCAAACTTGACGACAGACTCTTGAGTAATCCCAAAGAATGTTGTTCCGCTCTGGTGGAGCTCAATGTGAAATCTAAATGCGAGGGACGAAAGGAGCAGATACAGGTATCTCGGTATGTAGCGTTCGCGAAGCGGACGGATCACGAGAAGATGGCTATTCAGCGAGGCTTTACCTGGCAACTCCCGGAGGTGTGCTAACTTTCCAATTGAACCGTCTTTCGTGATCAAAACGTCATCCTGTCGAACTTGAATCTCCGGTGCTATCGCATATCGTTCCTCAGTAATGTGGTAGCACTGGTTCCAGTCCACTGAGCCATCTTTGAAATGCATTCCTGTAATCAGGAAAGGGCCTTCATCAGTGAACTCATCGCTTCGGAGGTTCTGCCAGCCAATTCGACCTTTGACATACGAGTTGTATTTCAACGGTTCAATCGACCAATGCGCGGGAATTGGTTCGCACCATTCCGACCCGCCCATCTTGTATTGATCGTAGGCGGGGAGCTTCACGCTGTCACCTCCTTGAGCAGATCGAGGATTTCCCCCTCGAGCATCTTGATGTCCCTCTCGATGACTTCTAGCGGGCGCGGCGGCTCGTAACGATAGAAGTGACGGTTGAGCGGGATTTCGTAGCCCACTTTTGTCTTGGTAGTATCAATCCACGCGTCGGGCACGTGAGGCAGCACTTCGCGTTTGAAGTAGGCCTCGATACTTTCCTTGAGCGGCACGGTCTCGGTATCGCGTAGTTCAGTGTCCGGCTCGGGCTGGCCGTCACGGTCGCAGCAGATTTCGGCGGTTTCGTCGCGTTCGCCGAGGGCGGCGAGCACGGCCTTGAGTTCCGGGGCGTTCAGGCGCACCCCGCGCTCGCGTTCGAGCCTGCGGAGTTCGGTGAGGAACTCCTTGCGGTCCTTGGAGAGCTTTTCCTTGGTGGCCTTGCCGAAGGCACGGAGCAGTTCGCGGATTTGCTCCTGCCGCTGCTGGCCGGCCTCGATTTCCTCCTGGCGGACGACACGGTCTTTCTTCGCACTAGTGGCGAGGTTCTTGAAGCTGCTTTCGTCGTCGAGCCGGGCGATGCGGTAGGCGCTTGCCTGGAAGTTCAGCCGGAGCGGGCGCTCGACGGTGATCTTGTGGTAGCCGAAATCTTCGTTGTCGAAAGCCTTGCTGACGATGCGCTGGCGCTCGACGGGCTGATGGGTGATGGGGTCTTCCTCGGTGAAAGTACGGGTCTCGCCGTCACGGAAGTTCCCAAAGATTCTGGTGAGTTCGCCGATGTGATCGGGGTCTTTCTCCTTGTCGGACGGATCGCCGATACGACGCCGTTTGTTGCCGAGGCTTTTCTCCATCTGCACCCAGAACTGGCGGGCATCAATGAGTTGGACCTTGCCTTTGCGATGTTTCTCCTTTCGGTTGGTGAGCACCCAGACGTAGGTGGAGATGCCGGTGTTGTAGAAGAGTTGTTCAGGCAGAGCGACGATGGCCTCCAGCCAGTCGTTCTCGATGATCCAGCGCCGGATTTCGCTCTCTCCACCACCAGCGTCGCCGTTGAAGAGGGGCGAACCGTTGAAGACGATGGCGATGCGGCTTCCGCCATCCTTCGGAGCACGCATCTTGGAAAGCATGTGTTGCAAGAACAGAAGCGCGCCGTCATTCACCCGAGGCGTACCCGCCCCGAAGCGGCCTGCGTAGCCCAACGTATCACGTTCGTTCTCGATGGTACGCTGCTGTTGCTTCCACTCCACGCCGAAGGGCGGATTGGCCAGCATATAGTCGAACGTCCACTTCTTGCCGTCGGCGTCGCGGTCGAAGCCATCCTTCGTGAATGTGTCATCGCGGATGATGTTATCAGCGTCCTCGCCCTTGATGAGCATGTCCGACTTGCACACGGCCCAGGCTTCGTCGTTCCAGTCCTGGCCGAAGAGCTTGGGCTGAGCGTCGGCGTTAAGGTCGCGGATGTATTTCTCAGAGACGGACAACATGCCGCCCGTCCCGCAAGCAGGGTCATAGATGGTCTTCACGACATGGCTTCGGGCGAGGTCTTTCTCCGGCGAAAGGAGCAGATTGACCATGAGCTTAATGACCTCGCGGGGCGTGAAGTGTTCCCCGGCCTCCTCGTTGGATTGCTCCGCGCCAATCCGGATCAGTTCCTCGAAGACGTAGCCCATTTGCACGTTGTCCACGCGAGCGGGAGAGAGGTCGATGGCGGCGAAGCTCTTGATGACCAGGTAGAGCAGGTTCTTCTCAGCCATCCTGGCCACTTGGGCGCCGAAATCGAACCGTTCCATGATGGCTCGGACATTGGGCGAGAAAGCGTTGATATAGCTGTTGAGGTTCGGAGCCAGTTGGTTGGTATCGTCGAGCAGCCCATTAAGACCGCTGCCTTGCGTGGGTGTGCCAAGGGTGAACTTGGACAGGTTGTAGAATTGAACGCCGCTAGTTTGAGACAACCGATGGCGAATGATTGTCTCGGGTTTGGTCTTGATCGCGGCATGTTCCTTCAGCACCGCAGGCTTGGTCGGCGCGAGGATACAATCGAAGCGGCGCAGCACGGTGAGTGGCAGGATGACCTTCCGATACTCATTGCGCTTGTAAGGTCCCCGAAGAAGATTGCAAATTCCCCAGATAAAGCTGGCGAGTTGAGAATGAGTTTCAGGGGTCATGGGCCGGCTATTCACGCCCTCGGGATCGGTGGGGCCACCTAAGAAGATTGTCTGTTTTGATTCAGCGAAGTGAGCGCCAACCCGCTCAGAGTCCCGCAAACCATAGTGAACTTTGAATTCACTGTCAATTGTGAGCTCGACCAGACGAAGAGACTTTGCCTTGGACGAATCACCGAAGCAATTGCCATCCTTATGGTGAAATCGACGAGCACGGGGATTGATTGAAAAGGAGCGACTGGCGACCAACGCAAAGTGCCAGCCGGAGCTCGCCGCAGGAGCCGGTCAGCCAGCGCGTCGTCCTTCGACTTGTGACTCGCACGATAATGTGGCCGCGATTGCAACCATAAATTGGCCACCTGTTCTCCAGAAGTCCTTTCATTTCAGTGTGGCTCCTCACCCGCTCAACCACAGTTGAAACCATAAACTGGCC
>Ga0187893_10005368_pt1 | contig 23059 bp, 18 predicted proteins | sample MA1701074metaG_FD_139574 | JGI IMG/M metagenome (GOLD analysis project Ga0187893, IMG submission 139574) | White microbial mat communities from a basaltic lava cave in the Kipuka Kanohina Cave System on the Island of Hawaii, USA - MA170107-4 metaG ...
CTGCAAGGCTGTCGCTCGCGCAGAGTTGCTCGAACGGGTGTGGCGCCGCAGAGCGGATTCGTCAAGCAATGTTGTGGAGGTTGTCGTTCGCTCTTTGCGAAGGAAAATGGGGAGCTGGGCTCCCAAGCTAGCCACGGTAAGAGGTTTCGGGTACAGGCTTGATCGCTGAACGCGGCGCCCATCGCCCGCCGGGCCTTCTGCTCGGCTCGGGCAGCGGTCGCAAAGGGAGCTCTAGTCGAACCACGCAACGGCAGGGTTGGATTTCGGGATCACTTTGTCCGGCTGGGATCCACGGTAGCTTCGGCCCACGTTTCGAATCTCAATCCAGTGCGGTGGTCGCCACGGGGTGATTGGATCGCCTGGAACGATGGCCATAAACTGGCTCTGGTGAGTCCGGATGGCAAACAAAAGCGGATCGTGAGCCAGAAGCAATGGCTGACCTACGGATGGTCGCAAGACGGCAATTCGCTATATGGGATTGGGTGACGGAGAACCGCCGGCTGGTTCTGGGGCGGGTCGAGATCGCAGGTGCGGGGGAGCAGGTGGCGGCCGAGTTGGGGCGCATGCCGGCCGTTCTGGGCTTAGCCGATTTTCAGGGAGACTTTCCTTACAGGGGGTTCAGCTTGAGCTCGGATGGAAAGGGCTTTCTGACTTCTGTTCTGGCAATCAAAGGAGACATCTGGCTGATGGAAGATTTCGACCGCCGGATCGGATGGCTGGACCGGCTGCTGCGGCGGAGATAGTCGCAACGCCTTAGCCTCCTGCAACAGGATATGATATTAAGGCTATCCGGGATCTTTATGGCGCACACCAACGCTCTACGCAAACTGTTTTTTCTGTGCGCGGGTGCAACCGCGACGTCTCTTTTCCTGCTCGCCGGCGACTGGCATGAATGGCGAGGCCCTTTCGCCAACGGCACCGCTCAGGGCGGCGCCCCTCTAAGCTGGGCCGATGATAAAAATATCGCGTGGAAGGCAACCATCCCCGGCCGGGGGCATTCGACGCCGGTAATCTCCGGCGATCGAATCTTTGTTACCACTGCCGTTCCGATTCCGGGACAGAGCACATCAGCCGCGCCTGCTCCGGCACCCCCGCCTGGTGGTCCAGACCGCGGATTCCGCAAAGGGCCCGATGGCGGCGCTGGTAAACGGCAGGGAGGGCGCGGCGGCCCCGGCGGCGGCGCAGGAGGTGGGATCGAGCACAAGTTTGTCCTAATTGCAATCCACCGCAACACCGGCAAGGTGCTATGGGAGCGTACTGCCAAAACCGCGACTCCGCATGAAGGCTATCATCAGCGCTACGGAAGCTTTGCTTCCAACAGCCCCGTTACAGACGGCAAGCTCGTTTTCGCCTTTTTTGGGTCGCGCGGCATCTTCTGTTATGACGTGAATGGCAATCTCAAGTGGCAGAAAGATTTTCAGCCCATGCGCATGCGGCTTCAATTCGGTGAGGGATCCGCTCCGGTGCTTCATGAGAATGCTCTGCTGCTCAATTTCGATCAGGAGCAAGGATCGCATATCCTGGTTCTCGACAAAAACAACGGCAACGAGCTCTGGCGCGCTGACCGTGAAGAGGCAAGCTCCTGGTCGCCGCCTTTCGTCGTTGCGCACAAGGGAGTCAAACAGGTCATTCTCAGCGCCACGAACAAAGTCCGTTCTTATGATTTCAAAACCGGCAAGGTGATCTGGGAATGCGCCGGCCTGGGTTCCAACGTGATTCCCGCTCCGGTTACGCAGGCCGGCGTAGTTTACGTCATGAGCGGGCACCGTGAGCCCAATCTACTCGCTATCGAGTTGGGGCACACTGGGGATCTCACCGGCACCAAGGCAGTGAAGTGGACCAATCAGCGCGGCAATTCCTACACCGCTTCGCCTGTCCTGCACGACAACAAGCTCTACATGATCACCGACAGCGGTCAGCTAAGCTGCTTGAACGTGGAGACCGGGCAGCCTCACTATTTGCAGCAGCGGCTGCCCAAACCCTACAACTTCAAAGCCTCCCCGGTGGCGGCCAACGGAAAGCTCTATCTGGCCACCGAAGATGGGGACGTGGTGGTGGTGAAGCTCGGAGAAACGTTCGAAGTCCTTGCGACTAACAGCCTTACGGATCAATCGTTCATCGCCAGTCCAGTGATCGTCGATGGAGTCATGTATCTGCGCGGCCAGAACACGCTCTACGCGATCCGGCAATAGTACTTTCCGGCCTGCATCCGATTGTTTAAGGATTCGGTACCGCCGGAGCAGGCGAAAAAGTACTCCGGCCCCATTCCGCGATTCGCGGACTCCTTCTACATTTGGATTACCGACGATTCGAGAAGGAGAGACTTCCCTGAGCAAGTTAAATGGATTGATACTCAGCGCCGACAGGAATCTGCGGCAGGATCTGGAGCACACGCTCGAAGAGATTCGCGGATTTGAGCTGATCCGTCACAGCCTTCTGGAGCCGGACGAATCCGAATTGGCGCATCTGATGGACGTTTTTGACCCAGACGTGGTGTTTATCGGAACCGAAGATCTGCGCCGGGCAACCGTGGTTGCCGAGTGCGTTCGCAGGCTTTCCGCCAGAGTGCAAATCGCGGCCGTTGCGCCGAAACACGATCCCGCCACGATGCTGTCGCTGATGCGTCTAGGCATTCGAGAGTTCCTGGCCCCTCCATTTGTCATCGAGGAAACTCGCGAGGCGCTTTGCCGTTTGAATCGCATCGTCCAGGAATTACCGAAACGCCACAGGCAGAGCCGCGTGTTTGGTTTTATTCCGGCAAAGCCCGGGGCGGGCGCTTCGACCGTGTGCGTGAATCTTGCCAGCGCGCTGTCGCAGACAAGCGAGAAGAGGGTAGCCCTGCTTGATTTGGATTTCCACTGCGGGGCCATCGACTTTCTTCTCCGACTGCCGGTAGGTTACTCCGTACAGGACGCGCTTCTACACGCCGGACAGATGGAAAACGCTGTTTGGCAGCGGCTGGTAACCAGGCACGGGAAACTCGACGTGTTGCGCGCCGGAGCTCCGTCGGCGGGGTTGGCTTGCGCGGCTCCGAAGCTGGTTCAATTCTCGCGCCGGCTGTACGACTCCATGTTCCTCGATTTCGCGGGCAATCTCGATGAGGTAACCAGAGAGACACTCCAGTACGCGGAACGCATTTTTCTGGTCTCGACGACCGAGATCGCGACACTGCATTTCGCCCGCCGTAAACTCGCCGAATTCGGCAAGATGGGCCTGCGGGACCGTGTTCAAGTGATCGCGAATCGTGTGGATGCGCGCGAAGGTCTTCGCCTCAGGCAAGTAGAGGATGCTCTTGGATGTTCCGTCTCCGCCGCCCTGCCCAATGACTACAAAGCCGTGCAGCGCGCCATTCATAATGGCAGCGCCACCATAACCAAGGGGCCGCTGGCGGACTGCATCCCCGGGCTGCTCTCCTCATTGCTGCCGGAAGGCCCGAAAACGCAACCTGGGCCGCCGTCGTTTTTCTCCCGCCTGTGGTCTTTCAAAAAGCCCGCAGCCCCGCAGAGTTCCAATTTTCGATATACTGTCCCCTTCAGAGAGGTCGACGGCTCCAGGCCGCCGGCCGCTTAAAGGAGGGTTTGTCGTGTCTCAGGAACGTTGCTGCACCGCCGGCTATGTGTTTCGGGCTGGTCTTATGGCCGCATTTTTCGGACTGCTGACTTCGGCTTATTACCGAGTCCCTTCGGCATCGGTGATGTCAGACTCCGCGAACGCCTTCCTGGCGTCGCTCAGCGCCGAACAGAAATCGAAAATGACGTGGGACTTCAAAGACGAAGAGCGGTTCTTCTGGCATTTTGTCCCCGACAATAGCGTGGTTCAATCGCGTAAGCGCCCCCGCAAGGGCCTCACGATTCTAGAGATGACCCCCACGCAAAAACATCTCGCGCACGCCTTGCTCAGCTCCGGTTTGAGCCAGCGCGGCTACATCAAGACCACCTCCATCATGAGCCTGGAGGAGATCCTGCGCGTCATGGAAAAAGACAACGGTGAGCGCCGCAACCCTGAGAAATACTACTTCAGCATCTTTGGCACGCCTACCGAGAAGGGAACCTGGGGCTTTCGCGTCGAAGGGCACCACATCAGCTACCATTTCACCGTCGCCGACGGCAAGATTGTCAGCAGCCCGCTTTTCATGGGGGCCAATCCCGCGATGGTGAAGGAAGGACCGCGGCAGGGGTTACGTGTATTGGCCCGAGAGGAGGACCTTGGCCGCGACCTGGTCCAAGCTTTGACGGCTGAGCAAAAGAAAATCGCGATCGTTTCCGCCGACGCCTATAAAGACATCCTTACGGAGGCTTCCCGCAAGATCGCACTGGAAGGCCAGCCCACCGGACTGTCAGCGGCCAAGATGACTCCCAAACAGCGGCAGTTGTTGCAGGCCGTCATCGAAGAGTACTGCTCCAACCTGCCCGATCAGATCATGCAGGCGCGGCTCGATAAAGTGCGCAAGGCCGGCACGAATATCAACTTTGTCTGGACCGGCACGGAAGCAAAAGGCGGCGCCCATTATTACCGGATTCAGGCCGCAAACTTCCTTATCGAGTACGACAACACGCAGAACAACGCTAACCATATTCATTCGGTGTGGCGCGAGTTTGGCGACGATTGGGGCGAGGATCTGCTGAAAGCGCACTACCAGGCATCTCACGCAAAGTGAAGAGGGCTCTGACGCGACGATCCTTTGTACCGGCCGCCGCTGCCCCCTTGTTCGCTCAGCGCGCCGGCCGGCCGCGCAATCTCGTCTTCATTCTCTCCGACGATCATCGCTATGACGCGATGAGCTGCCAGGGGCATCCCTGGATCAAAACGCCGCACCTGGACCGGCTCGCGCAAGGTGGCGTGCTCTTTGAAAACGCTTTTGTCACGACCGCTCTTTGCTCGCCCAGCCGCGCTTCGGTGCTCACCGGTCAGTACGTCCATTCTCATGGCGTGCTCGACAACGTCACCGCGCTGCGGTCCGACTTGCCCACGTTCCCGCAGCTTCTGCAACAGCAAGGCTACAAAACCGCGCTCATCGGGAAATGGCACATGGGCGGGGACAGTGACGACCCGCGTCCCGGCTTCGATCAATGGGTCTCGTTTCGCGGCCAGGGCCTGTACAACGATCCCGTCCTCAACATCAACGGCAAGCGCGACAAGAGCCCAGGCTACGTGAGTGACCTGCTGACCAACCATGCTGTCGATTTCGTGCGTGCCAACGCAACGAGTCCCTTCATGCTGTACCTGTCGCACAAAGCCGTTCATGCCGATTTTTTTCCGGCCGATAGGCACAAGAACCTTTACTCTTCCGAGCCTATCCCTTATCCAAAGACCTATGCCAACACCGACGAGAATTACCGTGGGAAACCGGAATGGGTACGCCGCCAGCGCCAATCCTGGCATGGCGTCGATGGGATGTACAACCAGCGGGTGAACTTCGAGCAGTTCTATCGCGATTACGCCCGTACGCTGGCCGGTTTGGACGATAGCATCGGCGGCGTCATGGACGAATTAAAACGTCTGAATCTACTTGAAGATACGCTGGTTATCTATATGGGAGATAACGGGTTTATGTTCGGAGAGCATGGCCTCATCGATAAGCGAACTATGTATGAGTCATCGATACGCGTCCCCATGATCGCCCATTGCCCGGCTATGTTTTCAGGTGGCCGGCGCGTATCCGGCATGGCGCTCAATATCGACATCTGCCCCACCATGCTCGAAGCGGCCGGCGCCGCAAAGCCAGCCACCGTGCATGGCCGGTCGCTGCTGCCTCTGATGAGGGGAGAGGGCCAGTGGCGAACGGAGTTCCTGTACGAATACTTCTGGGAACGCGATTACCCGCAGACGCCCACGGTCATCGGCCTGCGCACGGATAAATACAGCTACATGCACTACCACGGTGTCTGGGATATCGACGAACTCTACGACATCCGGCGGGATCCCGAGCAATCAAACAACCTGCTGGCCGGCTACCGCATCCGCAATGAAGGCGGCCGTTTGCTGAACCGTATCACGGATGCGGAAATGCGCAAGCGAGTTGTCGATTTTCAGCAGCGGATCAACCGCATATTGGCGGAAACCGGCGGGCGCATCGATCCGCGCTGGAAGGCGTAGTGCAACAACGTTGGAAGACAAGAGTCGAGACGAGTCTCGACTCGGCAGCCTGAAGGCTGCGCCACGAAGCATGCCTTACCGCGTGTAATATAATGGCGGTGCTTGTCTATTAAAGGTCTTTGGAGGAACACCCAATGTCTCGCCTCGTGCTGCTCCCCGTTACCTGCGTCCTGCTCTGCAACTTCGCGGCCGCCCAAACTGCAACGGGAATCATTCAGGGCCATGTGACCGACGCGACTGGCGCTGCCGTGCCCGGCGCCAAGGTCACCGTCGAGAACACCAGAACAGGCGTCAAGCAAAATGCCTTAACCAACAACCTGGGATCATTCCTTCAACCCTATCTGATTCCTGGCGGATACCGGGTTACGGTGGAACAGGCCGGATTTGAAAAGCATGTCACCTCCGATATCCAATTGAGCGTGCAACAGACCATCGCGCTCGACATTACACTCAAAGTCGGCGAGGTAAGCACGTCTGTGGAAGTGAGCGCCAACACGGCCCAACTTTCGACTTCTTCGTCCACTGTTTCCACGGTGATCACCAACAAGGCGATGCTCGATCTGCCCTTGAACGGCCGGAACCCGTTTGGACTGGCAACCCTGGTTCCCGGCGTTTTCCCGGGCGGAGGCTCAACGCCCTGGATCAGCGGCGGCCGGAATGCGTCAAGCGAAATCACCATCGACGGCACATCCGTCATCGTTCCCGAGAACAACGTCAGCATTCAGGACACCGGCTATCAGCCTATTGTCGACACTGTCCAAGAGTTCGCCGTCATCACGAATGCACTCAACGCTGAATTTGGCCGTACCGGCGGCGGCGTCATCACGGTGGCGACCCGCTCGGGAACCAACGAATTGCATGGATCGGCATTTGAGTTCCTGCGCAACAGTAAGCTCGACTCCAACCTTTGGGCGAACAACCGGAATGGTGTACCGCTGGGCGCATTCCAGCGCAACCAGTTCGGCGGAACTTTTGGCGGCCCCATCCGCATCCCAAAGCTCTATGACGGACGAAACCGCACGTTTTTCTTCGTTGCCGAGCAGAGCACCAGGCAGCGCAGCGCGTCCGAGACGACTGCGACTGTTCCACCCCCCGAGTGGCGCTCGGGCGATTTCTCCAACCTGCGCAACGGCGCCGGCGGCGCAATCACCATTTTCGATCCGGCGACCCCTCTTCAGGGCGCCGATGGTCTCTTCTTCCGCAGTCCGTTCCCTGGTAACCGAATTCCTGTGAACAGAATGGATCCCGTGGCGTTGAACATGCTTCAGTACTGGCCACAGCCGAACGCGGTTCCTGTAAACCAGTTCACCTTCCAGAACAACTTCTTCAGTTCCGGGAAGGCAGCCAGCTCAGACGATCGCTTCGACGCCCGTATCGATCATAATTTCAGTGACCGGTTCAAGATGTGGGCCCGTGGCTCGCTATCGCAGGGTCCCAACACACCCTTCAACGGATTCGGCAATATCGGAACCTCTTCAGGCTCCGGGCCTGGTCGGAGCCGGAACTACAACATCGCTTTCAACTCGGTCTATACGTTCAACCCAACTACCATTCTCAACGTCAGCTACGGTATGGCGCGGAAGGTTTCCCACCGCGATCCCTTCTCGCAAGGGATCGACCTGCGCGCGCTGGGGTTCTCTCAGAGCGTCGTCCAGGCCGCCTCGGAACAGAATTTCGAATTCCCGCGGACCGACGTCGGAGGCAACAACGGGGTTTCGTCTCTCGGTCAGGCCACTTTTACGACCTTGCGAATCCAGGCCTACTCGCACGACTTCCGCTATGACGTGACCAAAGTCTTCTCCGGCCACACGCTGAAGTTTGGGGGAGAGTACCGGAAGCTGTTCATGAATTTCCGGCAGCATGGCTCGCCCTCGGGCCAATACAGCTTCAACAATGGATGGACACAGCGCCAGGTGGGAGGCGCCAATTCGACCACGCAGGGCGCCGGCATGGCATCGTTTCTTCTCGGCATGCTCGGCGGCGGGTCCCTCGAGCACACGTTCGCTATAGCGACCACGAGCAACTACGCCGGCTTCTATCTCCAGGACGACTGGAAAGTCACCAAACGCCTCACGCTCAATGTCGGACTGAGATGGGACGTGGACCAGCCCCGAACGGAGCGGTACAACCGCCTGTCTTACTGGGACATCTCCGTACCTTCTCCCATCCACGGCAGAGTACCGGGTTTTGACCGCGACCTGCGCGGCCAAATGAACTTCACCGGTCCGGACAACCGGCGGCAAACCCCGACCGATGCCAACAATTGGGGCCCGCGGTTCGGCTTCGCCTTCCAAGTCAATTCGAAGACGGTTCTTCGAGGCGCCTACGGCATCCTCTACTCTCCCTCGGTTCTGCAAGCGTCCGGCACATCGGGCAGCTCCGGCACGCAAGGCTTTACAGCGTCCACGGGCATCAACTCTTCCTTCGATGGTGGAGTAACCCCCGCGGCCTGGTTTAATAATCCATTTCCGGGCGGCTTCAACAGGCCGCCCGGCGTGGCCGGTGGTCCAACCACGCAACTGGGTCTCGGAATCGGCGACAGTTTCTTCAATGATTACGTCAACCCGATTGTTCAGGAGTGGAACGCCACTCTTCAGCGTGATCTCGGCGGCGCCTTCCTGCTCGAACTGGGGTATCTGGCCAACAAGGGCAATCACCTCATCGACGGCGAAAGCAGTATGGCCTTCAACCAGCTTCCGGCGTCGTTCTTCGCACTCGGCAACCAGTTGCTTGGGGCCAACACGACGCCGAATCCGTTCCTCGGAATCATCACCAACCCGACCTCCTCGCTTAGCCAGCCGCGCGTGGCCTACTCGCAACTGCTTCGCCCCTTCCCGCACTATACGAGCGTGAGCGCCTTCCGCAAGCCCCAAGGCAATTCGATCTACCACGCCTTCACCGCGGGAGTGACGAAGCGTTACTCCAATGGTCTGAATCTCCAGTTCAGCTTCACGGCGGGCAAGCTTCTGGACGATGTCTCCCAGACGGTCACCTTCCTCGGCGCCGCGGGCACCAAGCAGGACTTTTACAACCGCCGGGCCGAACGCTCCATCTCGGCACAGGACGTGTCGCAGCGCCTGGTTATCAGCTTTAATTACGAGCTGCCATTCGGCAAGGGTCGCCCGATGCTCAACGCACTGCCGAAGGCCGCGGAGTACGTTCTGGGCGGATGGCAGATCAACGGCATTACGACGTTTCAAATGGGGATACCCTTGCAGATCAGCAACGGCGGCAATTTCACCAACCTTGGCTCTCCCGGCCAGCGGCCCAACAACAACGGAACCTCAGCCAAAAAGACGGGGCCCATCGAGGAGCGCCTGAATTCCTACTTCGATCAGACCGTCTTTTCTCAGGCCGGCAACTTCACCTTCGGCAACACCTCGCGCACTTCTCCCGACCTCCGCACCGTCGGACGCCGGGACTTTGACTTCTCCATATTCAAGCGCTTCTACTTCACCGAACGGTCGAACCTGGAAGTACGTGCCGAAGCCTTTAACGCCTTTAATCACCCGTACTGGAACAACCCTGGTACCACGGTTACCGCGCCGGGCACCTTCGGCATCATCAACACCAAGAGCGGAGACCGCCGCCAGATCCAGCTGGCCATGCGCGTGCAATTTTAGCGCTTTACTTCTTTTGCCGAATGTAGATCGTGCCGTTAAAGGTGGTGAAGGAAAACTCGGGTCCGCCGCCGTTGATCGATCCGTAGAGCGCGCGGTCAAAACGTAGCTTATACTTGCCCTGGCCGCTGGTTCCGCTAGTGACCGGCTGATTTGAGCTGGCCTTCAACTGGATCTCGAAATCGGTGAAGATGTCGCCGTTGTCCGATTTCATCTTAAGATCCGCCTTGGCATTGGCCGGCAGCGTGACGTCCACGGTCCCGTTAAACGAGCTGAAGCTCATCGCCTTTCCTGATGTCACTTCATTCAAGACCGCCAAAACCTTGCCGTTCATGGCATGGGCAACCACGGCGCCGCTAACTTTGGTAATGGAGATGCCGCCGTTTACGGTGTTGGCGTCGATCTCGCCGCTGATTCCCTCCACCGAGATCATTCGCCCGTTCACTGTGTTGAGTTTCACTGAAGTTTCAACCGGAACCTGAATCGCAATCTCGTTGATGTTGCCGGCTGGGGAGGCGCTCACTTTGACAAGATTGCCGGATTCCTCCGCCGTGATGCCCGCCGAATTGTTCTCCAGACGGCGCATTCCAGGCGGCGGTTCGCGCCGCGACCGGCGAGGCGATCCGCTCGATTTGGATTCGATGATCACTTCTTTGCCGCTATATCCGGTTATCGCAATGCTGCCGTGAATCAGGCTTACTTGCAAGCGTTTCGGGGCCGCCGGATCGCTGAACGGGATGACGGCGCGCTCGGCTTGCGCCAGGGCAGTCCCCGTGGACATAGCGCCTAATAAGAGAAAGCACCAGATTCCATTCATGACGTCATTGACCTTTCTGCCGGATCTCAATTGTGCCGTTGAGCGTTTCGAACTTGTGCTCCGGCCCGCCGTTGCCCACACGCGCTCCAAACCAGCGGTTGCCGCGATATATGTAGCGTCCTCCACGCACCTCCCGCTCCGGAGGTTCGTTACTCATCATCGTGGTAGGGAAATCGGTGAAGACGTCGCCATTCAGTGTCTTGAAACGCAGGGTAGCCGACAGATCGCGCGGGTACTCCGCCGTGATCCGGCCGTTAACCGTCTTGGCTGACACCGCTGCCGCGGGGTTTCGCGTGAAGCTCAACCGGACCGGGCCGTTCACCGTGGAAGCCGAACCCGAGCCGCCAGCGTCCAATACTCCCACCCGCCCATTTACATTGCGCGCCGAGAAATCGCCGTTCATCCCCTGGACTACGACATCACCGTTGTTAACGGTCTTCACGTCCACCGCCGTCGCTGCCGGCGCGCGAATCTCGAAATCGAACTGTACGTTGTAATCGCGGTCTCCGCGGCGCCAGTTGTCCCCGCAATCACATTTGGGAAACTGCACGCCAATCTTGAGCGTGCCGCCGGATACCGCCGTCTCGAGAGTTACTTCTTTCTTCCCTTGCTCAAGATGGGCGCTATCCCGGGCGCGAATCGTGCGCTGCGCCACCATCTCAATCTGCCCGCTGCCCGAGCTGGTAACTCGAATCGAGCCGATAACGTTCGACACTTCCAGCTTCGCCGCCGCCGGAAACGTCTGCCGCAACGTCTCCTTGTCCTCAACATCGGCCGCCAGCGTCCACCCAAAGCAAAACGTAAACAGCAAAATCGATCTCATGGTTCTCTCCTAATGCAATTGCGCCAGTGTTCGCTCGATTCTTTCCTTCACCGCCGGATTCACATCCTGCTGCCGGTTCAGATTCTCGAGCGATTCCACCGAGCCACGGTCCTTGGCCTCCATCACCCAATCGATCAGTGCGATCTGAACCAGCGGGGAATCCTGCCTGGCAATCGCTTCCCGCAGGCCGCGCCGCGCGGGCTGGCTCGCCGAAAACCGCTTCAACGCATCGACGGCCGCCAGCCGGACGTTTACGTTGGGATCGTAGTTAAGCGTCGTGATGAGCGCGGCCAGCACTTCGCTGTCGGCCGGCTCCACCTGCACGCTCCAACTCACTCCGCGCAGCCGGTCGCTCGCCGATTGCTGCTGCAACAAAGACAAAGTCACAAGTTGACGCATCTGATGAACCTCGGAATCCAATTGAGCAATACGCTGCTGGTCATGGCCGCTCGCAGTCAATAACGTTCCGGCGGCTACGCCCAGGACGAGCGCCAGACCCGCCACGGCAAACTGCATCAATGGCTGACGGGGCCACAAGCCGCTCAGCCACTCGACACCGGCTGTTACAGGCGAGCGCCTGGGCCGGCCTGCCGACTCAGCGCCCAGCCGGTAGGCTTCGAGGACCTGCAGGAAATTGGAACGCATCGCGCGCCCTAGCTCCTCGATCGGGAAAGCGCCCAGGCTGTTCCACATTTCATCGAGGGAAGCGTTCTGCTCCCGGCATTCGGCGCACCCGGCCAGATGCCGGCTCCATTCCATCCGCTGGGCTTCATCGAGCCCGCTTATCCACCGATCCACGGTTCGCTCCCGCGATTCGTCGCAATTCATGACGCTCTCCTTCCCGACAACTGAAAGAACATTTCGCTCAACTGGCGCATGGCCCGGAAGACGCGCGTTTTCACGGCGCCTTCTTCGCACTGAAGAATCGCGGCGATCTCTTCGTACTTCAGATTCTGGTAGCGAGCCAAGGTCAACAGCTCTTTGCGATCTGCAGGCAGCCGGTCAAAGGCCCGGCGCAGCATCGCCACGTCGCTGGCCTGCAACAGCCGCCGCTCGACCGATAAATCAGGATCCACGGGTTCGAACTCGCTTTCCCCGCGCTCGTCCCGGAACGGCAGTTCGGTATGTTTGCGCGTGTGGTCGGTATGCACGTTCCGCGCAATCTGGTACATCCAAGGAGTAAACCGCGCGCCTTTCTGAAAGGTGCCGCGAAACTTCAACATGCGAAAAAACACCTCCTGCGTGAGGTCTTCGGCCAAAGGCCGGGACCGGCACAAATGCCAGAAAAATCGAAACAGGGCGCGGTGGTGGCGGTCAAAGAGCGCCGCGAGATGGCTCACGCCGCCCTCCCGGATCTGGTCCATCAACTGATCGTCCGTGTGTTCAGCCACCGATCCAATTCCGTACACTTGAGAATACTGCGCCCGGCGACAACGGTTACCTGAATTTTTACGCCGCCGCCAGGATGTACAATGCTTGTACCGGAGAAAAGTATAGCCATGCTTCAAAGAAGATCGTTCCTCGGTATTGCCGCATCAGCGCCGCTGTGGTCCTCGGTCGATGTTCCGGTGCGGCACGTCAAAGTCAACCAGGCGTACAAATCGCCCGGCCCCAAGCCCAACGGGCTTCAAGCCACAAAGGAGGGGCTATGGATACTCGACCAAGGTGACAACCGCGTCTCTTTGGTCGAATACGAATCGGGCAAAGTCCTGCGCTCCTTCGATACGGAGTCCAAGGCAGGCAGCGGCATCACCTTCGACGGCGAAGCCATCTGGATCGCCAGCACCTACAGCCGGGAGATCATCCGCGCCGATGCGCGCACCGGCAAGACGCTGGCTAAATACGAATCGCCAGGCTCGGGTGTCGTAGCGTGGTCGCAAGGCCGCACCAGCCCGCTCGCCACGCCGCCAAAACCTCAGCCCGCGGCGGCTAAAAAGGGGGGCGGCCAGCGCCAGCCTACCGGGGCGCACGGCATGGAATTCCGCAACGGAAAACTGTGGATCTCGAATCCTCCGTCACAGAAAATCTACCGCGTCGATGCGAAAACTTTCAAAGTGGAATTCGAATTTCCCACCGCCGGCGACCGCCCGCACGGCATCGGATGGGAAGGCGACTGGCTGTGGTGCACCGACTCCAATCTGAACGCTTTTTTCAAACACGACACCAAAACCGGCAAAATCCATGAGAAAATACAGCTCTCCGATGCCGACCCGCTCCCACACGGGATGACCATCTGGAACAACACCGTTTGGTATTGCGACGATGTGGGCGTCGTCTGCCGGTTCAAGCTCCGCGGCTAGCCGCTCTTTGATACAATCTTCGTTCTCCGCACGAAAAGGAAAGAATACTATTATGCTTCGACTCACATTGTTATTGGTTGTCTCGGCGGCCGCGCTTTCGGCGCAGACCAAGAAGATTCTCGCCACTAACCTCTCCGCCGAACAGGTCCAGGATCTTCAGTCCGCCTCGAATAAGGTCAAGATCGTCGCCGTCACCAGAGAAACGATCATGCGCGAAATCGGCGATGCGGATGCCCTCATCGGCGAAGTCACCCCCGAGCAGGTGCGCGCCGGAAAAAACCTCAAGTGGGTTCAGACTCGCAGCGCCGGCGTCGAGCGAGTGCTTCATCTCTCCGGGAGCAACGACCTGCGCGACAGCAAAATCATCCTGACCAACAACCAGGTGGTGCAGGGACCCGAGATTGCCGACCACGCCATGGCCATGCTGCTCACGCTCACACGCGGCTTGCCCGGCTTTATTGAAATGCGTAAAGGCGGCAAGTGGCAGGCGCGCAAGGAATCACTTCTGGAATTGAACGGGCGCACTGCCGTGGTTATCGGCGTTGGCGGCATCGGTCAGCAGATCGTGGTCCGCGCCTGGGCCCATGGCATGCGCGTGATCGGGGTCGACCCCGAGGACATGGCCTATTCCCCCATGGTCGCCAAATACGTCAAGCCGGACCAGTTGGACACCGTGCTCCCGGAAGCCGACGTGGTCTTCGTCTCCGCTCCGCACACTCCGATGAGCCACCGCATGATGGGACCGCGCCAGTTCGATCTGATGAAGCGCAACGGCTTCTTCATCGCTGTCAGCCGCGGCGGCCTCTACGACCTGGGCGCCCTCGTCAAAGCGCTCGACAGCAGGCATCTGGCCGGCGCCGGGGTGGATGTCACCGATCCAGAGCCGCTGCCGGAAGGCCACGCTCTGTGGAAATTCGACAACGTAATCATCACGCCACACATCGCCGGCCGCTCCGACAAGGACGCCGCCCGCATGACCGGCACGATCAAGGAGAACATCCGCCGCTTCGCCGAGGGCCTGCCTCTGTTGAACGTGGTGGATAAACAGAAAGGGTATTGACCGGCGTGACGCTCAGCCGCCGCCAGCTTCTGCAATCTCTGGGCGCCGGATTCGCGCCTGCCCTGCTGCACGCTCAGCGGCCGCCCAATTTCGTCCTCATCACTTGCGACGACTTAGGCTACTCCGATATCGAACCGTACCGCGCTTCGGTCCCCTACACGCCGCACCTGGCGCGCATGGGCCGGGAGGGCGCGCGATTCACCTCTTTCTATGCCGCGCCGGTCTGCTCGCCTTCGCGCGCCGCTTTGCTCACCGGCTGTTATCCACGGCGCGTCGGGCTTGACCAAGGATCGTGGCATGCCGTGCTGATGCCCGGCGATTGGCACGGTCTTCATCCTAATGAAGCCACCGTGGCCGAAGTACTCAAGCGCCGCGGCTACGCGACGGGTTGCATCGGGAAGTGGCATCTCGGCGACCAGCCCGAATTCCTCCCCACGCGCCAGGGCTTCGATTCCTATTTCGGCCTGCCCTATTCCAACGACATGCGGCCTACCCCGAAACCCTTCCCGACGATGGACTATCCGCATCCGCCGCTTCCGTTGTTGCGAAATGAGAAGCTGGTGCGGGAGGTAACGGATCAATCGTCGCTCACGGCGGAATACACCGAAGAGGCGCTCAACTTCCTGCGGACGCGGCGCGACAAACCGTTCTTCCTCTACCTGCCGCATTCGATGGTCCACGTTCCGCTGGCCGCCGGCTCACGATTCCTCGACAAAACGGGGCAGGGCCTCTATGCCGATTCGTTGGCGGAAGTCGATTGGAGCACCGGCGAGATCCTGGCGAGGATTGAAAAACTCGGTTTGTCCGAAAACACGCTAGTCATATTCCTGTCCGACAACGGTGGAACCCCGCGCGCGGTAAACGCACCGCTGCGCGGGCACAAGGGCAGCGTTTGGGAGGGCGGCATGCGCGTACCGGCGCTGGCCTGGTGGCCCGGCCGCATCCCCAAAGCGGCCGTCAGCCACGCCATTACCAGCAATATGGACATTCTGCCCACGTTCGCCGGCCTGGCAGGAGCGCAACTGCCACGCGGGCGGCGCATTGACGGCCACAACATTACAGACTTGCTGATGGGCAAACCGAACGCTAAATCGGGTTACGAAGCGTTCTATTATTACCTGCGCTCGGATCTGCGCGCCGTGCGGTCGGGCCCGTGGAAGCTGCACACTAACGGCGAGTTGTACAACCTTGATAGCGACATCGGTGAATCGACCAACGTGGCCGCACAGAATCCGGAGCAGGTGACGCGGCTGGGAAAACTTCTCGAGCAGGCGCGAGCCGATCTTGGGGAAGGTGACCGTCCGGGCCCCAACTGCCGCCCGGTAGGTAAGGCCAAGGGTCCGCTCAAGTTCTGGATTCCGCGGCATTTGGAAAGCGGTTTTCCGCCGCAAGCGCCCGTGAAACACGTTCCGGGCAGTCCCGTAAGCTGAGAGGTTCCGACCATGTCCAATTCGCTCTCCCGCCGCGATCTGGCGGCTTCCCTGCTTGCCGCCGCGCCCCTGTCCGCTTCCGGCGATCCGCCGAACATCGTACTCATCCTCTCCGACGATCACTCGCGTCCGCACATGGGAGTCTTCGGCGACCCGGTCATCCGGACGCCCAACCTGGACCGGTTCGCACGCGAAGGCATGCGTTTCGACCGCATGTTCACGTCCGCGCCGCAATGTGTTCCCTCACGCACGGCGCTGCTCACCGGCCGATCGCCCGTTGCCGCGCGCATGGGCCGTTTTTCGTCGCCTCTGCCTCCGGATATCGTCACGCTTCCCGAACTGCTCCGTACACGCGGTTATTTCACCGGAATCTGCCGGCGCAATTTTCATTTGGACGGTCCCGCCAATCCAGGCGATGTCACCCGCGCCGCCTTCGACGAATATGGCCTTCGCACCTTCGACAAACGCGTCGATTACCTGGATCGCAATTCCCCTCGCGCCCAGACGCGCGAAAAAATCAACGGCTTCTTCGACCAACGGCCCAAAGATCGTCCGTTTTTCCTCTGGGTGAATTTCAACGACCCGCATCACGTCTGGGATAAGAACGCCATTCCCGACCCGTACGATCCGGCTCGAATTCCAGTGCCCGCGCACCTGCCCGACTTGCCCGGCGTGCGCGACGACCTTTCGCGGTACTACAACGAAATCACGCGAATGGATCAGGAGTTCCAATGGGTGCTCCATGCGCTGGATGAGCGCGCCGGCGGGTCGAACACGATTATCGTTTTCATGGGCGATAACGGCCACGCGTTTCCGCACGGCAAGGGATCGCTCTACGACCCGGGTTTGAACGTGCCGCTGCTGGTGCGCTGGCCAGGTCAAGTGAAACCGGATAGGGCGTCCAGCGAGCTGATTTCCGGCGAGGACATTACGCCGACGCTGCTTGAAGCCACCGGCATTCAGCCGCCGAGGGAAATGTCCGGACGCAGTTTTCTCAAGCTGCTGCGCGGGGAAACCAGCCGCCACCGCGACCACATCTTTGCCGCGCGACTGGCGCATGGCAACAGCCCCTACACGCCACAAACGCGAGCCAGCACCTTCGATTTGTCCCGGTGCGTTCGCACCAGGCGCCATAAGATGATCTACAACTGCACGCCACAGCAGGAATACTGGCCCGTAGACAGTGGCAACGACCCAGGCTGGCAGCAGATGCTGGCGGCGCATAAGGGGGGTACGCTGCGGCCCGAGCATGAACGGGCTTACTTTACACGTCCGCGCCCCGTGCTTGAGCTTTATGATCTCGAAAAGGACCCCAGCGAGCTCAACAACCTGGCCGGGAAACCGGAGTCCGCCGGCGCCGAGCGCGAGATGCTGGCCATCATGCAGGAAAAAATGATCCTGGATTACGACTTCCTGCCCGTCCCGTTGGCCGAGTAGGACAGCCATCCTTGCCAGGCCGGACAGGCCGGGTAAAGCGCGCTTCTTTGCTTGACCCGCCAGACGCACGGAAGTATACTTTATGCACAGTTGGTAGGCGCCTTATGAACCTCACCTGCTTGGCATGGCTCCGGCTCGTTGTAGCCGGCTATCTTACCCTCCAGATTCTCCCGGCACAGCCGAGCGCCCTACTCACCGGCGCCTTCGTCGACCCCTCCGGCGCTGTCATCGTCGGCGCTGAAGTCGTTTGCCGGAACTCGCGAACCGGCCTCACCTACAAGACGGCAACCACGCCGGACGGCTTTTTCCGCTTTCCTGACATTCCCATCGGCGCCTATGAACTCACCGTCTCACATTCCGGCTTCGACAAACTGGTTCGCAGTGGCCTCGTGTTATTGACGGGCCGCAGCGTCGATCTGCGCCTCCAACTCCAGGTTGGCACCGAGCAGCGATCCATCAGCGTCACCGCATCGGCGCCGGTGGTGCAGCCGACTTCGTCCGAAGTTCAGGTTTCCATTGACAGCCGAAACATGCGCGAGCTGCCATTGAACGGGCGTAATCCACTGCAACTGCTCACGCTTACGGCAGGCGCTATCGACACCCGCGGACAGAATGGAGGCTCGCTCAACTTTCAGGCGGCCAACAACCAGGTGTCGGTTAATGGGAATCGCGGCACCGACAATACATTCGAGCTTGACGGCGCCAACTACACCGATGTCCACTTCGGCACCGCTCCCGTTCTGCCCAATCCGGATGCGCTGGAGGAATTCACCGTCAAGTCTTCGAATTTCAACGCAAGCCAGTCCGGCGCCGGCGCCAGCGTGCAGTTCGCCACCCGGTCCGGAACAAACGAATACCATGGCTCCGTGTTCGAGTTTTTGCGCAACGACCGGCTGGACGCCCGCAACTTCTTCGCTTCACGCGCCACAATATTCAAGCGGAACCAGTACGGCGCCACCTTCGGCGGCCGGATCATCAAGGATCGAACTTTCTTCTTCGTTTCCTATCAGGCGACACGGGTGCGGGGTGGCGCCAACCCAACGATCACCAACCTTCCGTCCGCCCCACTGCGCCGCGGCGATTTCTCCGGCTTTCCGCGAACCCTGGTTGACCCGCGGTCAGGCCAGCCGTTTCCGGGCAATCGCATTCCGGCCGAGCGAATGGAGCCGATCACCCAGCGAGTTCTCGAACTCATCCCCATTCCCGCTCAGCCTACCGGCATTGCGAGCATCGCCACCAGACCACGCACCGATCAGGACGACCATCAGCTTTCCGTGCGCTTGGACCACAACCTTTCCTCGAGGGATCGTATTACCGGGCGCTACTTCCTCAACAACTTCGATTTCCAGCAAGCAAGCAGCGCGCTGCCGGACTTCTATGCCATCGTCAAGTACCGTAACCGTAATATCCTGGTAACGGAAACCCACACCTTTAGCCCCAATCTGCTTTTCGTCGCGTCCTTCGGTTATACAGGAGTGCCGCGCACATCGGGCGGTAATCCCGGCGTGGTCTCGATGCAATCGCTGGGCGCCAACGTGCCGCCCGCCGTGCAAGGTCTCCCGCCTGAACTCCGCATTTCCATCACCGGCTACGCGGCGCCGTTCAGCGGCCCGCTAATTGATGTCCAGCCCAGCACCTACGAGGTTCGCGCCAGATTCAACTGGAACAGGGGACGGCACAATCTTCAGTACGGAATCGATATTCAAAGGATCGGCGAGTACGCGCTGACTCCCGCGCAAGCCCAAGGCGGTTGGACCTACAACGGCTCGCGCACGGCGGCCACCGCCGTCCCTAACTCCGGCGACTCGTTCGCCGACTTTCTTCTCGGCCTTCCGCTCCAGTTTGCACAACAAGGCGCCACTCCACAGGACATACGGGAGACGCGCTGGCTGCCGTGGATCCAGGACGATTGGCGCATTCACTCACGGCTGACGCTCAACCTGGGGCTTCGTTGGGAGCCATGGCTTCCACCCATCGACGACGCGGCTCCGCAAGTCGGGTTCCTGCGCGGAGTGCAGTCCGTTGTGGCGCCTGACGCGCCGCTTGGTCTGGTTTTCAGCGGAGACGCCGGACTGCGCCGCTCCATCCTGCGCGAAGATTGGAACAATCTGGCTCCGCGCGTGGGCTTTGCCTGGGATGTGGGCGGCAGCGGAAGGACCGTGATCCGGGGCGCTTATGGCATCTTTTTCCGTCCGGTTGGACTCAACATCCAAAGATTCTCCGGCAACACCGCGACCTTCCGCGGCCTGGTGGTGCAGGTTCCGAATCCACCCAATTCGGCAAATCCCTACCAAGGCTATCCGGGCGGCAATCCGTTCCTGACATGGAAGCCGCCAACCAGTCCGGACGAATTGAAGAGCTACCGCTTCCCCCGGCCAACGGCAACATCGGGTCTCGATCCTGCTACGCCCACCAGCTACGTCCAGTCCTGGAACCTCACCGTGGAGCGGCAGGTGCGCGCCGATCTTGGCGTCTCGGCCGGCTACATCGGCAATCACATGATCAAAGGAACAAGCTCGACGGAAGGCAATCCGGCTCTGTTCGGGCCCGGTGCGACCGCCGCCAATATCAATGCCCGGCGTCCGCTCGCCGGACTTGCATCACTACAGATGGTGCGCGCCTTTCAGTTCTCGAACTACCATTCGCTCCAGCTCTCCGTCACCAAGCGCACCGCAAGCGGATTCAACGTACTTGGCAACTACGTCTTTTCCAAGTGCCTCGACAATAATTCCGGCACTTTTGGAGGCGTTTCGGTTGTCAACAAACTCGATCCGAACAAGGATTACGGCCGCTGTGACTTCGATATCGCGCACATTGCCAATATCTCCGTGCTGTACGATCTACCGCAAATCCGGTCCCTGGGCGGCATTGCAGGCCGCATCGTCAACCAATGGCAAGTGAGCAGTATTTTCAGCATCCGGGGCGGCCTGCCGTTTTCCGTGCAAAGCGGACGGGACAATGCGCTATCGGGTCCTACAACGAACTCCGGCGTCAACGATCTGGCGGATCAGATCTCGGCTCAATCGGCGCGGCCCGGCGGCGTGGATCCGATCCAACGCTGGTTCAACACAGCCGCCTACGTCCAAAACGCACCGGGCACCTTCGGAAGCGGACGGAACGCCCTGAGGGCGCCGGGCGTGTTCGGCTGGGATTTCGGACTCGTCAAGAGCATCCCGGCGACGGAACGGATTCGTGCCGAGTTTCGGTTTGAGGCGTTTAATTTCATCAACCACACGAATCTGGGATCTCCCGTCAGCTCGTTGGCGAACCCGAATTTCGGCCGTATCCTGACCGCGCTGCCGCCCCGGAACCTTCAATTGGCCTTGAGGGTCGCCTTTTAGCTCGGGCGGGCGGCGGATTCATGGTGGAGAACGGACGACCTAATTCCAGGATGACCATGCGACTCTTGCTGCTTCTCGCTTTGGTGGCCCCGGCCCCCGCATTCTCTCAAACCAGCCAGCGCCTGACGAATGTCCGCGTACGTATTCTGTCAACGATGCTCACCGGCACAACCGGAATTGGCGAATGGGGTTTCGCCGCCGTTGTCGAAGCCGATGGACGCAGTATTCTATTCGACACCGGCGCGCGACCGGAAACGGTATGGAAAAACGCGGCCGAACTCAAGATCGATCTCAGCTTGATTACCGACGTTATTCTCAGTCACAATCACTCCGATCACACCGGCGGCCTCCTCACCCTGCGTCGCGAAATGGCTAAGCGCAATCCCAAGGCGCTCTCGAAAGCCCATGCCGGCGAAGGGATCTTTTGGCCGCGCCCAGGACCCGGCGGCGTGGAACGCAACGAGCTCCGAAAAGTGCGGGCCGCATACGAAGCCCTCGGCGGCGGGTTCGAAATCTACACCGAGCCCCGTGAACTCAGTCCTGGAATCTGGCTGACCGGCCCCGTCGAGCGGCGTTATCCGGAAAAAAACTGGAGTGGAGCCGGAATTCTCATCCGGCCCGATGGGGCCAAGGAGGAAGACAAACTGCCCGAAGACATGTCGCTCGTTCTCGACACCCGGCAAGGTTTGGTGCTCGTCTCCGGCTGCGGTCACGCCGGCATCATCAATACCCTCGATAAGGCGCGCCGCATCAGCAAGGCCCCCATTCTGGCTGTGATAGGCGGCTTTCACCTGTTCAATGCAAGCGACCAGCATCTGGCATGGACCGCGGGCAAACTCAAAGAATTCGGAGTGCGCATTTTCCTCGGCGCTCATTGCACCGGCATTGAAGCGGTCTATCACATCCGTCAGCATACCGGCCTCTCGCGCCGCAATTGCGCCGCCGGCGCCGTGGGTGGCGAATTCACGCTGGAGAACGGACTGATGCCTGGCGCAATTGCCCGGTGATTTACTGCCGCGCCGGGCGCCTCAGTTCATTCGGAACCCGTTCGGAGTCGTGCCGCTCCAAAGCCAGCGTCCATTTCACCGGCACCTTTTCGGGCGGATAACAGATGCGGTCGTCGCAAGTCTGGTAGCGCAATGTACCCTCCACCACCAGCTCGTTGCTCGCGGTGAGCGCCGCGCGCACAGCTTTATCGGGCCCAAGCGTGATGTCGCGAATCAAGCGCAGCTTTCCTTCATACACCGGCACCTTTTCATCAATCGCCTTCATATAGAGGATGCGCGACTTGGGATAAGAAACCGCATGCGCTTTCCATGCATCCGACGCGTTCATCGACCAGTCAATGGCCACGTAGCCCTCCGTGCCCGGCGCATAGACATGGAAACCTTTCGGCATCTCCACCTCCACCGACAGCAGCATGCGCTGCCCGCCGCGCACGGTGGCCGAGCTGGCCGCGGTGGCCAGCTTGACGTGTTTGGCCTGAGGCGTTTCCCGCGCCGCACCTGGCGACACGTTGTAGTCTTTGGCCAGCAGCCCGGCCAGCGTCTGCCGTTCCCTGTAGTCTTCTTCGAAATACTTGCTCTTCACCCGGCCCGCGCGGTCGGTTAGGAACGTTACCGGATGCGGGATCCCGTAAAAAGCGTTCGTCGCCGGCACGGCTTCGTTAAAGATTCCGAAAGCGCGGATTACCTTCGAGTCCACGTCCGAGAGCAGGGGAAAGCGAATCTTGCGCCGGTCGGAGAAGTGTTTCAGGATTTCCACGCTGTCGTAGCTGATCGCCGCCAGCCCCAGTCCCTGCTTGCGCAGCTCATCCAGATTCTGTTCCAGCTCGACGAGCTGGGTCTGGCAGTAGGGTCACCAATCCGCCGATCGGAAAAAGACCAGCATCACTCCCTTGGGTCCGCTCAGCGAGGCCAGGCTCTGCTCTTTGCCGTTCTGATCGCGTAGTTGAAAGGCGGGAATGCTTTCGCCCACCTTCGTCCCCGGATCCTTAGGTACGGTTTGCCCCAAGCCGGTAAAGGTCCACGTCATCGCGGACACAAAGATTATCGATATTCGCATCGCGAAATTATTGCCGCCACGGCGCATGTTTTATTTCCGCTCCTTGCAATTTCAATCATGACATATAGTCA
>Ga0187893_10005370_pt1 | contig 23057 bp, 20 predicted proteins | sample MA1701074metaG_FD_139574 | JGI IMG/M metagenome (GOLD analysis project Ga0187893, IMG submission 139574) | White microbial mat communities from a basaltic lava cave in the Kipuka Kanohina Cave System on the Island of Hawaii, USA - MA170107-4 metaG ...
CGTGCCGGCGCGGCACGATCGGCTGATCGAACTCGCCACGGCCGAAGCGCAGCGCGCCGCCGCGGATGTCGTCGAGCGGGCGCCAGATCGGCATCGCCGCCGAGCAGGTCGTTCAGCAACTGCTCGGCGCTCTGCGGCGCGAGCGGGTCGATGCGCAGTTGGCGATAGGTCGTCTTGCCGGCCCAGCCGTGGCGGTACTCGGGTCGGAAGTTGACGGCCATCAGCATCGCCGCACCCGGCAGCGCATCGACGATGAGGTCGAGGAATGCCTGCGTCTCCGCGTCGATCCAGTGCAGATCCTCGAACACCAGCATCACCGGCTGCACCTGGCTCTCGCGCAGCAGCAGGCGTTTCAGCGCGTCCAAGGTCATACGCCGCCGCTGCGCCGATTCCAGACGCGCGAAAGCGCTGCCGTCGGGCAACGCGTCGAGCAGCCACAGCGCCGCAGGCACGGCGTCGCGCAGCTGTTCGTCGAGCGTCAGGATCGCTCCGGTGACCTTGCTGCGGATGGTGCGCAGGTCGTCGCGCCGGTCGATCAGGAAGTAGCCGCGCAACAGGTCGGCGAGTGGCAGGAACGCTGTGGCCTTGCCGTACGACACCGAGCTGGCCTCGATCACGCGCCAGCCCGCCGCGTGGTGCGAGTGCCTGAACTCGTAGTACAGGCGCGACTTGCCGACCCCAGGCTCGCCGACGACCGCGACGAGCTGTCCGTGGCGGCCTTTCGCCTGCTCGGCGGCGCCGCGCAGTTGCTCCATCTCGGCGTCGCGCCCGACGAAGCGGGTCAGCCCGTGCGCGCGCCGCGCCTGCAGCCGCGTGCGCGCGTCGGCGGCGCCGATCAGCTCGAACGCCTCGACCGGCTCGGCGATCCCTTTCACCGGGACCTGCCCGAGCGCCTTCACGTCGATGAAGCCCTCGGCGAGCGCGAGGGTCGAGGCGCTGAGCCGGGTCGAGCCGGGCGGCGCGAGCTGCTCCATGCGAGCGGCCAGGTGCGTCGTCTGGCCGACCGCGCTGTAGTCCATGCGCAGATCGCTGCCGATCGAGCGCACGACGACCTCGCCCGAATTGAGGCCGATCCTGACCTGCACCTCGACGCCGTGCGCGCGACGCGCCTCGTCGGCGCCGCGCCGAATCGCCTCCTGCAGGCGCAGCGCCGCGTAGCACGCGCGCACCGCGTGGTCCTCGTGTGCCAGCGGCGCGCCGAACAGCGCCATGATGCCGTCGCCCATCACCTGGTTGACGGTCCCCTCGTAGCGGTGCACCGCTTCCATCATCCGCTGCAGCACCGGGTCGATGATGCTGCGCGCCTCTTCGGGGTCGCGGTCGGCCAGCAACTCGGTCGACCCTTTGATGTCGGCGAACAGCACCGTCACCTGCTTGCGCTCGCCCTCGATCGCGGCGCGCGATTCGAGGATGCGTTCGGCGAGATGCCGCGGTACCGCGGCCTGCGGCGCGTGGGCGCGCTCGACCGCCTGCCCGATGGGACGAGCGCATTGCGGACAGAATTTGGCCGCAGGCGGGAGTTCGGTTCCGCAGCCGGCGCACGTGCGCGCAAGCGGTGCCGCGCATTCGATGCAGAACCTCGCGCGCGGCGGATTGCCTGCTTGGCACTTCGGGCATTTCATGCTCGGCTCCCTCGCTTCGCGACGCGGCCCCGGCGGGCAGCAGGCGAAGAATCGCGCTTTGCGAAGGCAGCGTCAAGGCGCTGCGTGAGGGCAGGCAAACGGCGCCATCAATCACGACCCCTGGCCGGCAACCCGGTTCTCGACGGCGAGAACGAAGCGAAGGCGTCCATCACTGCGGCGAGCGATCTCGGCGTGGCGGGTCGAACGAGCGCCCGGCCTTGATCTTCGCCGGCGCAGCCGCCGGCAGCGCCAGATCGCGCCACCCGACGACACGACAACCCTCGCGCTCGTAGCGATCCGATCCGCCGTACAGGATGATCGGCGGCAGCGACAGGTCACCGACCAGCCTTGCCCAGTACAGCGCCTGCGCCGACCAGTCAGAAGAGAAGGTGCGGCCCGACTTGATCTCAATGGGCTGCAGGCGATCGCCCACCGGCAGCAGCAGGTCGATCTCATGGCCGGCGCTGTCACGCCAGAAGTACATCTCGCCCCTGCGGCCCGCGTTGTACTCGTGCTTCAGCACCTCCGAGATCACCAGCGACTCGAACAAGGCGCCGCGCTGCGCGTGCGTCTGCAGCGCCTCGGCGTCACGGATGCCGAGCAACCACGCCGCCAGGCCCACGTCGACAAAGTAGAGCTTCGGCGTTTTCACGAGCCGCTTGCCGAAGTTGCTGTGGTAAGGGCGCAGCAGCACGACGACATAACTCGCTTCGAGCACGCTCAGCCATTGGCGCGCGGTCACGTGCGTGATGCCGCAATCGCTCGCGAGCGACGACAGGTTGAGCAGATGACCGGTTCGCGCGGCGCACATGCCGAGGAAACGCTGGAACAGACCCAGGTCGCGAACGGCAAGCAGCTGATGAACGTCGCGCTCGACGTAGGTGGCCACATAGTTCGAAAACCAGTCGCCCGGCGCGATTCGGCGGTCGTGCAAGGGCGGATAGCCACCATGCCACAGCGCCTGTTCCAGCGAAGCGGGGCGCAGGCCGCCCCGCTCAAGTTCCGCCAGCGAGAACGGCAGCAGATGCACCAAGCCCGCACGGCCGGCCAGTGACTGTGTGATGCCCGCAGTCAACCCGAACTGCTGCGATCCCGTCAGCACGAACTCGCCCATGCGGTTTCGCGCATCGACCACGCCCTGCAGATACGAGAACAACTCAGGGGCGCGCTGCGCCTCGTCGAGCACGCCACCGTGCGCGTAGCGGGCGAGAAACGAGCGCGGATCGCGGGTGGCGAAGTCCCGCTCGACCGGATCCTCGAGCGACACGTACGGCTTGTCCGAGAACAGAGCGCGCGCGAGGGTCGTCTTCCCGGATTGCCGCGGGCCGGTGAGCGCGACGATCGGGAAGCCCCGCGCCAGGCGGCGGGCGGTGTCGGCGGCGGTGCGCGGAATCATACAGATTGAAGTTTATACCTTCAATCTGCACGAGTCTCACACATCCACCTCGACCGCATCTCCATGCAGCTCCATCAGCTCGCGCCGCGCCGCGGCCTCGCCCTTGCCCATCAGCCTGGTCAGCGACTCGACGGTCGCGACGATGCCCCCGTCGCCGTAGCGCACCTGGAGCAGGCGCCGCGTGTCGGGGTTCAGGGTCGTCTCCCAGAGCTGCTCGGCGTTCATCTCGCCCAGCCCCTTGAAGCGGCTGATCGTCCACGACCCTTCGCGCGCGCCTTCCTTCTTCAGCTTGTCGAGCGTGGCCTGCAGTTCGCCCTCGTCGAGCGCGTAGAGCTTGGCGGCCGGCTTCTTGCCGCGCGCCGGCGCGTCGACGCGATACAGCGGCGGCTTCGCGACGTAGACGTGGCCGCGCTCGATCAGCTTCGGGAAGTGGCGGAAGAACAGGGTCAGCAGCAGCACCTGGATGTGCGATCCGTCGACGTCGGCGTCCGAGAGGATGCACACCTTGCCGTAGCGCAGCCCCGAGAGATCGGGCTCGTCGTTCGCTCCGTGCGGATCGACGCCGACCGCGACCGCGATGTCGTGGATCTCGGTGTTGGCGAACAGGCGGTCGCGCTCGACCTCCCACGCGTTCAACACCTTGCCGCGCAGCGGCAGGATCGCCTGCGTCCCCTTGTCGCGGCCCATCTTCGCCGAGCCGCCTGCCGAATCGCCTTCGACGAGGAACAGCTCGTTCAACGCGAGGTCGCGGCTTTCGCAATCGGTGAGCTTGCCCGGCAGCACCGCAACGCCCGAGCCCTTCTTCTTCTCGACCTTCTGGCTCGCACGCTGGCGCGTCTGCGCCTGGCGGATCACGAGCTCGGCGAGCTTCCTGCCGTGCTCGACGTGCTGGTTGAGCCACAGTTCGAGGGCAGGCCGCACGTAGCTCGCGACGAGCCTCAGCGCGTCGCGCGAGTTGAGCCGCTCCTTGATCTGGCCCTGGAACTGCGGGTCGAGCACCTTGGCCGAGAGCACGAAGCTCGCGCGCGACCACGCGTCGTCGGGCATCAGCTTGACGCCCTTGGGCAGCAGCGCGTGCAGTTCGATGAAGCCCTTGATCGCGCCGTACAGCCCGTCCTTCAATCCTGCTTCGTGCGTGCCGCCGGCCACCGTCGGGATCAGGTTGACGTAGCTCTCGCGCAGCGGCGTCCCGTCTTCGGTGAACGCGACGCACCACGCCGCACCCTCGCCCTCGGCGACGTTCTCGCTTTCGTTGCCGCTCGCGTACTGCGCGCCTTCGAAGAGCGGGATCAGCGGGTCGGCAGGCAACGTCTGCATCAGGTAGTCGGAGAGGCCGCCGTTGTAGAGCCAGCTCTGCGTCTCCTTGCCCTTCTCGAGCGTCAACGTCACGCTCACGCCGGGCATCAGCACCGCCTTGCTGCGCAACAGGTGCGTGAGGTCGGCGCGCGGAAGCTCCACGCTGTCGAAATACTTCGCATCGGGCCACACGCGAACCGTGGTCCCCTGCTTGCGCTCGTTTGCGGTCGGCTTGCGCAGCGCGAGCGGCTCGCTCACGTCGCCGCCCGCGAACGCGATCGTCGCCACCTTGCCGTCGCGATGGACCGTCACCTCGAGCTTCTTCGCGAGCGCGTTGGTGACGCTGACGCCGACGCCGTGCAGCCCGCCCGAGAAGCTGTAGGCGCCCGAGTCGCCCTTGTCGAACTTGCCGCCCGCGTGCAGGCGCGTGAACACGATCTCGAGCACCGACAACCGTTCCTCGGGGTGCACGCCGAACGGGATGCCGCGCCCATCGTCCTCGACGCTGACCGACCCGTCGCCGTGCAACGTGAGCGCGATGCGCTTGCCGTGCCCGGCGAGCGCCTCGTCGGCCGCGTTGTCGATCACTTCCTGCACGATGTGCAGCGGGCTCTCGGTGCGCGTGTACATGCCGGGCCGCTGCTTGACGGGCTCGAGGCCCTTCAGCACGCGGATCGATTCTTCGCCGTAGCGGCCTTGCTTGCTGCTTGCCATCTGGGCGGCGATTCTAGGCACACGCAGCACCGCCGTGCCGTGACCGCTGGCGCTGAGCAGGTTGGCGCTTCATCGGGCAACTGCCGGTCACCGCCGCGGGCGATCGTGCCCTCCGATCGACCGCATGTGCTCTACTGCATGCCCGCTGCCATGCAAGGACTCGAGATGATGCGCCCATCGCTTCGCCGCCGGCTCGCCGCGTTGACGTGCTCGGTCGTCGCCGGCGCCACGCACGCCGCCGAGATCGATACCCTCAACCTCCTGACGCCCGACGAGTTCCGCCTGCTCTCCGAGGACATCGGCGCGCTGCTTTCGTACAAGCCGCTGATCCCCTCCGAGCCGCTCGGCATCACCGGCTTCGACGTCGCGATCGCGGTCACCGGCACCGAGCTCGAGAACCGCGAGATATGGCGCAAGCTGACGCTCGGTTCGGACAGCGTGCCGTCGGTGCTGCCGCTCGTCGGCGCGCGCGTGCACAAGGGCTTGCCGTTCGACATCGACGTCGGCGTCGGGTATGCCGCGGTGCCCGACAGCAACGTGCGCCTCGCGAGCGGCGAGCTGCGCTGGGCGGTGATTGCGGGCGGCACGTTGGTACCCGCGGTCGCGCTGCGCGTGTCGGCGTCGCGCATGTCGGGCGTCGACGAGCTCGACGCGCGCACGCTCGGCTACGACGTCTCGATCTCGAAGGGCTTCGCCAACTTCACCCCGTACGCCGGGGTCGGCCGCGTCGACGTGAAGACCACGCCGAAAGGTGCGCCGCTCCTCTCGCGCCAGGAGTTCGGACTGAACAAGGTGTACGCCGGGATCAACATCGCGCTCGTCCCGTTCGCATTGCTGATCGAGGCCGATCGCACCGGCGACGCGACGTCGTACGGGGTCAAGTTCGGCGTCCGGTTCTGACCCGCGCGCCAGCGCGCGGCGCGTCGTTTGGCTACAGTCGGCGCATGACCACGCCGGCGCCCAAGCTCTCGATGACCCAGGTGCTGCTGTGCGGCGCCGCGGTCGTCGCGCTGTCGATGGGTATCCGGCACGGCTTCGGGCTGTGGCTGCAGCCGGTGACGATGGACCGCGGCTGGACGCGCGAGACGTTCGCCTTCGCGCTCGCGCTGCAGAACCTGGTGTGGGGCCTGGCGAGCCCGTTCGCCGGCATGCTCGCCGATCGCTGGGGTGCGTTCCGCGTGCTCGCGATCGGCAGCGCGCTGTACGCGAGCGGGCTGGTGCTGATGGCCGTTTCGGCGTCCGGGCTCGCGTTCACCGGCAGCGCGGGCGTGCTGCTCGGCATGGCGCAGGCCGGCACGACGTACGCCGTCGTGTTCGGCGTGCTCGCGCGCAACGTCGCACCCGAGAAGCGCTCGTGGGCGATGGGCGTGACGGCTGCCGCCGGGTCGTTCGGCCAGTTCCTGATGCTGCCGGTCGAGAACGGGTTGATCGGCGCATTCGGCTGGCAGACGGCGCTCATCATCCTCGGCTGCGCGGTGCTCGCGATCGTGCCGCTCGCGTTCGGGTTGAAGGAAAGCCCGTCCAGCCTCGGTACGGGGCCATCGCAGACGGCCGGCCAGGCGGTGCGCGAAGCCTTTGCGTACCCGAGCTTCCAGCTCTTGATGGCCGGCTACTTCGTGTGCGGCTTCCAGGTCGTCTTCATCGGCGTGCACATGCCGAGCTACCTGCGCGACCACGGCCTGTCGCCGACCGTCGCCACCTATGCGCTGGCGCTGATCGGTCTGTTCAACATCTTCGGCACCTACGCTGCGGGCTGGCTCGGCCAGAGGTTGCCGAAGCGCTACATCCTGTCTTCGATCTACGTGCTGCGCGCGGTCGCGATCGTGGCCTTTCTCGTCGTGCCGCTCAGCCCGGCGAGCGTGTACGTGTTCGCGTCGGTGATGGGGCTGCTGTGGCTGTCGACGGTGCCCGCGACGAACGCGGTGATCGCGCAGATCTTCGGCGTGCAGTACCTGTCGATGCTCGGCGGGTTCGTGTTCCTGTCGCACCAGATCGGCTCGTTCCTCGGCGCGTGGCTCGGCGGGAAGCTCTACGACGCAACCGGCAGCTACGACGTCGTGTGGTGGCTCGCGGTCGCGCTCGGCGTGTTCGCCGCGCTCGTCAACCTGCCCGTGCGCGAGGGCGCGATCGCGCGCGCGCGGCCCGCGCTGGCGTGAGGATCGCGATGCGCACGCATCTGAGACGGCTCGCGGTCTGGTGCGGCGTGCTCGCCGGCCTCGCCCTCGTGTTCGCGATGTACCTGCGCCCCGACGTCGTCATGACGCTCGCGACGCAACTCTGGAACTGTTTCTGACGTGAAGCACCTGGCGGTGGTGACGACGCTCTCCGACCGCGACCAGGCGCGGCGCCTCGCGCGCACCCTGGTCGAGCGCAAGCTCGCCGCCTGCGCGCAGATCAGCGAGATCGAAAGCTTCTACGTCTGGGACGGCGCGGTGCAGAACGAGCCCGAACTGCGCGTGCTGTTCAAGACCAGCGGCGCGCGCTACGACGAGGTCGTGCAGGCGATCAAGGAGCTGCACCCGTACGAGCTGCCGGCGATCCACGCCTACGCGTGCGAGCGCATCGACGCACCGTATGCGCAGTGGATCGAGGACAGCACGCGCCCAAAGCGATGAATCGCCGCGGTCCGGGCAAGGGCGCACCGGATCGCGGCTGAGCCAAGCGCCCGCACCGGGAGACTCTCTTGAACCGTTCCGTCCCATGGCTTGCCGCAGTGCTGCTGCTCGCGGCGATCACCTTCGTTGCATTCGTCGCGCCGGCGCGGTCGCAGCTCCAGGCGACGCCGAGCTATCAGCCGGTGGGCGTGTCGCAGGCCGGCGGTTCGAGCACCGCCTGGTTTCACGAGCCGTCGTCGCGCACCGTGATCGCGTGCCAGTCGGCGGCGACCGCGACCGCGCCGGCGATCCAGTGCGCGACCGCGAAGCTGCCCTGACTCGCCGCGCGCCGGCGTGCCGCGCCGCACCGCGTACAGCGGCACGAAGTTCGCGATCACCGGCTGCTGCAGGCGTTGGCGCGCGGCGCGGCGCTAGCGCCCGCGCGCGACGCCTTCGCGCCGCGGATCGGCGCCGCCCTCCCAGCCGCGCGCAGTGCGCCGGATGCCGTGCAGCCCGCTCGTCATGTCGATCACCCGCACCTCGTGGCCGAGCGCCTTGAGCGGCGCGGCGAGCGGCTCGGCGGCACTGCCCTTCTCGAGCTCGGTCGGACCGTTGCGGCTGCCCATGTTCGGCAGGTCGATCGCCGACTGCACGTCGAGCTTCCAGTCGATCGTCGCGATCAGCGCTTTCGCGACGTAGCCGATGATCAGGCTGCCGCCCGGTGAACCGATCGCCATCTCGAGCCGGCCGGCCGCGTCGAACACGAAGGTCGGCGCCATCGAGCTGCGCGGCCGCTTGCCGCCCGCAACGCGATTCGCGACCGGCCTGCCCGCTTCGGCCGGCAGGAAGCTGAAGTCGGTCAGCTCGTTGTTGAGCAGGAAGCCGCGCACCATCTGCTTGCTGCCGAACGCGCCTTCGATCGTCGTCGTCATCGACACCGCGTTGCCGTCGCGATCGACGATCGAGATGTGGCTCGTGCCGGCGGCCTCGTCGACGCCATCGTCGGCGTACGCGACCTTCGCTCCTGCGGGGGTTCCGGCCTCGGCGCGGCCCATCGTGCGGTGCCGCTCGATCAGTCCTGCCCGCGCGGCGAGGTAGTTGCGGTCGAGCAGGCCCTCCACCGGCACGTCGGCAAAGCGGTCGTCGGCGACCCAGCGGTTGCGATCGGCGAACGCGAGGCGCTCGGCTTCCGAGACGAGGTGCACCGACTCGGTCGAGTTCGGCCGCACCGACGCCATCTCGAATCGCGACAGCGCGCCGAGGATCTGCTGCACCGCGATCCCGCCCGACGACGAGGGCGGCATGCCGCACACGGTCTTGCCGCGATACGGCCCGCACAGCGGATCGACGCTGCGCACGCGGTAGCCGTCGAGGTCGGCGTCGGTCATCACGCCCGGGTTGGCGTGACCGCGCACCGCGGCGACCACGTCGCGCGCGATCTCGCCGCGATAGAACGCGTCGGATCCGCCGCGCGCGATGCGCCGCAACGTGTCGGCGTACGCCGGGTTGCGGATCAAGGTGCCGGCCGGCTTCGCGCTGCCGTCAGCGGTGTAGTAGAGGGCGCGCGCAGCGGGCTCGAGCGCCAGCGCCTTGTCCTCGGACAACAGGCGGTGCACGCGCGGCGAGAGCGCGAAGCCTTTCTCGGCCAGCGCGATCGCAGCGGCGAACAGGTCGGCCCACGCGAGCCTGCCGTGCCGCGCGTGCGCGACTTCGAGCAGGCGCGGCGTTCCCGGCACGCCGACCGAGCGGCCGCCGACGACCGCGTCGTTGAACGCCATCGGCTTGCCGTCCTGCGCGACGAACAGCGATGCGTCGGCCGCCGCGGGCGCGGTCTCGCGACCGTCGTACGCGACGCTCCGCTTTGCTTTCGCTTCGTGGTAGAGCAGGAACGCGCCGCCGCCGAGTCCCGACGCCTGCGGCTCGACCAGGCCGAGCACCAGCTGCGTCGCGACCATCGCGTCGACCGCGCTGCCGCCGCGCTCGAGGATCGCGAGGCCCGCGGCGGCCGCGAGCGGGTGCGCCGCGACGACCATGTGGCGCTTGGCGAACGTCGGCGCCTTCGCGCTCCACCCGCTCGGAGCTTCGGGTTGCGACGGCCGGTCCTGTGCTTGTGGATAGACTGCGGCAGTGGCCAACGCCACGCCGACCCCGTACCGTGTGAGCAACTTCATGAGCGCCGTTGTATCGCATTCCCCGCTCGAGCCGTCGCCGTGGGTGCAGCGCTGGTCGCACCTCGTCGGCCAGAGCGCGCACGTGCTCGACGTCGCGTGCGGCAGCGGGCGCCACGTACGCTGGTTCGCCGGGCGCGGCGCGAAGGTCACCGGCATCGATCGCGAGCGCGCCGCGGTCGAGCCGCTGGCGCAGATCGCCGAGATCGTCGTCGCCGACATCGAGAACGCGCCGTGGCCTCTCGTCGGCCGGCGCTTCGACGCGGTGATCGTCGCCAACTATCTGTGGCGACCGCTCCTGCCGCGCATCGTGCAGAGCGTCGCCGACGGCGGCGTGCTGATCTACGAGACCTTCGCGCACGGCAACGAGACGGTCGGCAAGCCGTCGAACAAGCAGTTCCTGCTGCAGCCGGGCGAACTGCTCGGCGCCGCGAGCGGGCTGCGCGTCATCGCCTACGAGGACGGCTTCCTCGATGCGCCGCCGCGCTTCGTGCAACGACTGTGCGCTGTGCGGCAGCGCCCGTTCGACGCTGCCCCTCCTCGCTATGGGCTTTGAGAGTCCGCGCAGAGAGACCTGCGCGGCACTGCTGGGGCGCACTGCGGCGCACGTAGAATCCCCCGATTGCCGAGGAAGCCCATGAAACCCATCGTTGGCAGCATCGTCGCGCTGGTCACGCCGATGCACGAGGATGGCAGCGTCGATCATGCGTCGCTGCGCAGCCTGATCGACTGGCACGTCGCCGAAGGCACCGATTGCGTCTGCGTCGTCGGCACGACCGGCGAATCGCCGACCGTCTCGGTCGAGGAGCACTGCGAGGTGATCAAGGTCGCCGTCGAGCACGCGCGCGGCCGCGTGCCGATCCTGGCCGGCGCGGGGGGCAACTCGACGCGCGAAGCGATCGAGCTGGCCGCGTACTCGAAGAAGGTCGGCGCCGACTGCACGCTCTCGGTCGTGCCGTACTACAACAAGCCGTCGCAGGACGGCATCTACCGGCACTTCAAGGCGATCGCCGAAGCGGTCGACCTGCCGATGCTGCTCTACAACGTGCCCGGCCGCACCGTCGCGGACATGGGCCACGAGACGGTGCTCAAGCTGGCGCAGGTTCCCGGCGTGGCCGGCATCAAGGAGGCGACCGGCGACATCGAACGCGCCGCGCGACTGATCAAGCACGCACCGAGGGGCTTCTCGATCTATTCGGGCGACGACGGCACCGCGATCGGCCTGATGCTGCTCGGCGGCACGGGCACCATCAGCGTGACCGCGAACCTCGCTCCGCGCGCGATGCACCAGCTGTGCATCGCCGCGATCGAAGGCCGCGCGCGCGAGGCGACGCAGATCCACATGCAGCTGCTCGCGCTGCACAAGGCGCTGTTCGTCGAACCGAGCCCAGCGCCGACCAAGTGGGCGCTGGCGCAGCTCGGCCGCTGCGGCGCGACGCCGCGCCTGCCGATCGTGCCGCTCACGCAGGCGGGCGAAGCCGTCGTCGCCGACGCGCTGCGCGAAGCCGGCCTGCTCTGACCTCGTTTCAAGAGATGCAGATTCGAATCGCCGTTGCTTTCCTCGCCTGCCTGCTCGCCGCTTGCTCCGCCGTCGAACGCATCACGGGCGGCGACAAGGTCGACTACCGCAGCAGCGCCGTCAAGACACCCGGCCTCGACGTCCCGCCCGACCTGACGCAGCTGTCGCGCGATTCGCGCTACCAGGCGCAGGGCGGAACGGTCAGCGCGAGCACGTTCCAGTCGAGCCCGACCGCGCCGATCGCAGGTGCGGGTGTCTCGCCGCCCGTCGTCGCGCCGGTTTCCGCGGGCGAGATGCGCATCGAGCGCGCCGGCAACCAGCGCTGGCTGTCGACGCCCGTGACCCCCGAGCAGCTGTGGCCGCAACTCAAGGCGTTCTGGGAAGAGCGCGGCTTCAAGCTCGCCGTCGACGAGCCGCTGGCCGGCGTGATGGAGACCGACTGGGCCGAGAACCGCGCGAAGATCCCCGACGGCGCGATCCGCTCGGTGCTCGGCCGCGTGTTCGATTCGTTCTATTCGACCAGCGAGCGCGACCGCTTCCGCACCCGCGTCGAGCGCACCGACTCGGGCAGCGAGATCTACATCAGCCACCGCGGCATGGAGGAGGTGTACATCACCGAATTCAAGGACCAGTTGCGCTGGCAGCCGCGGCCGGTCGATGCGCAGCTCGAGGCCGAGTTCCTGTCGCGGCTGATGCAGAAGCTGGCGGCGAAGGAAGCGAGCGCGACGACGGCCGCGGTGTCGCCCGCGGTGGCCGAAGTCGCCGCGCGCGCGCGCGTGCTGGGCGACACGCCGGGCGCCGCGATGCAGATCGACGAAGGCTTCGACCGCGCGTGGCGCCGCGTCGGGCTCGCGCTCGACCGCAGCGGCTTCACCGTCGAGGACCGCGACCGCCGCGGCGGCCTCTATTTCGTGCGCTACGTCGATCCGTCGCAGGCGGGCAAGGAAGAGCCGGGGTTCTTCAAGAAGCTGTTCGGCGCCGCCACGCCGCAGCTCGGGCCCGAGCGCTATCGCATCGCGGTCAAGCCCGACGGCGAGCAAACCACCGTGGCCGTGCTCGACGCGCAGGGCGCTCCGGAGGCCGGGCCGGTCGGCAAGCGCATCGTCGCGCTGCTCGTCGAAGACCTGAAGTAACGCCGCACGCGCCGCGCGCATGTTGCGCTTCTGCAGCCTGGGCAGCGGCAGCACCGGCAACGCGACCCTGGTCGAGGGATCGAGCGGCACGACGACGACGCGCCTCTTGATCGACTGCGGCTTCTCGCTGAAGGAGCTGGAGAACCGGCTCGCGCTGCGCGAGCTTGCGCTTGCCGACATCGACGCGCTGTTCATCACGCACGAACACGCCGACCACGTCGGCTGCGCGCTCGCGCTGGCGCGCCGCCAGCCGCTCAGGCTGTGCATGAGTCGCGGCACCTGGCAGGCGATCGCGAGCCCCGACGCGGCGGGCATCGAGTTCGTGCGCGACGGCGAACGCGTCGCTGTGGGCGACCTCGAACTCGTGCCCTACACCGTGCCGCACGACGCGCGCGAGCCGCTGCAGCTCGTCTGCGGCGACGGCGCGGTGCGCCTCGGCGTGCTCACCGACACGGGAGCGCCGACGCCGTACCTGCTGCGCCGACTCGAGGGCTGCGAAGCGCTCGTGCTCGAGTGCAATCACGATCCCGACCTGCTCGCCGCATCGAGCTATCCGCCGGCGCTGAAGGCGCGCATCGCCGGCGCGTACGGGCACCTCGGCAACGACGCAGCGACGCGCATCCTCGCCTGGCTCGCGCACGGCGGGCTGCGCCACGTGGTCGCGGCACATCTGAGCGAGATGAACAACACCAAGGCGCTCGCGCAGGCCGCGCTCGGGCAAGCGCTCGGCGCGAGCGCGGCCGAGGTCGTCGTTGCCGATCCGGTCTCGGGGTTCGGCTGGCTGACGGTGGATTGACAAGGCCGCCCGAAGGCGGCCTTGTTCTGCCGAGCCTGAGACTACTTGCTCGCGGGGGGCGCTGCTGCCGAAGCGGCCGCCGCTGCGGCGGCAGCCGCCGAATCGGCCGGTGCCGCAGCGGGCGCGGGCGCCGGTGCGGGCGCCGGCGCCGCGGCGGGAGCAGGAGCAGGAGCAGCCGGCTTGTCCGACTTGCCGCACGCGGTCAGCGCAGCGGCCATCAACGCGGCCAGCAAAGCTTGGTTCTTCATTCGGTGTTCCTCTCGAAGGTTGTGGATAGCAGTCGTGGATCGAGCGAAACCCCTCCACTTCCGAGTGCGGAATTATAGGAAGCGGGAGGGGAATCCCCTAAAGACCGAGCGTGGTGACAGGCAGCGCGTCGGAGGAGCGTTGCACCAGCGCGTCGATTGCTTCGCGGCTGTCGACCAGGGCGACCGGGTCGATCGAAAGGCCGCCGCGCCAGTGCCGCACATCGAAGATGCGGACCGCGAACAGCCCGGGCGCGAGCAGCAGGCGCGGCGGGTCGTTCGCATCGCCTTCCTCGAGCTGGCGGCAATCGACGACGTGCGACCACTCGCGCCGCCATTCGAGCCAGCGCGAGTGGCGGCGCGTCAGCTCGTCGAAGCTCGCCGCGAGCACGGTCAGCTTGCGGTGCGAGTAGGCCCATTTCGACAGGCTGTCGATCACCGCGCGCTCGCCGAGCGGCCAATCGGCGTAGTCCGCGTCGCACAGCCACAGCTCGCGGCAGCCCGCCCGCGCCGCCTCCGCGAACCCGTCGCGCAGGGCCTGCCGGCACGCCTCGCGGCCGGCGAGGATCTCGTGCGCCGCATGCGGTGCATCGTCGTTCATCGTGTCTCTCCTCGCGGGTGCAGCCAGCCGCTGCGCGCCCAGTCGTCGATGCGGCCGCGCGCTTGGAGCGACAGCCGCTCCAGTTGATCAGGGTCGAGCGTACGCGTTCGCGCCATGTTCCGCATCACGCGGGCGTCGGATCCGCCGATCGCGAACGCTTCGCCGTTGACGTACAGGTGCGTCCGGTCGTACAGCATGCGGGTGCGCCGATCGAGCCGCACGCCGGCGCCGCGCGCGATCGCCCGACCCGCCTCGAACACGACCTGCGGCTTGGGCTCGCTGGTCAGTTCGCCGAGGGCGCGTGCGATCAGCCTCGGGTCGTCGAGCGAGCGCCGCACCGCGTCGACCGCGAAGCCGACCAGCGCTGGGGGCAGGCGCGCCGGGTCGGCGGTCGCGGCGGCCCCCTGGTCGCGGTACGGCGCGCCGCGCGGCGCAGGTTGCCACGCATCGAGCACGCGCGCGAGCACGTCGCGCGCGAGCTCGCTCGCGGCCGGCGCGCGAAAGCCGATCGAGCACGTCATGCATGGGCCTTTCGCGACGCCGTCGTGCGCCCAGTGCGGCGGCAGGTACAGCATGTCGCCTTCTTCGAGCAGCCATTCATCGCGCGGCTCGAAGCGACGCAGGACCCGAAGCGGCAGGCCGGGCCGCGTCGCACGGTCGACGAGCGGGCCGATTCGCCAGCGGCGCCGGCCGCGCGCCTGCAGCAGGAACACGTCGTACGAATCCTCGTGCGGGCCGACGCCGCCGCCGTCGGACGCGTACGAGACCATCACGTCGTCGAGCCGCGCGTCGGCAACGAAGCGGAAGCGCTGCAGCAGCTCGTGCGCCGCATCGACGTGCAGATCGACGCCCTGCACCAGCAAGGTCCAGCCGCGCTCGGCCAGGCGCGGCAGCGAGCGCCGCGCGAAAGGCCCGTGCCGCAGCCGCCACGCGCGCCCGTCGCGCCGCACGAGCCGCGACTCGACGTCGTCGCGCGCGGCCAACGCGAACAACTCGCGCGCCGCCAGCGGAGCGCTGCCCGCAGCGAGCGCGCCGCGCACGACGAGCGGCCGCTTCTGCCAATGCCGCCGCACGAACGCTTGTGGGGACAACCCGCCGAGCAGCGGCAAGGGACGATCAGGGTCCATGCACGCATTGTGCGATCATCGTTTGCATGTCCTCGATGCCGATCACCGCGCCGTGCGTCGTCGCGTTGACGTGGCGGCTCGAAGACGCGCAGGACCGTTTCATCGACGCGCTCGATCGGCCGGTCGAGTTCCTGTTCGGCGGCGACGACCTGCTGCCGGGCGTCGAGGCGGCGCTGTCGGACCAGCACACCGGCTTCGAGACGCGCGTGCAGCTCGAGCCGGAACAAGCCTTCGGCGCCTACGATCCCGCGCTCGTCTGCTTCGAGAAGCGCGCGGTGTTTCCCGAGCATCTCGAGTGCGGCATGCAGTTCGACGGTCTACCCGCCGGCAGCGCGACCGAGGGCATGCCCAAGGACGCGCTCTACACCGTGACCGAGATCTACCCCGATCACGTCGTGCTCGACGCGAACCATCCGCTGGCCGGCATCGCTCTGCGACTCAGGCTCAAGGTCGAGGACGTGCGCGAAGCGAGCCAGGCGGAGATCGAGCAGCGCAGCGTCGGCAACGAAGTCGTCACGCTGCTGGGCTCTGGCGCGGGCGGCACCATGCACTGACAGAACCCTCACCCTGACCCTCTCCCCGCGGGAGCGAGTGAAGCGGTGACCGGGCCCTTGCCGCTGAAGCGGTCGAGCGCGAGGTAGATGACAGGCGTGATGTAGAGCGTGATCGCCTGCGAGAACAGCAGCCCGCCGACGACGGCGACGCCGAGCGGCTGGCGCAGCTCGGCGCCAGCACCGAGGCCGAACGCGATCGGCAGCGCGCCCATCAGCGCGGCCAGGGTGGTCATCATGATCGGGCGGAAGCGCAGCAGGCACGCCTCGCGGATCGCCGCTTCGGGACGCGCGCCGTGCGCGCGCTGCGCGTCGAGCGCGAAGTCGATCATCATGATCGCGTTCTTCTTGACGATGCCGATCAAGAGCAGGATGCCGATCGTCGCGATCAAGGTCAGCTCGAGCCCGAACAGCCACAGCATCACGAGCGCCCCGGCGGCCGCCGACGGCAACCCGGCGAGGATCGTGATCGGATGGATGTAGCTTTCGTAGAGCACGCCGAGCAGCACGTAGATGACGAGCAAGGCGGCGGTGATCAGGATCGCCTGGCTCGCCTGCGAGTCCTGGAACACCGCTGCCTCGCCGCCGTAGCTCGTGATGATCGACGCCGGCAGGTCGATCTCGCCGGCGTAGCGCTCGAGCTGCTGCGTCGCGTCGCCGAGCGCGACGCCGGGCGCGAGGTTGAACGACACGGTCACCGCCTGCAGCTGGCCGACGTGGTTGACCGCGGTCGGCCCGACGCCGCGCTCGACGGTCGCGAACGCCGCGAGCGGCACCAGCGCGCCGGTGTTCGAGCGCACGTAGACGTTGCCGAACGCGCTCTCGTCGCGCTTCGCTTCGGGCGCGACTTCCATGATCACCTGGTAGCTGTCGGCCGGCGTGTAGATCGTCGACACCTGGCGTTCGCCGAACGCGCTGTAGAGGGCGTCGCGCACGTCGGCGATCGCGACTCCGAGCGTGTTGGCGCGGTCGCGGTCGATGCGCAACTGCGCCTCGAGCCCGCCGAGCTGCGAGTCGCTCGTCACGTCGCGGAACGCCGGATCGGCGCGCAGCTTCTCCTGCAGCTTGCTGGCCCAGCCATCCAGCGCCTCGGCCTGCACGCTCTGCAGGATGTACTGGAACTGGCTGCGGCTCTGTCGTCCGCCGAGCTGCAGGTTCTGCACCGGACGCAGGATGACGTTGATGCCCGCAACCTCGCGCAGCTTGCCGCGCAGGCCTTCGAGCACTTCGGTCATCGGCTCGCGTTCGCCGCGCGGCTTCAGGTTGATGAACAGGCGCCCGGTGTTCTGCGCGCCGACCGAGCTGCCGTTCACCGAGGCGACGCTCTCGACGCTGGGGTCGGCGCGCACGATTGCGGCCACCCGGTCCTGCAGCGCGACCATCGCGGCAAACGAGGTGTCCTCCGCGGCTTCGGTGCTGGCGCTGATCTGGCCGATGTCCTCCTGCGGGAAGAAGCCTTTGGGCAGCGCGACGAACAGCGCGGCAGTCAGCGCGAGCGTGCCGAGCGCGACGAGCAGCACCACGCCGCGGTGCGCGAGCGCCACGTCGAGCGTGCGCGCGTAGACGCCGAGCAGGCGATCGAAGCCGCGCTCGAAGAGGCGCACCGCAGGCCCTGGTTGCTTCGCGTCGCGCGCGATGCGCCCGAGCAGCCGGCTCGCCAGCATCGGCACCAAGGTCAGCGAAACGAACGCGGAGACGACGATCGCCAGCGAGACGATCACCGCGAACTCGCGGAACAGGAGGCCGATCACGCCCGGCATGAAGAAGATCGGGATGAACACGGCGACCAGCGACGACGAGATCGAAACGATCGTGAAGCCGACTTCGCGCGAGCCTTGCAGCGCCGCCTCGAACGGCGCCATGCCGCGCTCGACGTGGCGCATGATGTTTTCGAGCATCACGATCGCGTCGTCGACGACGAGGCCGACGGCCAAGGTGAGCCCGAGCAGCGAGATGTTGTCCAACGTGTAGCCGAAGGCCCACAGCAGCGAGATCGCGCCGATCAGCGATACCGGCAGCGACAGGGTCGGGATCAACGTCGCGATCCAGCGCCGCAGGAACAGGAACATCACGACGACGACCAGCGCGACGGTCAGCGCGAGCGTCAGGTTGACGTCGTGCAGCGCCTCGCGGATCGACGCCGAGCGGTCGTTGAGGAGCGAGATTTCGACCGAGGCCGGCAGCTGCGAGCGAAACCCCGGCAGCGCCGCGTGCACCGCGTCGACGACCTGCACCGTGTTCGCGGCGGGCTGGCGCTGCACGGCCAGGGTGATCGAGCTTTCGCCGTCGAAGTTGGCCGCGGTCTTGACGCGCTCGAAGCTGTCCTCGACGCGCGCGACGTCGCGCAGGCGCACCACGTTGCCGTCGCGGTTGGCGACGATCAGCCGCGCGAACTCGGCCGCGTTGCGCAGCTGGCGGTTCGCCTGCAGGGTCAGCGTCTGCTCGCGCCCTTCGAGCGTGCCGACCGGCGTGTTCGCGTTGGCGGCGCCGAGTGCGCGGGTCAGCTCGTCGAGGCTGATGTTGCGCGCGGCGAGCTGGTCGGGCAGCACGCGCACGCGCACCGCGTAGCGCTTCTGTCCGTAGATGCTGACCTGCGCGACGCCGGGCAACGTCGAGAGGCTCGGCGAGATCAGGTGTTCGGCGTAGTCGTTGAGCTGGGCGAGGTCGAGCGACGGCGAGGTCAGCGCGAGCAGCAGCACCGGCGCGTCGGCCGGGTTGACCTTGCGGTACGACGGCACCGACGTCATGTCCTCCGGAAGCTGGCGCTGCGCGCGCAGCAGCGCGGCCTGGACGTCGACCGCGGCCGCGTCGATGTCGCGGGCCTCGTCGAACTCGAGCGTGAGCGAGGTGCTGCCGAGCGTGCTGCTCGAGCTGATCACGGCCAGGCCGGGGATGGTCGAGAACTGTTTCTCGAGCGGCAGCGCGACCGACGTCGCCATCGTCTCCGGGCTCGCGCCGGCGAGCGATGCCGAGACGTTGATGACCGGCGTGTTGTAGCTCGGCAGCGCGGCGACCGGGATCTGCCGGTACGCGATCACGCCCGCGATCACGATCGCGAGATTGAGCAGCACCGTCATCACCGGACGGCGGAGGAACGGCTCGGACAGGTTCATCGGTCGGCTGCGGAAGCGGCGCGCGTGTCGGCGCGATCGTTCACGCGCGAGCCGGGACGCAGGTTGTGCCGCCCTTCGAGCACCACCCGCTCGCCGCCTTCCAAGCCGGCGACCGCGGCCTGCGTGTCGGCGCTATGCAGCACCTCGATCGTGCGCAGCGCGGCGCGGCCGTCGGCGCCGACGACGTAGACCGACTGGCCGTTCGCGCCCTGGATGATCGCGGCCTGCGGCACCTGCACCACGTCGTCCAAGGTGTCGACCGCGAAGCGCACGTTGACGAACGCGCCCGGCCACAGCCGGTGCCCGGGGTTGTCGAACACCGCGCGCACCCGCACCGTTCCCGAGTTCGCATCGACGGCGCTGTCGACGAATCGCAGCTTGCCTTGCAGCGGCTGTGCGCCGGGGAGCTGCGCTTCGACCACGCCTTCGCCGAGCTTCGCAAGCGCGGCCCGCAGATGGCGCTGCGGCAGGTCGAACGCGACGGCGATCGGGTCGAGCTGCGTGATCGTGACGAGGGGTGCGGCGCCGCCGGGCTGCACGAAGCTGCCGGCGAAGACGTTGATCGCGCCGACCCGCCCGCTGGTCGGCGCGTCGATGCGGCTGTAGCCGAGGCTGACGCGCGCGGCCTGCACCGCGGCGCGATCGGCGGCGACGACGGCGCGCTGCGCTTCGACCTGCGCGCGGCTGGTGTCGAGCGCGCTCTGCGAGATGAACTGCTCGGCGAGCAGCTCGCGGCTGCGTTCGAACTGCCGCTCGGCGTCGGCCAGGCGCGCGAGGTTCTGCTGCAGCTGCGCCTCGGCCTTCGTGACGTTGACGCGGTCGGCGCGGCTGTCGAGCGTGAACAGCGGTTCGCCCTGGCGCACGAATTGGCCGTCCCGGATGTGCACCTTCGAGACCACGCTCGCGACCTGCGGATGGATGTGCACCGTCTCGAGCGGCGCGACCTTGCCGTTGGCGTGCAGGACGACCGGGACGTCGCGGCGCTCCGCGCGCACCGTGTTGACGCTGACCGCTGCTTCGGCCGCGGGAACGGTTTTCGTCGGCGTCGTGCCGCGGCTCGCGAATTGATAGCCCGACGCGAGCGCCACGGCCAACCCGGCCGCGACGATCCAGCGGCGGACGTTGCGTGGTGTGTTCATCGGGGCTCGTCCGAGGGCGAGCGAGGAAGCGCGCCGGCGCGGCGCACGAAGAGGCTAGCGCGGCGATTCGGCCCGCAATGTGTCGCGCGGGTTAAGCGGTGTAAAGCGGCTCACCCGCGCCCGGTCGAGCCGAACCCGCCCTCGCCGCGCGCCGAGGTCTCGAACGCGTCGACGCGGCGGAACGCGGCCTGCACCACCGGCACGATCAGGAGCTGCGCGATGCGCTCCATCGGCTGTACCGTGTAGAGGCTCGCGCCGCGGTTCCAGCACGAGACCATCAGCGGGCCCTGGTAGTCGCTGTCGATCAGGCCCACGAGGTTGCCGAGCACGATGCCGTGCTTGTGCCCGAGCCCCGAGCGCGGCAGGACCATCGCGGCAAGCCCGGGATCGCCGATGTGGATCGAAAGGCCGGTCGGAATCAGCTGTGCCTGCCCGGGCTCCAGTCGCAGCGGCGAATCGATGCACGCGCGCAGATCGAGGCCGGCGCTGCCCGGCGTCGCGTAGGCCGGGATCTGCTCGGCCATGCGCGCATCGAGCACCTTGACGTCGATCGTCGTCACGCGCCGAGCTTCGCGATGCGCGCCGCGATCTCGGCGACGAGCCGGCGCGCGAGCGTCATCTTGTCGGCGCGCGGCAGCTCGCGATGCCCGTTCGCATCGACGAGCACGAGCGCGTTGTCGTCGCGGCCGAACGTCGCGGGCCCGACGTTCGCCGCGATCAGCGGCACGTTCTTGCGCTCGAGCTTCTCGCGCGCGTGGCGCAGCAGGTCATCGCTCTCGGCCGCGAAGCCGACGCAGTACGGCGCGTTGGCGAGCCGCGCGACGGCGGCAAGGATGTCCGGGTTCTCGCGCAGCTCGATCGGCTGCGCCTTGCCTGCCGCCTTCTTCAGCTTGTGCTCGGCGCGCTTCGCGGGGCGCCAGTCGGCGACCGCCGCGGTTGCGACGAACACGTCGTGCGACGCCGCGAGCGGCAGCACCGCGTCGTGCATCTGCTGCGCGCTCTCGACGTCGACGCGCTGCACGCCGCGCGGCGCCGCCAGTCGCACGGGCCCTGCGACCAAGGTCACGGCAGCTCCCGCTTCGCGCGCCGCGCGCGCAACCGCAAAGCCCATCTTGCCGCTCGACAGATTCGTGATGCCGCGCACCGGGTCGATCGGCTCGTAGGTCGGCCCTGCGCTGACGAGAACGCGCTTGCCGGCGAGCGACTTCGGCTGGAAGAACGCGATCACGTCCTCGAGCAGCTCTTCGGGCTCGAGCATGCGCCCGTCGCCCGTCTCGCCGCACGCCTGCTCGCCGCTTGCCGGTCCGAGCACCGTCGCGCCGTCGGCTTGCAGCTGCGCGACGTTGCGCAAGGTCGCGGGGTGCGCCCACATCTCGCGGTTCATCGCCGGGGCGACGAGCAGCGGGCAGCGTTCGATTGGCCGCGCCAGGCACAGCAGCGCGAGCAGGTCGTCGCCGCGGCCGTGCACCAGCCTGGCGATGAAGTCGGCGCTCGCCGGCGCGACGAGCACCGCGTCGGCGGCTCGCGTCAGGTTGATGTGCGCCATCGCGTTCGGCTCGCGCGCGTCCCACTGGCTGGTGTAGACGTTGCGGTTCGAGAGCGCCTGCATCGTCGCCGTGCCGATGAAGCGCTCGGCGGCCTCGGTCATCACGACCTGCACGCCGGCACCCGCTTGCATCAGCAAGCGCAGCAACTCCGCCGCCTTGTAGCAGGCGACGCCGCCCGACAGGCCGAGCACGAAGTGCCTGCCTGTCAGGTCGCTCACGCAGTGATCTCGCGCGCGCTGATCGCGTACTTGAAGTTGTCGGGGTCGAGCTGGTCGAAGCGGCCGCCCGCGTTCTCGGCGTTCGGGTACATGAAGAAGCCGAGCTTGGGCCCCTTCGCGCCCGGCAGCACGACGTCGTGCGCGGTGTTGAACGCGAGCCAGTTTCCTTCCCAGCCGCCGAACAGCGCCTTCTTGACTGGCGCGACGATCGGGTGCGACGGATCCTTGATCCAGTCGGACGTCTCCTGCCGCATCACCTTGCCGACGTCGGCCGGGTCCATCGCGGTCCAGCCGTACTGCTTCAGGAACACTTCGGCGCGGCAGTGCTGCGCGCTCTTCAGGTTGGCCGGGTTGCCGCCCAGCTCCTTGTAGCCGAACGCCGAAGGCACGAGGCGGATCCCGTACACGTCGCGCGCCGGCACGCCGACCGCGCGGCACAACCCGGCAAACAGCGCGTTGATGTCGCCGCACTTGCCGCCGAGGTTGCCGGTCTCGAGCATCGTCTTGATGTCGCCCACGCCGCAGCCGCGCACCTTCGGCTCGCGGTACGTGTTGGTCACGACCCAGTCGTAGAGCGCCTGCACTTTCTCGAGGTCGCCCTTCGCGCCCTTGGTCGCCTCGCGCGCGGTGTCGCGCACGATGCCGTCGGTCGGCATCAGATCGGTCGGCGCGAGCCAGTATCTCAGCACCGCCGGGTCTTCGTTGACCGCGGCCTTGTCGCTCCAGTCGGTGGCTCGGCTCCTGGTCTGCACGCGGCTCGTCAACGTCAGCACCGGCTGCGCCACCGTCGGCTCGAACTCGGCGTAGAGCATCTTCGCGCCGTACCTCTCGTCGCTCACGATCTTGGCGCGGCTCGACGTGCCGCTGTAGCCGCTCTCGAGCGAACGCTGGTACTCGGAATCGACCGACGGCACCGGCAACCAGACCAGGGTCTTGCCCTCGGGCCTCGCGACCGTGACGCTGGTCGTGAACTCGAACGTGCGCCACGCACCGGGGCGCGGATCGAAGCGGCGCTCCTGCGCCTGCACCGCGATCGGACCACCGACGGTGACCAAGGCTGCTCCAGCGACTTGCTTGAGCACGGTACGACGGGACAGTTGGGACATCATCTCTCTCCTCCGGGTTAGGGCCCGTTCACACTGGCACCGGTAGTGTGAACAGGCCCTATGGGCCTCGACACCGCGCCGGCATGGCTCCGGCGCGAGGGGCCGATTATGGCGAGCCTTGGCCGCGCGTGCGGCGGGGCTCGGCAGTGCCGGACCGGAGCAGCGGGTCAAG
>Ga0187893_10005372_pt1 | contig 23048 bp, 10 predicted proteins | sample MA1701074metaG_FD_139574 | JGI IMG/M metagenome (GOLD analysis project Ga0187893, IMG submission 139574) | White microbial mat communities from a basaltic lava cave in the Kipuka Kanohina Cave System on the Island of Hawaii, USA - MA170107-4 metaG ...
AAGAACCGCGCGGAGTCGAACACCAATTACGCCCAGGGTGGCATCGCGGCGGTGACGAGCAGGGAGGATTCGTTCGAGATGCACGTCCGCGACACGCTCGAAGCGGGCGCGGGATTGTGTCGCGAAAAAGTGGTTCGAACGATTGTCGAGGAAGGCCCGGCACGCATCAGTGAATTGATTGATCTCGGCATGAAGTTTTCCGAGCGCGACGCGCCAAGCGAAGATGGAGGCAAGCAGCTTGATTTGGGAAAAGAGGGCGGCCACTCCAAGCGTCGTATCCTGCACGCGAAGGACGTGACCGGCCGCGAGATTGAACGCGCCCTGCTCGCGGCCATCGCCCGACAGCCGAACATCGAGATTTTTGAGAACCACCTCGCCATCGATTGGATCACGACGCAGAAGCTCGGCGCGGGCGGCGCCAACCGCTGTCTGGGCGTTTACGTGCTCGACAAACGCAGCAACCAGGTGGAGACCTTCGCGGCGCCGGTCACATTGCTGGCCACGGGCGGCTGCGGAAAGGTGTATCTCTACACGACCAACCCTGACATCGCGACCGGCGACGGCGTGGCGATGGCGTACCGCGCGGGAGCAACGGTGGCGAACATGGAGTTCATCCAGTTTCATCCCACCTGCCTTTACCATCCGAAGGCCAAATCGTTCCTCATCACCGAAGCCGTGCGGGGCGAGGGCGGCGTGCTTAGGACGGTGGAAGGCGCGGAGTTCATGGATGCGCATCATCCCCTCAAGTCGCTCGCGCCGCGCGACGTGGTGGCGCGCGCCATCGACAGCGAAATGAAGCGCAGTGGGGCCGAGCACGTCCTGCTGGACATTACGCACAAGCCGGCGCGCTTTCTGATCGAGCGCTTCCCGAACATCTACCAGACGTGCCTGCAATTCGGCATCGATATGACCAAAGAGCCGATTCCGGTCGTGCCAGCCGCGCATTACCAGTGCGGTGGCGTGCAGACGACCGTGGACGGCGCAACGGACATCGTGGGCCTTTACGCTGTCGGCGAAGTGGCCTGCACCGGCTTGCACGGCGCGAACCGGCTGGCGAGCAATTCACTTCTCGAAGCCCTGGTTTGTGCGCATCGCGCGGCGGAGCGTGTGGGCGTGGAAGCGCCGGGCAAGGTGAAGTTCGACATCCCGCCCTGGCAATCCGGCAAGGCCAACAATGCGGACGAGTTGGTGGTGGTGTCGCACAACTGGGACGAAATCCGCCGGCTGATGTGGGACTACGTCGGCATCGTGCGGACGAACAAGCGCCTGCAACGCGCGCAAAAACGCATCGCGAATTTGCAGGAGGAGATCCACGAGTATTACTGGGACTTCATCGTGACGAGCGACCTGCTGGAGTTGCGCAATATCGCGACAGTGGCTGAGCTAATCGTAGCGTCCGCGCTGCAACGGCCTGAGAGCCGCGGGCTGAACTACAATCTGGATTATCCCAGGCCAGACTCCGCCTGGGCGCAGCGGGACACCGTGTTGCGGAAGCTGGGCTGAGGCTACGGCCGGATGAGGCGGAAGAATGTTCCCGCGCCGGCCGCAATATTTAGCGTCACGCTGTTGCGGCCATTGTTGGTTGTGACAGGTTGGCCGACGACGGACCAGTTGGCCGACAAGCCAAGAGCCAGGCTGGATTGGAGAACAAATCCGGTCGAGGGCGCAGGCCAGGATATGACCACACTGTTGACGATCCGCTCGATTCTCAGTTGAGGGAACGCGGAGGCGCCCGGTCCCGTGGCAATCAGCTCCAGATCGAAGCCGATGTCCGAACTCGTCGGCATTATTTGATGAATTTCCACTGCGAGCACATTAGCCCCCGTGAGCAATCCTGAAGCGGGACGAGCGTCGGGGAAAAACGCCTGCTCGGCTTGATTGTCCACGGTGGTGGAAGCACGGGTGGCGAAAGTGACAGTGCCCGTTGGCATATTCTGGCGGAACAGTTCCCCGCCATTGAGATAGACCACCACACCGTCGTCGCGCAGCACGCGGAAGTTCAGGTTGGTGAAGAGGGAGGCATCCTGCACGTTGAAGGCATGGCGGAAATAGGTGGTGATATGTTTGTTGTTGTTGCTGGCCGCGCCGCCAAAACTCACCGTAGTGATTTCGTCGTCGCCCCCGTAGCCCAGCCGGGCGCGGCCCGAAGCCCACGCGCTGTCGTTGAACGTCCGCGCGCGCCACGCACTACCTTGATTGGAGCCATTGTCCAGATACTTCCACACTGAGCCAGTGGCGATGAGTGTGGCCGAAACCGCCGGCGCGCTCACGGCGACCGTCACAGGGCCGGAAGTCAGCGTGAGGCCGTTGTTGTCCACCGCCTGTGCGGCCAGAGTGTGCAGACCGGCAGGAACATTGTTCCACGAGGCGATGAACGGCAGAGCGGTGGCGCTGCTCAACAAGGCGTTGTCCACGAAGAAATCCACGCGTGTGATGCTGCCGCCGGGACCGGCGGAGGCGTTGGCGCGCAGTGTCACGTTGGTGTTCAATGCGAAGATCGCATTGTTCGCGGGCGCGACGAGCGTGATGCCGCGCGGCAGGTCGTTCATCGCCACAGCGTCCAGTGACAGATCGAAGCTGATGTCCGAACTGGTGGCATTGGCCTGATGAATTTCGACGGCCAGGACATTTTCTCCGGCGGTCAGCGAAATGGGATTCACACTCGACGGGAAGAAGACCGCTTCGTCTTCGTTGGGGACGGTGCCGGACGCGGAGGTCGTGTAGGTGATATTGCCGCCCGGCATGTTGTCGCGACGAATTTCCGTCCCGTTCAGATATACTACTGCGCCGTCGTCGCGCAGCAGCCGCAGAGTCACCACGCCAAATACGTTCGGGTCTGCGACGTTAAAACGATGGCGGAAATACGTGGTGATGTGCTTGTCGTTCTCGACACCACCGAAGCTGACCACAGTCGCTTCAGGCCGGCCTTCCGTGGCGTCGCCGTAACCAAGTTCCGCCGGGCCAAAAGACCACGACGTATCGCTGAAGGCCGGCTGTCTCCAGGCCGTACCTTGATCGGAACCGTTGTCGAGATACCGCCACGTCGCGCCGCGCGGCACGAGCACCGTCGGCGTGATGAAGTGGGCGGTATAAATCGTGTCGCTCGCCGGAGTGCTGATGCTGTGAATGGCCGCTCCGCCGTCGGACCAGCCGCTGAATTCGTAATCAACACCGCCCGAGCTTTGTGATGATGCGCCCAGCATCCGCTGAATGCCAACCACGCTGACGATGGAAGTCGGGGTGTTGAAAGGCTGTCCGTCGAGCGTCACTTGCAGGCCGGCGGGAATGGTCTGCAATGTTAGCCGCGCCGTGTGGGGATTGACATCCAAGAAGGAACGGTGCTGCCGCCCACCGGAATCCGTCGCCGTGAGATGAATCCGGTACCAGACATTGGCGGCGGTCTCGCCCAGCGTCGGAATGGTGAACGACCCGCTGGTGACACCGTTGATCGGACCAAGGAACGGATGCGAGTGTGTGTCGTGGTGAAAAGCGATTGTCCAACTGAAGGCGCTGGCCGGCAACGCGCCCTCCTCGGGATCGCTGGCTGATCCGGTGAACTGAATGGTGTCGCCTGCGGCGTACAGTGTGCCGGCCAGGGGTGCTGTGATCGTGCCCGCCGGCCGGTTGTTGGTTGTGATGATCAGCAGCGCCGGATTGCTCGTGGCCGCGCCAAAAATGTTTGTCACGACGCAGCGAAACGCCACGCCGTTATCGGCTTGGCTGGCGATGAACGAGTAGGCTGCGCTGTTTGCACCCGGAACTACTGTGTTGTTCCGCAACCATTGATAGCTCAGTGGCGGCGCACCCGAGGCGTTAATCGCGAACTCAGCTTGCTCGCCTGCCTTCACGACTTGATTTTCCGGCTGAAGGGTGACTTGGGGGGTGTTGTTCGTCGGGAAGACAGCGAAGACGCTGCCGTTGCCGCGCGCCAGATAATAGAGCCGTCCATCCGTGCCCACCTTGAGATCGACCGGTAACGCGATGCCGGTGGCAAAGCCACGCACCGCGTTGCCATTGGCCGGGTCGAGCACGCGAATCCAGCCGTTCACGATATCCGCGAAGAAATACACGCCCTGAAACTCCGCCGGGAACTGGTTGGTCGCCGGGTTGTAAAACGCGCCGCCGGTGATGGAGTTGCCGTTGGTGTCGCCGACCCCGTGGCGGTAGAAGAAGATCGGGTTGTGGAAGTTCGCGTTGGGTGGATTGCAATCGCCTTCGCAGTTCGGCCATCCGTAATTCTGGCCTGGATGCACGTCGTTGATTTCCTCCCACGTGCCCTCGCCCACATCGTTCATGAAAATCCGTCCAGTGCCCGGCTGGATGGCGAACGTGAACGGGTTACGGAAACCCCGCGCGTAGATGGCGCGATTCTTACCCGTCGCGGTGTTGTAGAAGGGATTGTCCGTGGGAATCGATCCATCGGGATTGATCCTCAGCAATTTCCCCAGCAGGTTGGTGAGAGTCTGCGAGTAGGGCGGATTACCGTTCTCGCCGACGGCGATATAAAGCCGGTCGTCCGCTCCAAAGTGAATGGCGCCGCCGTTGTGATTTTGCGCGCCGCTGAGGTTGTCCAGTTCCAGAATGACGGTCTCACTCCCCGGGATGGCCGCATTGCCGTTCGCGATGAACCGGCTGACGCGATTGTGAACCGCCGGTGTCGTGGCGGTGTAGTAGATGTAAACGTAATTGTTTGTCTCGAAACCCGGATCGAACGCCACGCCCAGCAGACCTCGCTCGCCATTCGGATCAACTGTCACAGTGACGAATGGACCCGGCAGCAGCGCGCCGTTCTGGATCACCCGCAACTCTCCGCTTTGCTGGCAGACGAACAGGCGCCCATCCGGCGCGAACTCCATGGCGGTCGGATTGTTCAAGCCATTGGCGACCAGGACTTCAGTGACACCTTCTGGCAGAGTCGCGCAGAAGGCGGGAGGAAGCGTGAGAGCCAGCCATCCCGTAAGTTGAAGACCCTTCCAAACGACGCGACGGGGAAACATCGGGAGTAACTTCATAGGCGGAGAGGGTTGTGGAATGATACGTCAGGATTGAGTCACGACATTGATTGCACTGCACAAGAAAGCAGATTCGCGCGAAGCGGCAAATGAAATTTCGGTGCCGAGAAACCGCGGAGTGCGCCGCGTCGCCGGCGCTGAGACGCGGAATAGTGAAAATGTTGGAACATAAGATTCCGCTCTTGTTCTCGGTTGCTGCGCCCGAGGACGGGCGCACTCCAGTTCAGGAATCGAGGGCGGGCAACAGCAAGGTCGGGTGCTACCTGCTGGCGGACTGGGTGCGCACGCGGCCTTTGGAGGGCGCAGTCGCGGGGCTGCTCCAGCCGCTCCGGCCCTGGACGCGCGCCATGACGTTTGCCGCGCCGTTGAGCGGAATGGGCGAGCTGTAAGGTTTGGCCTTCGGTGAGACGCCGCCACCGGGCAGCCGCGGGTCGCTGCCGTCGAGGGTGTAATAGATTTTGCCCGACGCCGCGCGCAACGTGATCCCGCCTTCCGCCTGGGTCAGCGTCGGCGGCGCGATGAACTGGCTGTCGATCCAGGCGAGGCGTCTCTGAATCCACTGCTTCATCCACCGGATTTCCTCCTCGTAGGTGTCGCCCACGAAATCGTTCGGGTTGATGCGCCGGCCAAGAATGGGCCAGCGGCGGAAGTTCCGTGTCTGCGCCTCGTTGAGCAGCGCGGCCATTTCATCCACGCGCGCCAGGACAGCCTGCGTCGCCAGGATGCCGCGGCGCAACTCGCCCCAGCGATCGATGGCGCGCTGCATGAACTCAGGGTCTTCGCTCAAGCGGCGGAACCAGCAGATTTCGGAATCGCGCAATTGTTGGGTGTACCAGCCGGAGGGATCGGAGCCGTCGTAGTAATCGGCGTTGCCGAAGCTGAGGTTCCAGTCCCAGGCGGGGCCGACGTTGAGTTTTCCGCCGCGGTCCTTGTACAGAAAGGCGCTGTAGCGGAAGCCATCGATGTTCTTCGACATCTCAATGAGCCAGTGCTGGTCAATGAAGGCGTCCACGTCCAGGTAAGCGGCGTAGCCGCGCTGCGGGTCGCGAAAGTCCGATCCGTAAAGCGCCTGCTCGAAACGACTCATGTAGCGCGACAGCCAGTTCATCTGCTCGCGCGACATGTCCTCGGGATTGGGCTCGACGTAATAGAAGTGATTACCCTGCCCGGTGCGGAAGCTTTGTTCGTAGCGCTCTGAGTGGTCGCGCTTGAAGATGTAGCCGCCGGTGATGTTCGGCTCGCCGGTGTCCGAGGCCTTCAACTCGGTGATGTTCACCCGGTTCTTGTCGCGCTTAATCTTTTCAACGAGCACATAGACGCCCATGTAGTCCCGCGAACCAAGTTTGCCCCCGGAACGATCGATGAAGACCTCCACGAAACGCGTGCGTGGAGCGTAGCGGCCCATCTGGTTGCTGAGTTCGTAGGCGAGCGCGTCGCGGATGAGCGTCTTGTCCGAGTAGGGCGCGTAGAGCACCCAGTCGGATTCTTTCGGCAGACCGAACAGCGAGGCTTTCACTTTGTCGTTGTTTTCGTCGATGAGCCGGAAGGTCAGGGAATTCTTCGGCTGCCGGAGGGTGCTGAAGCCGCGGACGTTGACACTTGCGCGGCCATCGTAATCCGTCGCGCCAGCAAGGGTATTGCGGCCCTTGCCCGCGTTGATGAAGCGCATGGAAATGGTGGATCGATTATTGGCCGAAAGGTATTGGCCGAAGGGATTCAGGATGATCAGCGGCAGATTGGAAGCGAAACTGGCGGCGGATTCATCGAGGAGCGTAAACGTCTCGGTGACCGTGCCGCTGGGGAGAAGGTCCGGCGCAAAGGTCCTTGCTTTCACCAGAGTCGTAGCATTAAGCGCGATGGGTTCGGAATACACTGGTGAAGAGGCGTTCGGCTCGGAGTTGTCGAGCGTGTAACGGACCACGCCTTCGCGCGCAGTGAGTTCAAGTTTGACCGCGTCTGTGAACACGCCGCCGCGCCTCGAGAACACCGGCGGCGGTGACAGCCCGCGCAAGCCGTCGCGGTTGCCGGCGCGCGGCGTGGGGGTAGGGAAGTAACGGGCCTCCTTCGAGCGAATGGCGCCGTAACCCGCCGCCAGTTCGGGCAGCAGAAGGAAACTTGGATCGGTGGCCGAGTTGTTCAAGCCGTGGATGGCGAGCACATTGCGGCCGGGGCGCAGCACGTTGATGAAATTGGACAGGTCAACGTCCTCGGCGGATTGCTGGCCCGCCGGCATGAATTCCACGCGCAGGTTGTCGAGGTCAATGGTTTGATCCCAGTTGCCAATCCGGCCCACGAACTGGACGCGAGGTTGGTAGGGACGAAGTCCCGGAACGAGGACTTGTGAGACCGGCGTGATGGTTTGCTTTTGCTGCCCATGTGCGTCAGACGTGAGCGCAACGGAGACAAGCGCGCCTTGCTCGTTATGCTGAACACGGATCTGGGCGTGGTGCATCACCCGCTGGCCAAACGCCGCCGCCGGCAGGTCCGCCGACGCGCGTTTGACTCGATCCCAATGGACGGTGACCGCTTTTTCGCCCGACTGGACGTTGTGCAGGATTTGAACGGCGAAGACGCCGGGCAGTTTGGGGTCCTTGGTTTCCTGGAAGGAGGCCAGTTCGATACCCGCGCCCGTCGCTCCGTATTGCGCCACCGGGATGAGCAGGAACGCCAGGCGCTCCGTTCCTTCGCCCGTGCCTTTCCATTTAAAGTCAAAGTCCGCGACGATCGTGTCGAACTGCCCGGGCACGGTTTGCGGAAACGCGACGCTGGTGAGTTGATCGTTGACGCGCCCGTTGACCAACCGCAGCCCGCCCTGGGTGGCCGCGGGGTCCGTGAAATAAACCTTGGGCCTGGTGTTGGGTTCGGACAGCGCCGCCGTCACATACGACCCGGTAGGTGAATCAAAATTCTCCACCAACATCAGCGGCGCGTGTTGTGCCTGCGCCGTGGTGGCCGTCGAGTTCCACTGGGGCTTGGCCGGCGCGTTGCGGCGGGCGACTTCCCAGCCATTCAGGTAGGCGACAAAGCCATCCTCGTAGCGCAGCCGAAGCCGCAGCGTTTCAAAGGACGGATCGGCCACATCGAACGGCGCGCGCAGGAACACCGAAGCATTCCTGCCGAACATCCGGTCACGCAGGTTTGTCCCCGTCTTTGCCGCGGAATTGGTGTTCGAGTCATAGCCCACGCTGTCAGTGGCGGCGAGCCAGGCCGAGTCGTTGAACTCCGGGGCGGCCCATTTCATTCCGAGGTCTGCCGTGGGCACCACCACGCGCTTGGGCGCGGAAGCGCTCAGCAGGGGCGCTGGCTTGTCGGCCATGTCGAGTCCGTAGGAAGTGCCCGCCACCTGTCGCGGATATTCCGGCGCGAACTCAAACGCCACCGTCACGCCATCCGGCTTCACCAAACCAAGGTAGCCGCGCTCCGCGTCGAGCTTGAAATTGGCGTGCAGTTCCGCGCCGGGCGCGCGCCGGTCTTTGCCCGAAGCGAAGACCAGCAGGTATTCGCCCGAACCAAGCGGGACAGCGGGGAAACGCCATTTCTTGCGGTTCGTCCGGTCGTCGGTCAGGAACCAGCCGTCGAGGTTTACCGCCACGGCGCCGGCGTTGTGCAACTCAATCCAGTCCGAGTACTCGCGATCGCGGTCGGCCAGTGTCCGCAGATTGGCCGCCATGAACTCGGTGATGTAAATCTTCTCCTGCGCCAGGCCGCGCGGGCTGGCGGCCAGCGTGGCAGCGAACGCCACAATGGCAACCAGCCGGCAGGCGCGCCGGGAGAGCGTCGTAGGCATAAGTCGGACGAGATGATTAGCGCACCAGCCATGCTTGGCCAGAATAAATCCCGCGCCATCAGAATGGCCTAAAGCATGACAGTGCTACAGCAGACGCATTTGCGACGGGGAACATTCTATTGGGCATGGGTAAAGTATGTAAAGCGGACGATCCGGGCGTGCAGCTCTCTGTCATGAAAGGAAGTTTGAGCGCCCCGCCACCGGCTGCTAGAACCCGCGGGGCATGAGCGGTAAATACAGCTTCGATCTCAAGAGCGAGGAACGCCGCCGCGCATTGCCAGGCAAGATCATCGTCGGACAGAAGGAAAACGAGGGTGCGAAGCACGTCCTGCTCAAGTTTATGGCCTTTGTCCTTTTTCACCGGGAGCGCCTTCAGATTGAACCGCGCCTGCTCGACGACAACATCCCGTTCGAGCCGGATGTCATCCAACTCGATTACTCGCTGCGCCCGGCCTTGTGGGTCGAATGTGGCGAATGCGGCGTTGGCAAGCTGCACAAGCTTGCCGTCAAAGTGCCGGACGCCGAAATCTGGATCATCAAGCGTTCGCCTGCCGACGCCGAGAATCTCTATCGCGCGATGGCGAAGGAGGAGTTGCGACGAGATCGCTACGGCATCATCGGGCTGGATGCCGCGATGTTCGACGAGATGTGCGCCTTGCTCCGGTCGCGCAATGAACTGACCTGGTTCAGCGGCGAGTTCGATCCCCCGCGCCTGCAATTCGACTTCAACGGCCTGTGGTTTGACACCGGATTCACGGTCCTGAAGTATTGAGCCTGGTGGTGTGGAATGTTAAGTGGCGACCGCCATGGCCGATGGGCGCAGATCAGATTTTGACCGGCCGTCAGCCCCTCGCCGTTGCCACGCCTTGCGGAGCGATGACAGCAGGAAGCCATACGGGTCGGGGAGCGCATCCCCGCCCGATATCGAAAACGACCCCGGCGGACTCTGGGTCCCACCAACAAAATGGCCAGTTAAAATTGCTGACAGGTTGCCTACCTTCTGGCTCAAATTCAGCAAGCCCGTGCAAAGAGAACGGCGACAAGTCTTGACGGTCGCGCACCAATGCCAGCTATGAAACGCAGATCCTTCCTCAAAACTGTGGCCGGGACCGGCGCGCTTGCCGGACTGGGCGATCTCGGCTTCCTTTCCCAACTCCAACCCGTCTCCGCCGCCGAAGCGAAGCTCAAGCCCGAGATGGTGCGGCTGCATCCCGAAATCGAGCCGCTCGTACGACTGATTGAAGATACGCCACGTGAGCGCGTGCTCGAAGAAGTCGCAACGAAAATCAAGCGGGGGACGACGTACCGCGAAGTGCTCGCCGCATTGTTCCTGGCGGGCGTGCGTAACATCCAGCCGCGCCCGGTCGGATTCAAGTTCCACGCGGTCCTCGTCGTCAACTCGGCGCACATTGCCAGCCTTGCCTCGCCTGATTCAGATCGCTGGCTGCCGTTGTTCTGGGCCATCGATAACTTCAAAAAGTCGCAGGCCGACGACGTGAGCCAGGGCGACTGGGCGCTCGGGCCGGTCGAGGAATCCAAAGTGCCCCCCGGCCACAAGGCCAAGCAGGCGTTCATCGAAGCGATGGAGAACTGGGACATCGCGGCGGGCGACACCGCGATTGTCAGCCTGGTCCGCAACAGCAGCGCCCACGAGATTTTTGAACTGCTCGCGCGATACTGCATCCGCGACTTCCGCGAGATTGGCCACAAGACGATTTACCTCGCGAACAGCTTCCGCACCCTCGAAGCCATCGGCTGGCATCACGCCGAGCCGGTGTTGCGCTCGCTGGTGTATGCCGTGCTCGACCGTGATCGTGACCGTGACAAGGGCAATCCTGCCAAGCTCGACCTGCCCGCCGACCGCCCGTACCGCCGCAACCTGGAGAATATGAAAGAACTCCGAGCGGCGTGGTTCGACGGCTCGCTGAATGCCGGCGCTTCCGCCGAATTGCTCCAAACTGTCCGCACCGGCTCTGCGAAGGATACGAGCGACCTGACCGTGAAGCTGCTCAACCAGGGCGTCGCGCCGCAATCCATCTTCGATGCGCTCTACAACGGCGCGGGGGAATTCCTGATGCAGGTGCCGGGCATCCTCTCGCTGCACGCGACGACCTTCACCAACGGAGCCCACTATGTGTGGCAGCACGCGCAGGGCGACGAAACGCGCCGCCTGGTGCTGCTGCAAAACGCCGCGTTCCTGCCGCTCTTCCGCACCGACGGCAAGGACAAGGGCATCCGCATCGACAAGCTGGAAGCCGCGCCGCTCAAGACCTCGGGCGCCGAAGCTATCGAAGAAATCTTCGCCGACGTGAGCAACGACAAGTTGGAAGCGTCGCGCAAGATGCTGGCGTATCTCAAGGACAGCCCGGACTCGCGCCCGCTGGCCGATGCCGCGCGCCGGATGATTTTCCTGAAGGGCCGCGACTCGCACGACTACAAGTTCAGTTCGGCCGTGCTGGAGGATTACCATCACCTCGCCCCGCCGTGGCGCGACCGTTTCCTGGCCGCGAGTGCCTTCTACCTCAAAGGCTCCGGCGACAAGGATAACGATTTGGTGAAGCGCACAAGGGCAGCGCTCATTGGTTAGGCCCATGATCGTCGTCGATGTAGAGACATTCAAGCAACGTCGTCCGAACGACACCGTGACAGGGGTGATTTAATAGATGATGGTCCGTTTCCTGACAGCGATTGGTACGATTTTCCAATAACGATTCTGGGATGGTGGACTTCAAGCATTCTTGAATTGGGGCTGCCCAAGAGACGTTCAATTCGATGGTCATTCATGGACGGGCCCTACAGCGTGACTTTAACCAAAGCCGGGGGGACCACGCGCTCCGCGAAGGTTGTTGGCTACTGCGAGCTTTTTGATTCACTACTGCGAGCCGCAGATCAAGCTATTGCACATTGTGAAAGATATAACTTGTTGAACCGAGACGTGGAGGGCTTGAGACTCGGCATTCGGCAGCTAAGGGCAACCAAGGAAGCCAGTAGTGACGTCCCAATAGAAATCCAAGCGTTTTGGACAACTGTCACCCGTCGCTGATCCAGCCCAGACACCTTTTCGTACGCCGTGAAATGCGATCCGAACAAGCTCCGTAGGAGCGACATCTTTGTAGATACCGCCCAATCCCTTGACGTCTCAAGCCCCGTAGGGGCGGCATCAACGGGCCGATGTCGCTCCTACGGAGCTAGTAGTTTTCGGGGGATGGTTTTCTACAAAGATGTCGCCCCTAAGGGGCTGAGGCGATGGCTTCGCTCCATTGGCAATCGCGTTGGTGGACCGAAACCTCGGACCCCGAACCGCAGTGTTAGCGATCAATCCCAACGGGATTGCATCCGTCAGCCCAGGGTTGCGAGTCCGCGAGCTACCCTGGGTACAGGCCGCAATGATTTTCAACCCCAACGGGGTTGTATCATTTCGTTTTCGGTGATGAAGGCCCGCGTGGTGATGCAACCCTTTCAGGGTTGTGCCCTGTTACCTGACTCCACCCAGGGTAGCTCGCGGACTCGCAACCCTGGGCTGGTTGATGGAATCCCGTTGGGATTCACGGGTCGGGGGTGAAGTCGGACCAATGAATCTCTGATCACAAATTCTCGTCTGCTGTTTTGCATGAACTCCCACTTCACCCGCCGCGACATGCTCAAAGGCAGCGTCGCCTTTGCCGCGCTGGCCTTTGCGCAGTATCCGCTCTCCACCTTCGGCTTTCCTGAGCCGGAGGAAGGCGCGGAGTTGATTCCTTTCCTCGACAAGCAGGCCGGCAAGAACGGCATCACCTGGGAGAAGCTCGAAAGCTGGATCACGCCCAACGGCGAGCTTTACCAGGTCCAGCACTACGGCGTGCCGAAGGTTGACCTGGCGAACTGGAAGCTCGAAATCGGCGGCCTCGTCCGCAAGCCGCGCACGCTGACGCTCGACGACATCAAGCAGCGCCGGCGCAAGACCATCACCGCCACGCTGGAATGTTCCGGCAACAGCAACGGCCCCGGCTTTATGGGCGCCATCGGCAACATCAAGTGGACCGGCACGCCGCTCGCGCCGTTGCTCAAGGACTGCGAGCCGTTCAAGCGCGGCATCGAAGTCGCCTTCTTCGGCGCGGACACGGCCAAGGACGAGGTGAAGAAGAACGAATACACCGCGAACTTCTCGCGCGGCCTGCACATCACGGACGCGATGCGCGATGACATTTTGCTGTGCTACGAGTTCAACGGCGAGCCGCTGGACACCGCACACGGCGCGCCGTTGCGACTGGTCGTGCCGGGCTGGTACGGCATTGCGTGGGTCAAGTGGTTGAGCCGAATCGAAGTGCTCGACCGGCGCATCATGAGCAAATTCATGGGGCGCGAATACGTGACCTTGCGTGCCGAAGAGCGCGGCGAGAAGACCATCTGGCGTGAGACCAGCATCGGGCCGATGCTCATCAAGTCCATCCCGGCCCGCGCTCTCCGCTTGAAGGATGGCACGATTCGAATTCAAGGCGCCGCCTGGGGCGATGAAACTCCGCTGGCGAAAGTGGAACTCAAGGTGGACGACGGCCTGTGGCAACCCGTCACCATCGACAAGAAGAACCGCTCCAAATACTGCTGGACCTTTTGGACCTACGACTGGGAATCGCCCGCGCCTGGCGAACACACGCTGGTCTCCCGTGCCACGGATGTGGAAGGCCGTTCCCAGCCGACGGCTGATGATCCGGTGATGAAGCTCAAGAAGACCTATTGGGAATCCAATCACCAGTGGCCGCGGCGCATCAAGGTGTGAGCGCAAACTTTCCTGAGCGCCGCTGAAGGAGGTAGTCCAGTGTTCGCAAACTTGCCTGTGGTTTTCTCCCGGAGGGAGTCATGACAATAGCCCGGCAGTTGACTGCCGGGTTCATATGGAGAGCCGGACAAGTCCCGAAAGGGACGGTTGAAATCACTCCCATTGATACCGTTCGTCAGCCGTCCCTTCGGGACTGGCGCAACCGCAATCCCTCTCCCGGCAGTGAACTGCCGGGCTATTATCGAATCTCCCTCCGGAAGAAGTGCGGCGCCAAATGTTCAAGAGCGGGTTGGAAGCGCTGGAAGCCCGCTCTACTACGGGTCCACGAACACCGGCGTGCCGAGGGTGACGAGTTTGAGGAGGTATTCGGCGTTCCAGTTGGCGAGTCGGAAGCAGCCGTGTGATTCGGTGCGTCCGACTTCCTCCGGTTTGGGCGTACCGTGGATGCCGTAACCTGGCTTGTCGAGGCTGAACCACATCGTGCCCACCGGATTATTTGGCCCGGGCTGGAGGATGAGTTTTCGTCCGAGTTCCTGCGCTTCGGGAGATTCGAGAAATACGGCGGGGTCGAAGGTGTAGTTCGGGTTCGGCGCGAGCGCGGCGATGTGTAGTTCTTCGCCCAGCGGACGCTTGTCCACGCGCGCGGCGATGCTGCACGGGAAATGAGCGAGCAGATTGCTGTCGGCGCCGAAGACCTGGAGCTTGCGTTCACTGAGAAAGATGCGGATGAACGCCGCTTTCTCGTCTGGGGGTGGGTACTCAGAGTTGACGATCTGAACACTCATGCCCGTACTGACATTGCTCCAATCGATCTGAGGGTTAAGCCACCGGACCAGTTTTGGGTTCGAGTGACTCCGCTCAGCGACGGATTCGAGAACACTTTCGTAGGCGAGACTGGTCTGCTGTGACTTTTCGAGCCAGGTCTTGCCGAGTGGTTGCAATCCAGCCAAATCATCTGCTGTCATCACATAGTTCGTGTAAAGCGACGCATCGAGGGTGAGCCGCGCCGTTGTGGCGTCGTCGAGACTGCCAGTGACCGGAAGACTTTCCCGCTGTTGAAAGGCCCGCAAGGCGGCGCGTGTTTGTGAACCCATCACGCCGTCGAGCGATCCGGAGGAAATCGCGCGGCGGTTCAGCGCCGTCTGCGCGGTGAGAATTCGTTCATCAAATGGCGGGCGAACTGTATTCGTCGGGGCCAGCGAAGCGGGCCGGCTGGCGGCGGGCAAGAGGGTTGAAGGGCGGGCCAACTCGGGCGCGATGACGGGAGTTGGCGCCGGGTTTGGAGCAGAAATGGGCCTTGCCGAGACCGGCACCAGCACCATCGGTTCCGTCCGGCGGCCAGATAAATCCGTAGCCGGGATCACCAGGGTTCCGTCCTTTTGCGGAACCGGCGGGGACACAGACACGCTTTGAGACGAGGTCGCCTTGCGCCCGCTCTGCCACCAGACCCATCCCAGCGCCGTGACCGCCAGCAGCACCATTCCGCGCAAGACGAGGCCGCCCGCCTGGGCGGCTTTTCGCGAAGTTCGGTCTGGACGACGGAAGCGCACCATAGCTTCTTTCGGCGAAACCACCTTCGCCTGAAGCCCGAAAAGCATACGGTGCGAGTATCATTTCGGCACTGCAAATCACGTCGTCCTGTCGAGCCAGCATACTGCTGGCATCCAGCCGGCAGATAGGTCGCCTCCCTACCTTCTTCTTCGCGAACTATTCGCTGCCGCGGTAACCCCGCAATCGCCGGAGAGGCAAAGGCGGAAGAATTTTTGCGCGCCATCGGCGGGCATGGTGTGGGGGCTGGTCACACCGTTGAGGCTCGTCCACAGTCCATCGAAAGCTTCGGAGCTTTGCAGAGTCGCTGCACAATCCCAGGTTAGCGTGACCTCAGGCGGCGAAACTTGAGTCAAGGCGATGCGCAGCACGCAATCCTCGTTCGGACCGCGCACGGTGACGTTGAACGAGCAGGTGTTCGTGTTGCGGCAGAGATCGCTCACGGTACAAGTGACAACGTGCGTGCCAGGCGGAAACATGCTCCCACTGGGCGGAACGCAAGTTGGTCCTCGCAGGGGTTCAGGCCGGTCGTCAGTTGCAGTGACGGTGAAGTCCACTGCCATGCCTGCGCCGTCCGGCGAAGTCACGGTGATGTCTGCCGGACAGTTGATGGTGGGTGCGGTGAGATCATAGTGGGCCACGATTTGGCTGATAGCGACGCGGCCTTGGTTGTCAGTGGCCGTGGCGGTGTAGAGGATATCTTCGTAATACGACCGGGGGTAACCATCGAATTCCGGGAACAGGCCGTGCGCGGTCGTCAGTTCGGTGCGCGAGCCGATCAGGATGCGAATATCCGAGTAGCCAAGCCGGATGCTGGGATCTGACAGGCGCGAGGCGCGAAGGCTCAGGTTCGTGAGCGTTCCGTCGCACGACACCGCATTCGCGCGAGCAAGGAAGCCGAAGTTCGGCGTGCAGATTGGCGGTTCGATGAACACCCGGATGCATTCCTCGATGCATAACCGTTCTCCCGCGACGACGGAAACGTCGTTGATAGTGTTCAACTGCGTCTCTGATGCGACGCCTTCTGCGTTCAGCGTGCTGACGTAAGGACTGAAGTCATAGGTGCCCTCGGGGAGGTACATCGTCACCACCGCTTCATTCGTGGCTCCCTCGGCGTAGATGGGCAAGCCGGCGGCGATGTCGATGTAGGTGGAATGATGGCGCTCGTTGTTCTCGAAGTCAGGGCCGTCAAGCGTGCCGATCGAAAAGCGGATCCGAGGGCTGAAAAATGCCGCGCCCGCCGAACGGAACCGCACGCACACTTCGGCGAGTCCCAAGCGGACATCGCTGGTCAGGCGTTCACCGGGCATGACGGTGAGGGGCGTCGGTGCGGTATCGGTGACATAGATCACCTGGTTCACGTACGGCCCTCCATTTGTGCCGGCGTCGAAGATGACCAGACTCAGCGAATCACGACGCCAGATGCAGTGACGCCTTCATCACCAGGCGCATCGAGCCGCGCGAGGATGCCGGGATCCGTATTGGTGAAGCGCACCACGCCCCTGATCGCATTCGTGACAAGCTCGCCGCCGGGTTCTGCGGCGGAAGCAAATGAAGTCACGAACACCATAGCGAATGCCGACCAGGCGATTGCAACGAGTGGTTTGTTCATTAGTGTGTTTGGGTTGTTGAATGTCTGAATGATTGGCGCAAACGGTGTTCATGGATACAGCGGCGCGTCCGACGGCACCCACAACGGGCCGTTTTGCAATGTGCCGTTGTAGCCGTGGCCGGTGGCGTCGCTGGCCGTGTTGCCACTGCCGTTATCGAACGGCCAGAAGCCGAGCAGGCCGGACTCGCTGCCGATAGGTTTGAAGCGCATGACGGCGCCGATTTCGGCGGCAGTGAGCGCGCGGTTCCAAAGCGTCACTTCGTCCATCCGGCCAAACAGGCTGGGTTGCGTTGGATAGTTGCCGAAGGACAACGGAGTCGTCGCCGTGGGCGCGCTCGGGCTGCCGGCCCAGCCCAGGCTCGCCGTTTCCACGCCATCGACGTAGAGCCGGCCTCCGCTCGCATCGATGACCAGGGTCAGATGATGCCATCGCCCGTCGGCCACGAACGTTCCGCCCCAGCCCGGATCGCCGTTATAGACGAAGCTGTTCGCGTTGCCGAAATACCAGGCATAGACCCGCCCGTTGTGGATGTGCAACGAATAGCCGTTGGCGGAGCCTCCGAGGTATTTGTTGATCACTCCAAAGAAATCCGGCGTGTTCCGGGAAGTTTGCACCCAGGCGGTGATAGTGAGCGGCAAGGCGTTCAGCGCGGCGGCGTGCGTGACCCGCACTGAATCATTGACGCCATCGAAGCGCAGCGCGGTGGCCGCGGTTGGATTTGCGTCGAGCGGCGCGGTGGAGATGATGCGCGTCGGGCCGTTGAGCAGCGTGCCGTGGGCGCCGGAGCCGGAAGCATCGTTGACGGTCGGTCCCGGCCCTTCATCCAAAGTCCACAAAGCCGAAGAGCCGGCTACGCTGCCGGGCGCAGCCGAGGCTTGGCCGGGAATCAGATTGTTAATCTCCTGCTCCGTAAGCGCGCGGTTCCAGAAGGCGATGTCGTCGAGCTGGCCCTTGAGCGTTTCCGCGTAGTTGTAATAGCGACCGAATTGCACTGGCTCGGTCGTCGTCGTGGCACCCGCGACGCCGATCCAGCCGAGGGTGGCTTTCAAGAACCCATCGACGTAAAGCCGCCCGCTCGCGGCATCCACCACGAAAGCAATGTGATGCCAGCGGCCATCGGCCACCGGGCCGCCGTCCAATCCGAGCGCGCCATCCCAGACATAATTGAAGCCGTCGCGGAAATACCAGGCGCGCACACGGCCTTCCGAAAGGAACACCGAGTAACCCACGCCGCTCGCGTCCGCGTACTTGCTGAACAACCCGCGCGCGGCGACACCGGTGTCCGCCGTCTTGACCCAGAGCGCCACGGTGAGCGGGAACGTGTTGAAGAGCGGGAACGAGGGAACGTGAACGAAGTCATCCACGCCGTCGAATTGCAGGCCGCTCCAGAGCGGCGCGGCAGAATAAATCGGCGCGGTGGATTGGATGCGCGCCGGCGAGTTGCGCAGCGCGCCGTGACGCGCGTTGCGCGAAGTGTCATTCGCGGTCAGGCCCGCGCGCTCGTCAAAGCGCCAGTAGCCGAGCAAGCCCGCTTCACTGCCGGAAGGCGGCGTGTCCATCTGGGCGCGAACTTCCTCCTGGGCGAGCGCACTGCTCCAAAGCGTCACGTCGTCGAGTTGGCCATTGAAGAACAGTCCGCTGCCGCCGAGGTACACACCGAAGCGCAATGGAACCTCCGTCGTCGTGGCGCCGGCAGTGCCGACCCAGGCGTGGCTGCTGGCCAGCCAGCCGTCGAGATAGACGCGTCCGCCGCTGGCATCGACCACGTAGGCGACGTGATGCCACTCGCCATCGGCGACAAACGGCATGCCGGCAGCCGCGCCGCCGTCCCAGAGATAATTCGCGCCATCGACGTAGTACCACGCCGAGAGCCGGCCTTGATCGAGTCCGATGGCGTAGCCGCGAACAATGCCGCCTTCGTATTTGGTGACGATACCGGGGAACGACCCGCTGGCTTGCGAAGTCTTGATCCAGGCCGTGATGGTCAGCGGCAGCGAATTGAACGCGTCGTCATGCGCGACTTCGACGTAGTCGTTCACCCCGTCAAGTTGCAAACCTGTCCCCGCCGTCGAGGACGATGATTCGCTTGGCGCGCTGGCCAGCCGGTAGAAGCGCTGTGGATGAAGCCCCGCCTGCGCGTCGGTGAAGAGAATCACCGGCAGCGCACCGACGGTGTTCGTCGCGATGTCTTCCCAGGTCACGAGATCCGTCGAAGCCTGAATGATAACAATGTCGCCGGGTTGTCCGGGCCAGCCCAGGCCAACAGTCACTGAACCATCTTCGTGGCGCGTGGCACTCGGCGGCAATTGCACCGGCTGCGCGGTGGCCGGGGTCAGCACGATTTCGACTTCCGCGGGCGCGCTGTCGAACTCGCCGTCGCTGACGACGAGTTGAAACTTGAACGTGGTCGCGCTCGTGACTTCGGTCGTGAAAGACGGCGTCGCGGTGGCGGAATCCACCAGCGTCACCGCCGGGCCTTCTGTTTGCGTCCAGGCGTAATTCAACGAGCCGCCTTCGGGATCAAAGCTGGCGCTGCCGTTCAGCGACACTGTGGTCGGGCCGTTGGCGTCGTGGTAACGCGGCGCTTCGGCGATGGCGATGGGCGCGAGGTTTGCGGGCGCGGGGAGGGCGCTGCCAAACCATGCAGATGCCCACGTGCTGGGATTGTTCGCGCCCATGCCGATGGGCCACCAGGCGGATCGCGGGGTATCGATGGGCACGCCGAAGACGAAGATGGTGGTAGCCCATTGATCGAACAACGCGATGCGCGCCGCGTGGTTCCAACCGCCGATCAAACTGTCGGCGATGCGGAACTCTGCGTTCCAGCCGCCTTGCCCGCGAGAGATGACTGCTTTGAAGGCCGATGACGGATTCGCTCGGAGCGTCATTTGCGTGCCGTTGCCTTCGTACTGCGTAGGCACGCCGTCTTCATCGACGTAAAACGCCAGGTCACTGGCCTGCACAGCGGTATCGCCACTACCGTTCACGTCGATGTAAAGGCCGATGCTCCCGCGGATGACCGGGCCGCCGTAAGGCAGGTCGTTGAAGGCCACGTACAGATTCCCATTCGCGTGGACGAAGCGAGCCTGGGTCTTCGGTGAAAGTGGCAGAGTCACCGTTGGCGCGCTGGCATAGGCGGCGTCGTTGGGTTCGCCATCGACGACGGGCGCTGAACCATCGACGATCACCAGCGGCAAAATCTCAAAGGTGAGCGTCTTCGTGCCAGGATTGCCGTGCGTATCCGTCGCGCTGAGCGTGGCGGTGTAAACGCCCGGCGAAAGGTCGCTCAAGGCGAGCGACGCGCCTGTGCCGGTCTTTGGCGTCGGGCCAGCGAGGTCCCAACTCAACTCCGCCGTCGGCAAACTGCCATCCTCGGCATCCAGCGCGAAACCGAGCAGCGAATCCGCCGTGCCGAAAGCCAGGCGTTGGCCGTCGCGCACGCCGCCGATGAACGGCTCCGGTGCGCGGCCCGGCAGCGCGAATGCGGCGCTCGTCGCTGCGGCGCTGTTGAAACCGTCGCTGGCGATCACGCGGATGCGGCATTGCGCGCCGCCGGGCAGGAAGCGCGGGTTGGCAGTGAACGAAAAGCTGCCTTCATTGACGCGCAACGTGCGCCAGGTCGCGCCGTTGTCGTTGCTGAACTGGACGGAGAACCGCAGCGGGTCGTTGTCTGCGTCGGTGGCGTTGACGGTGATTTGCAGCGACGGGCCTTGATTGTCGTAAACCACCGTGACGCCTTGGACGACCGGCGGGCTCGGCGTTGCGCGGCACTCGGCGAGGATCGCGCCCGCGCGGACGATTTGCAGCGCGACCATCCCGGCGGGCTTGGTTATGAACTGGCCGATGATGGCGACGTTTTCATCTCCATCTTCCACCTCCGCGAGCACCAGTGGCGTTTCCCCCAACACGGCACCGGCTGCGTTAAGTTTCCGGATGGCGTATCCGTGGCCGCCTTGAGCGGCGGCTTCGTCGAGCGAGCGTTGCACTTTCACAGGGTCTGCGACGCCCTCGGCCAGGGTGTAGCAGCCTTTCAGCTTTGCCGTGCCCTGAAGCAGTTTCAGAATGCCGCGGACGAACACATAGGGCCCGGGCGGTGGCGTGCCTGCCGCCGCGAACGCCGGGCCGGTGGGTCCGAGCGCATTGAGCATCGCGTTGTAAGTGTAGATGGAAGGCCAGGTCGTGTTGGCGTAGCTCATCAAGTCGGCGGCGGCATTGGGCCGGATCGGTTGGAAGCGCACCATGTCGAAGCCCATTGGAGTGGTGACCAGCGCTAAATTGGGAGTTCCGGCGGTGCCGGCGATGGTGCAGGTATCTCCCGGATAGCTGGGATCCGGTCGCAGGGGCGCGCTGCCCCCGCAGCCGAGAGTCGAGGTTGTCTGGTCAATGTGTTGACGGCCCAGGTTATGGCCGAGTTCATGCGCGATGGTGATTCCGCCGAATTCCGAATTGATCCCGTTGTTCGGCGTGGCCGTCATTACCGCGAGCATGTGATTGCCCGGACGCGGCGCCAGCCCTCCCCAGGCGGGATTCATTACTGCAGGATGAATGGCGCCGACGTAATGGGTGCGATTGCAGCCGGGGCGGTTTTGATCGAAGCCATCGTAGGTCCGCAGCTCCAACAGCGCTTCGCTCCAACCGTCTCCCGTTGCCAAATCGAAGGGGTCATTGCAAACGAAACCACAGGGGAAGGGGATGCCGAGAAAATCATCGCAGGTCCGCAGGCAGATGTGTTCGTCGCTCACGCGCTCGGTGGTGGGGTGGATATGAATGTCCGGCACGGGCAGCATGGATTTCGCGCGTTCCATGATGCGGGCGAAGTCGGCGGCGTTTTCCCACGGCCAATAGTTCGGCGCGGTGGTGCTGTGAATGGTGGAGAAGACGAAGCAGGGTGGACGAACCTGCACCACGCTGAGGTTCGCCTGTTCGCCCGAGTTGTTGCCGAGCGGATTGCCGCCGCTTTCATAAATGGCCAGGTTCGGATTCACGGTGAACCGCAACGTGAGCAGGCCGCTGCGCACCCATTCCAGTGGCAGATCGAACTGGAAGCTCCGCGTGGCATCCGCGCGCAGCACGCTGAAATCGCCGCTGCTGGTGATGCGCGCGTTGTTCACGGGGAAGAGCGGGCCGGGCAGTTCGACGCCGTTGCGCCAGCCGCGCAGTTGCGCGTTGGGAAACCAGTCTGTCTGCGGCAGCGTGCTGTCGGCCACGCGGGCATAGGCGCGAACGACGGTGCGCTTGCCTTCCACGAGGCGGACGGAATTGTTGAGGTCCTGGATGACCTGCACCACTTCAAAGCCGAGGTTGGCGAAGTCGTGCCGGATCGGCGGAGAATTGTTGCGGATGCGGCGCAGTTCCTTATTGCGTGTGAAGTAAAGCCACTGCCCGTCGCTGCGCAGGTTTTCGCCGCCGGCCACTTCAATGGCGTTCCAGTTCGGGTCCGGGCCGGAGCAGCCGATAAAAAGGCCCGCCGGAATGCACTTGGAGCGAATCACGCCGGCACCGGTCAATTCACACCCGCCGAAGGGGCCGCCCAATTGCCGTCGCCCGTAGGTGACCACGAAGAGATATTGATCATCCGAGCCGATGGCGGAGATGTGGCCATCGGCCGACGTGTAAACAGTGCCCATTCCGCCCGTGAATGGATCAAGCGTGACGAGCCGGCTCGCCGGATCGGTGGGACAGCGGCCATTGCCGACGCTGGCGTAGAGTTGGTCCGCCGAATAAGGAGGCCGAAAGGGATCGGCATCGAAGAACGCTTCACGGCGCACCATGAAGTCTGTGACGCCCGTGGCGAGGATCACCGCAGAACGCAACTCCGGGTTTGTGGTGTCCAGCAGGAAACGCAGCAGATAGCCGAAGTCAGTCAGAGCGATGCCCTGGGGCACAAGAGTCCTGGTGCCGGGCCAGCGCTGGATGACCACCGCCATTTTTTTGATGCGCCCGACGTTCGGCAAACCGCCGCCGTGTGACACTTCTGTCACGTGCTCAAGGTTTCCAGCCGCCCCCGGCAGGTCGAAGTAATTGATCACGAAGTAACCGCGTCCGCCGCTGATCTGGCCGCTGGGCGAATTCCACGAGTGGTAAACGCGGCCATTGTTGATCATCATGGCGCCGGGATTGTTGTTGCCCCAGGCCGGACCGATCAGGCGCGGGTTGTCTGCCGGACCCTCGCTGAGCAACTTGCGCATCACGCCACTGGGTGTGGTGTAGTAGCCGAAGGTGTCATCCCGCACGGCGCCGCCCACGCGGTCTTGCGCGCAGCCCAGCACGAGGTAACGCTCCGGCGGGAAGGGTGCCCGGCGCCGATCCCCCAACGTGGCGAACGACGGGTG
>Ga0187893_10005373_pt1 | contig 23046 bp, 20 predicted proteins | sample MA1701074metaG_FD_139574 | JGI IMG/M metagenome (GOLD analysis project Ga0187893, IMG submission 139574) | White microbial mat communities from a basaltic lava cave in the Kipuka Kanohina Cave System on the Island of Hawaii, USA - MA170107-4 metaG ...
AGGGCGGCAGGAAGCGTGCGCGCAACGGTCCACGCAGGCGGCACCTATGTGTGCATTGAAGGGCCGCAGTTCTCGAGCAAGGCCGAATCTTTTCTGTACCGGCAATGGGGAGTGGACGTGATCGGCATGACCAACATGCCGGAAGCGAAGCTGGCGAGAGAGGCCGAATTGTGTTATGCCACGATGGCTCTCCCGACGGACTACGACTGCTGGCATGCGAGCGAGGAAGCCGTATCGGTTGAGGCGATCCTGGGAACGCTGCACAAGAACATGAATCTGGCCAAGCGAATCCTGCGAGCCGTCCTGTCCGTCGCCAGGGAGCCACGGACCTGCCGGTGCGGGAGTGCGCTGGAGTATGCGATCCTGACGGCGCCTCAAGCGATTCCCGCGGCCGCAAAACGCCGGCTCGCGTTGGTCTTGGGCCGCTATCTGGCTCCCAGCAAAGGAGGACGTTGAGATGGGTAAGTTACTGGTCGTCGGGTCGGTGGCGCTGGATACCGTCCGGACCCCCTTCGGTGAGGCCAGCGAGGTCCTGGGCGGATCGGCGACGTATTTCGCGACCTCGGCCAGTTACTTCACCACGGTGGACCTGATTGCGGTGGTCGGACAAGACTTCCCGGAGCAGCACCTGACCTTTCTCAAAAGCCGCGGCATCGATTTGGCCGGGCTGGAGCGCAGGAGCGGGGAAACCTTTCGCTGGAAGGGGGAATATACCCACCAACTCAACGAGGCGCACACGCTGGATACCCGGCTCAATGTATTCGAGACCTTCCGGCCGAAGATCCCCGAGCGGTACCAGTCGCCGGATATGCTTTTCCTGGGAAATATCGATCCGGAGTTGCAGTGGGACGTGCTACAGCAGGTGAAACGGCCCAAGCTCGTGGCCTGCGACACCATGAACTTTTGGATCGAGCGCAAGCGAGAGGCGCTCTGGAAGGTGCTGGAGCGGATCGACGTCCTGATCATCAATGACGGAGAGGCGAGAGCGCTCGGGCAGCATCCCAATCTGACCCAGGTGGCGAAGCTTGTGCTGTCACGGGGTCCCAAGCACCTGATCATCAAGCGCGGGGAGTACGGGGTCTTGATGTTCAACCAGAAGCAGATCTTCGGGGCGCCTGCCTTTCCATTGGAACAGGTCAAGGATCCGACCGGAGCAGGGGATACGTTTGCCGGCGGCTTTATGGGCTACCTTGCGGCCACCGGCAACCTGTCCGATGCGTCCTTCCGGCAAGCGACCATCTTCGGCAGCGTCATGGCCTCGTTTACGGTGGAGGCGTTCAGTCTTGAACGGCTGCGGGCGTTGGATTACAAGGAAATCGAAGCGCGGTTCATCGAGTTCAAACGACTGACGCAATTTGAGGATCTTTCATGACGCGCGCGGTATCCCGCCTGGCCTCGCGGTCCGTGGCGGCCCTCTGTCTGATCGCGATAGCGGTCTTCAGCGGCTGCCAGACCGAAGAATCCATGAAGAAGGCGAACGGGTATTACCAGGAAGGGCTCGCCAACCTGGATTCCGATCAGCGGCAGGCCTTTGTCTCGTTTCAGCGGGCGCTCCAGCTCAACCCCCGCCACAAAGAAGCGCACTATTCCCTGGCCCATCTCTACACGAAACAAGGCAAGTTTCCGCAAGCGGAGGAGGAACTCCGAGAGGTGCTCAGGATTGATCCCGACTATTCGGAGGCGCACAACTATCTCGGTCAGGTCCTCGAGGCGCAGGGGCGCTGGCCGGAGGCGGTGGAGCAGTATCGGCAAGCTCTGCGAAACCCCCTCTATGCGACGCCGGATATCGCGCTGTACAGGCTGGGCCGGGCTCTGGCGCACGAGGGCGACATGGAGGGAGCGATGCAGAACCTGGAGGACGCGCTCCGGGTCAATCCGCCGAGCCAGCCGCTCGGCCAGGTGTACCTCGAGCTTGGACGGGTCTATGGGAAGCTCGGCTACAGTACCAAAGCCCGCGAGGCTCTGACCGAAGTCACGAAACTGGAGAAAGGCGGAGCGAACGCCGCCGCCGCTGATGAACTGCTCGGTCGCCTCAAACCCTGAGAACCGGTCCATGGAGACGGTCGGCGAGTTTTTCAGGCAGGTACGGGAGACCAAGGGACTGACCCTGGATGCGGTTGCATCCAAGACCTGCATCCACCCGGATTTTCTCCGTGCGCTGGAGGATAACAACCTTGCGAAGCTCCCTGATCAAGTGTTTGCCAAGGGATTCGTGCGATCGTATGCGCGCTCCTTGGGGCTGGACGAGAGCGACGCGATGCGGCGCTTCCTGGAGTCGGCGGGTCCCTTCTATGAGAAGCAGGGGGAGCGGGAGGAACTCCGGCAGAAGCAGATCGAGGATGAGCGCCGGCGCAAGACCAGCCGGCAGGTTGCGGCAGCGGCCGCTGCTGTCGCCCTGCTGGCCTTGGTGTTGTTGTTGACGCGGGAGCAATCTGCGGTGTCACCTCCGCGCCGTTCGGTGCCGGCGGTGCCGGCCGGGCCGGAGACCCTGCCACCCGCCGTCCAGAGTCCGAGTCTGCCGCCTGCCGGGGATCGCCCACCGAGCGCGGCCGTCACGGCGCCGAATCAGCCGGAGTACACCGACGGAGTCAGACCCGGCAGCGGACCAGCGGTCTCCCCCTCCGCCACGGGAACCCCTCCCGCGCCGGACGTCCAGCGTGAAGTCACGCAGCCTCAGGCGGTTTCTGGAGCTCCCCCCGAGCAGGGAACCCTTTCCACCAGCGAGGGGCCCTTGGTGCTGGATCTGGAGGCCCTGGAACTCACATGGGTTCTCGTGCGGATCGATGGAGGAAGCGCCCAAGAAGCGTTGCTCCGTCCGGGGGATCGCATCAGATGGAAGGGATCGGACCAGTTCGCGCTCACGCTCGGGAATGCGGGGGGGGTTCGCATTGAACTCAACGGCAAGGAGCAGGGACCTTTCGGGCCGAAAGGCAGGGTCGCCCGCGACATCGTACTCAAGCGATAGCGCGTACTCACCGGGCCGAAATAGACTCGCTGGCTTCGATGGCAGGCACCGACGAGAAGCAGAGCACTGCGGTTGATGCGGCGATCGAATACTTGCAGCCGCGTCTGGCCGTGACGCCGGTCGTGGCGCTAGTCTTGGGGTCCGGCTTGGGCTGCATCGCCGACCACTGTTCCGGGACCCGCGCCATTCCCTACGCCGACATCCCCGGCTTTCCGCCCTGCTCGGTCGACGGCCATGCAGGCCGGTTGAGTGCGGGGGACTGGGGCGGGGTGCCTGTCGCGGTCCTTCAGGGGCGAGCCCACCGCTATGAGGGGCACTCGCTGGAGGTGGTCACCCGACCCATTCGGGCGCTGGCTTCGCTTGGGGTGCGGACGCTCATCACCACGTGCGCGGCAGGGTCAGTCGGCGATTCGGCTCCGGGAGATCTCCTGCTGATCGAGGATCACCTGAATTTGATGGGCGATAACCCGCTGCTGGGCATGGCGGACTCCCTCTCAGGGTCGTCGCGATTTGTAGAGATGGCCGATGCGTACGATCCTTGGCTCAGGCGAACCGCGCAGGAAGCGGCCGCCGAGACCGGCATCGCGTTGTCTGAGGGAGTGCTCGCATGCGTGCCGGGGCCCAGCTACGAAACGGCCGCAGAGGCGGAAATGCTGGGCCGGCTGGGGGCTCAGGCGGTTACGATGTCCGTCGTGCCCGAGGTGATCGTCGCGCGCGCGTTGAAGCTCCGCGTGATGGGCCTCGCCGTCCTGACTAATCGGGCAGGAGCCCACCTGGATTCACGCGTGGGACACCAGGCTGTGGTGGCGAGGGCGGAAGGTATGGCAAAGGCAATCGGCCTCCTGCTGGGCGGAGTCCTTCGGCGACTGAAAGCGGCCTCCCTCCCGGAAAGCGGCGGCGGGGCGACTTCGGCTTGACAAGGATTCTGGGCCATTGCTATAGTGCCGCCATTTTGCGACAATAATTTCAAGGTCTCCGTCGGTCGCATTCTTATTTTCGGTCGGGTCACTAACCAAAAGGAGGCGTTGCGATGAGGAAGGTGTCGGGATTTGTCGGTATTTTGACCGCACTCATGTTTTTGGCGGCCACTGCCGCGGTGGCGGAGGAACGAGATCCTCTTAAGCCCAGGGTTCCGGCGGATCAGATGGCCGAGGCAAAGGCGCATAAGAACCCGGTTGCTGCCTCGCCGGAGAGTATCGCGAAGGGCAAGGCGTTGTTCGAGGGGAAGGGCACCTGCTTTAACTGTCATGGAAAAGAGGGGAAGGGCGACGGCCCCGCGGGCCAGATCCTGAATCCCAGCCCCCGGAACTTCACGAATTGCAAGTTCCACAAGAAGCGGAAGGACGGCGAGCTGTTCTGGGTGATCAAGAACGGCAGCCCGGGCACCGGGATGGTGCCGCTCATCCCGGCCGCAATCACCGAGGAAGAGGCCTGGACGATCATCAATTACGAGCGGAGCTTCTGCAAGAAGGACGCCGAATAAGCGTCCGCCGGTCTGGTGAACAAGAGGAGCAGAGGGGCTTTCCCCTCTGCTCTTTTTTTATGTCCGAGTAGAGCCGTCCCGGTCGTTGCGGGACTACCGGCCGTGAGGAGACGCGCCGTTGGAGAACCGAGCCAGCGGCAGCGCGGCGCGTTTGCTCGTGGGGGATAGGGGCGGGACGACGATCGGTTGCTGGTCCTGTCGATAGGTGCCTTTCGCGGCGACCGGCACCGCATCGGACAGGAAGACGGCCAGTTCACCCAGCGTGACCTCGCCGTCTTGGTTGTCATCCGCCTCGCCTTTGAGTCCGCGCAGCAAGTAATAGGTGAAAAGCCCATGTCGCAGCTTGTCCGGCTCGAGGGCTGCCTGGAGACCGGTGGTACCGATGAGCCGGACGATGTTCCGTGAGCCGGCCTCCCACTGGGGCCCTGCGGCCTGGGATGGGCCTTTCCCCTTGGACGGCCCTCCCCCGCCCAACCGGAGGACTGACCCGTCAAAGATCAGGAGTGTCAGGCGGGTTTTCAGTTTGCCGAGGGCGGACTGGAGGTCCTTCAACGGATAGAGTCTCGAGGCCGAGTCGTGGGCGCCCTCGTAAGGAACCAGAAAGGTCTCGCCGGTCGACGACACCATCGCTTGGCCTGAAAAATACACGATTATCACGGACTCCGGGGTGACGCGTGACGGCAGCCAATCGAGAATGGCTTCTTCAATGTCGGGTCGCAGCGCCCGTCGATCCTGGAGGAGCCGTACGTTGTCACCGGGCACACCGCCGAGAGCCTGGAAGTAACCGGCGACCAGTTCAGCATCCTGCGCGGCGAACTTGCGGCCGGGAATCTGCTCATCCCGGTACGCCCCGATGCCGACCGCCAGGAGATGGGCCTGGGGCTGCTGGAATCCCTCGGCCGGCCTGGGAATGTCGTCCACATCGTCGGGGCGCGCGGCTGCGCGCCGCGGCGGGGACTTGCCGAACGATCCGGACTCCGGCATGCCTGCGTCCCGTGAAAGTTCCCCGCGCCGCAGGGAGGTGACAAGAGTCTGAGGCGGCGGCGCTTCGGAACCGGAGGCGGCCGCGACCTTCACGACCAGTTCGACCCGCTGCGGCTGCAGGGCCTGGGGGAGGGTGGCGGTAAACTCGACGGAGCGGGATTCGCCCGGTTGGAGGTCACCGGCCGGCAACGTGCCAGCGGGAAATTGCGTCGCGACGGCGGCAGTTCCGGTGATCATCACCTTGACGCCGCGCGTAGGGGCCAGCCCGGCGTTGACCACATCCACTCGCACCTTGACCCTTTCGCCGCTCTCCAAAACCGAGTTGCCGTTCTCGTCCAACAGAGTGGCCTTGAAAGACAGAGCCGCCTCCGCCGACGCAGAACCGGTTCCCAAGGGGGGAACGACCAGGGGCGCCGGTACGACGGACGGCGCAGGGGGGGCCGGTGCGCTGGGCGCCGCGGCGCCCTGGCTGGTCGGTGCATTTGCTCTGGCAGGGGTGCTCGCCGGTGGCGGCGCCGGCGGTGGCGGCGGCACTTGCGCGACAGATGCGAACGCGGGTTGGCCGGTCGAGGCAAGGGTGCCCTCCGGGTCCAAGAGACTGCGGGCCTCGCGGATGAATTGAACGGCGAGGGACACCGACGCGTTCTGCCCGAAGGCGTCGATCGACACGATGTCGCACCGATGTTGGCTCGGCTCGACGATGAGTCTTTCCCGGTAGGTGCTCCTGAGGGCACGCTCCCCGATGAGACCGCCGCTCGGGTCTTTGAAGGAGACCATGGCCTCAAAAGTCAATTCTGCCGGGAGGCGGTCATATATGCCGTCGGTCTGAATCTTCAAGCTGGATTGATTGAGCATGATCTGAGCGGTCACGTCCGGTTTCACGCCTGGGGCGGCGGCGCCGGCAAACTGCACGGTCTTGAAGTTCTGCCCCGCTGCCTGCAGCAGAACCGCCTCCAGTTCCGGGCCGACGCGCAGTTCCAACGGGGCGTTACAGACGTTGATATACGGGAGGCGGGTAGTCGTGAGTGCCGGGTCGAACTCCATCTTGATGGTCAGGGGCAGCTTCGGTCCCATGTCAGGAATCGTCGCTCGACCCAGGGCGCCCTTCACTTTTTCACAGCCCACCTGTAGCCCAACCAGCAGGGCGAGCAGGAAAAGGCCGATTAGTCTTCCCTGTCCAGATGTCCGGTTTCCAAGCATTGGGGGGGTACTGAAAGCGTGCGTGGTCGAATCGAACCTCAAGAGGTCCCTGGTTCCCGGGAGGAACGATCCTATCGGGCTTGCGCCTGGCCGTGATGGGCCACCGTACCGAAATCAAGGCGGAAATGCAACCGTGACGCCACCCCCCCTGGTCGTCCCATGCCCTGGCTTGCTCCCTAGTTCTGCCTCGTTTATTCTGAGGCTGCTGCAGAATGGAAGGGCGGTCGAAGAGGTCCATGCTCATCTTGGGGCTCTCCAACATGCGCGATGCGGCGGCGGCACTGGTGCGGGATGGCCACATCGTCGCCGCGGCCGAGGAAGAGCGCTTCGTTCGCATCAAACACGTGACCGCCTTGCCGGTGCAGGCGATCCGGTACTGCCTGCGCGAGGCCGGCGTGCGGCTGGCCGAGGTCGACCACATCGCCGTGCCGTGGAAGTACTGGGTCGTGGGGCGACGGGGCCGGTTGGCGCTCGGATCCATGCTGCGCTCGCCGACTTTCTTCCGGGTCAAGTCGCGGCGTAGTGTCGAACGGGTCGGGGCCGAATGGGCGGAGCTGGCGTTCCTGCGCGGTCGCCTCCATCGGGCGTTCGGCCCCGGTCCCTACCATCCGGTCTACCTGGACCACCACCTCTGCCATGCGGCCAGCAGTTTTCTGGTGTCACCCTTCGAGCGAGCGGCGATCTTGGTCGTGGACGGAGCCTCGGAGGCGCATACGGCGATGTTGGCGCTCGGGGAGGGGAATCAGATCCGCGTCTTGCAGCGGATCCCCCTTCCACACTCGCTGGGGCAGTTCTATGCCGGTTTTACCTCCTACCTGGGGTTCCTTCCCGATCGAGATGAGTATATCGTCATGGGGCTGGCGGCCTACGGAGAGCCGCGGTTCGCTCCACTCCTCAGGGACCATGTGCTCCGCCTCCAGCCCGACGGGACGTTCAGGCTCAACTCCAGGCTCTTCGACTTTCACCTCGCCCGGGTCGGCATCTTCCTGCCCGAATTCGTCAGACTCTTCGGTCCCAAGCGGTTGGCCGTTGACGAGATCGGCGGGCGCCATCGGGATCTGGCGGCGAGCCTCCAATTGGTGCTGGAGGAGGCCCTGCTCCATATGGCAAGGCACGTAAAAAAGCTCACGGCAGCGGATCATCTCTGCCTGGCGGGCGGCGTGGCCTTCAATTGCGTCGCCAACAGCCGCCTCTCCCGGGAGCTGGACTTCAGGCAGGTCTACGTGCAGCCGGCTGCGGGCGACGCGGGGTCAGCCCTGGGCGCGGCGCTGTGGCTGTCGAAGCGTCGTGGCGCGCTCCAGGCCCGCGAGGTGATGCGACAGGCCTACCTGGGGCCTCAGTATACGGAGGCCGAGTGTCGCCGCGCGCTGGATGACGCCGGGTTGCTCTGGGAGGCTTTCGAGGAGGACGCGCTCTGCGATCGCGTCGCGACGGAGTTGGCGCGCGGCCGGCTGGTCTTCTGGTTTCAGGGGCGGATGGAGTGGGGCCCCCGCGCGCTGGGAAATCGCAGCCTCCTCGCGGATCCCAGGCGGGAGGACATGCGCGAACTGATCAATGCCAAGGTGAAGCTGAGAGAGCGGTTTCGTCCCTTTGCGCCCGCGGTACTGGAGGAGCGCGCCGCGGACTACTTCGAGGCTCCCTGGGTCTCTCCCTTCATGCAATTCACGTTCTCCGTCCTCCCTTCGGCCAAGGGCATCATTCCAGCCGTGGTCCATGTGGATGGGACGTCTCGCATCCAGACCGTGGACCGGGACTCCAACCCGCGGTTCCGAAAACTGCTGCAGGCCTTCGACCGGAAAGCGTCGGTCCCCATCCTGCTCAACACGTCGTTCAACGTGAACGAGCCGATTGTCTGCACCCCCGAGGATGCCGTCGCATGCTTCCGGCGGACCGAGGTCGAGTGGCTGGTGCTCGGTCGACTCCTGGCCAGGCGTGCGAAGCCGGCGCCGGGCCATGCGTAGCACGGCATGAATGGATCGATTTCAGAGCGCGTGGGACAACCAGCGCCTTCGAAAGTCCCCGTCGTTTCTCTCGCCTTTCCCACCCTCGATCTTCTGCTCCTGGTCTTCATCCTGTGCGTGCTGCTCCAGCCCTTGGTGGAGCCGGACTTCGGCTGGCACCTGCGCACCGGGCTCGACCTGCTGCAGAACGGCTGGCAAATGCCGATGACCGATCCGTACTCCCACACGATCCCCGATTGGCCTTGGGTGGAACATGCCTGGCTCACCGATGCGGTGCTGGCGGTGATCTACCGGGGGCTTGGCTCGGCGGGTCCCCTGGGGGCGATCTTGTTCTTCGCGGCGGTGACCGGAGCGGCATTCGCCCTTGCGGGCGGGGCGGCCCGGGCAGGGCGGACCTGTCGACTGCTCGCCCTCTCGGTCGTGTTGTGGGTTGCGCTCCCCTTCCTCGGCGCGCGGACGCAGATGGTCACCTTGCTGGGTTTGGCGGTGGTGCTGCGGCTCGTCGAGCGATATGGCCGCGCTGCCAGGCCCCAGCTCTGGATGCTTCCTCTCCTCTTTCTCCTGTGGGCAAATCTCCACGGAGGATTCACCGCGGGACTCTTTGTTCTCGCGCTGATCTTAGCTGGCTCGGTCGTGCTTCGCCTGGCGAGTACCTGGTGGCCCACGGCATCGGAGTCTCTCCGATTTGTGTCGCGTGACGAACCGTTGCTGGATTGGCCGCAGATCAGGCACCTGGCACTCGTGGCCGCCCTCTCCGCCCTGGTGACCCTGATCAATCCCTATGGTTGGCGCCTGCACCATGAAATTGTCGCGTCCCTCACAGACCGGCTCATGATCGAGTCGCTGCATGAGTGGCAGCCGATTTCACTCGCGTCCCGCGCCGGCCGGTGGTACATCGCATATCTCGTCCTGTTGGGGCTGGGCGCGGCGGGATTCTATCGGCGCCACGAACCGTTGCGCTGCCTGATCCTCGGAGTGTTCCTGGTCCTGTCCTTGCGGCACTTCCGCAACGTGCCCTTCTTTCTGTTGGTGAGTGTGTCCCTCTGTGCGGAGACCCTCGCGGATCTGACGGCCGGTCTGGCAAACACAGTGACGGCCGGGCTGAGATCGGCAAAGCGGTACCTTCTGGGAGGCGCGGTCGCAGTGGCGCTGGGGCTGGCGGCTGCGGGGCCGGAACACTTGCAAGCGGTCGCGCGTTGCGGCCTGCAGCCGGCGGAGTACTTTCGAGGCACCGACTACCCGATTGAGGCGGTGGAATGGATTCGCACCCACCGGGGCCAGGTCGGGACGCGTCTCTATAACGATTACGGGGTGGGCGGCTTTCTGCTCTGGTGGCTTCCGGAAGAGAAGGTGTTCATCGACGGCCGGATGCCGGCCTGGCGGATCGGCGATCGCTGGATCTTCTATGACTACATCGCGCTGACCTCGTGGGATCCGCCTGAACTCGGCGTTCTCGCCAAGTATGGCGTGGACTGGGCCGTCGTCGGCGCCGGGACAGCGCTCGAGGCGGCCCTCTCAGGCAGAGCCGACTGGCGGGCAGTCTACAACGATACGAAAGTGACCTTGTACGTCAAGGTGCAGGGGTGAGGGGCTGAGCGCGCGACGCATACGCGCCATGCCGGTAGTGCCGTCGGACGCTGAGGAGCTCGCCCAGCATGCACAGCCCGTCCTGAAAGACCCTGACTTTCGTGCCGGGCTGGTCGGCCCAGTTGATGGGGACTTCGGTGATCCGGTAGCCCCGCCGCTGGGCGACATACAGGGTTTCCAAATCGAAGCCATACCCGTTGATGCGGGAAACCAAGAATAGATCCTGCGCGACCGGTCCCCGGAACAGCTTGAAGCCACATTGCGTATCGGTGATGCCGGATATGCCCAAGTGCTGCACGATCCAATTGAAGAGGTTTCCCAAGACGCTGCGATGCCATCGGGCCCTCACGGTGTATTGATGATCTCGCGAGGCCAGGAATCGGGATCCGATCGCGATGTCCGCCCCCTTCTCGATCGCTGCTTCGAGTCGCTCGAGCTCGGGGATGGGTGTTGCTCCGTCGGCGTCGGCGACCAGGAGACACTCACCGCGCGCCTTGCGAACGCCCGTGCGAACGGCTCCGCCCTTACCCAGATTGCGCTCCAGCCGAAGCAGACGGATGCCCGCAGCGTCGGCGCCGGCCTGAGCGACGACGTTCCCGGTCCGGTCTTGACTGCCGTCATCCACGACCAGGACTTCATAGGGGATGCGTCGCTGATCGAGGTATTTCGCGATGGTGGCGAGGTAGGGGCCGATGCGATCGGCTTCGTTGTAGGCGGGAATGATCACCGACAGCCGAGGTGCGTCGCCTGTTTGCGACATGGTCATAAAGGGTTCCGGACAAGGCGCGAGGCGCAGGTTCCATTCGAGGGGAGCGCGTGAGTGGGAGCCTAGCGGAGGGGCAAAAGGATTGCAAGGCTTCGGCCCGCCCATCGGTTCGGCCCGGGGAAACGTACAGTGAGAAGAGAGGGCTTGAGATATAATGAGGGTCACAGATGAAGGGGAAGCCAGGAGGTGGACCATGAACCGTCCGGGAATGACCGCCATCCTTGTGCTCGGGCTTTTCGGCCTGTCAGCCTGTGCCTCGTCGGTTCCGCCCAGCCGACTCAGTCAGTACATGGGATCGCAAGCCGCGGGGGAGTTGAAAGGCCTTGAACAGTTGCCGGAGGTGCCCGTTCGGGCCGGCCTCGTCCTGGTGGCGGACACGACGGCGCCCGATGCCGCGCCGGCAATCCCTGACGCGGGCTTGAGCCAGATGGCCGAGGCGTTGCGAGACCGACTTGGGAAAAGCCTTCGCATCGACATCGAGCAGACTCTTCCCAACGAAGGAATCCGTCCGGGGAGCGACGCGGCGCAGTTCATCGCGCTGGGCCGGAAATACGGCCTGGATTATCTGTTCGTGGCAGTGGCGTCCAGCACCGAGCAGGAATATCCGTGGACGGTGTTCCTCGGATGGACGTCCCATAGCCAGCCGGGATTGCGCCGGGATAACTGGTCGCTGGTCGAGGCGGCCCTCTTGGACGTGAAGACAGGCCAGACACTGCTGCGTGCCGAAGGCCGTGGGTGGGCGACATTGGATCGTCCCACGGCCGCCGGTATCAACCAGTGGTATCCGGTCGTCTGGAAACGCCCGCAGGAGCCGAATTGGCGCTGGTGGCCGCCGAGTTACGACAGTGCCCCGCATACGTTGCGAGTGGTCGCGATGCATGAAGCGGTGAAGCGGTTGATCCTCAACATGCAAGATGCATGGATCCAGAAACGCCAGCAGGAATTGGCGGGCGCGGGGTAACCGCCCTTCGAGATCGCTCCCGTATCACCCCCTGATCATTCGGCGCTCCCTCCCCACCGGAGTGGCGATTCAGCCCCCGGCGGGGAGTTTTTTGGCTTTGAAGGGGCAGGAGAGGTTGGTGTACAATGGGAAACTTCGAAACAGGCGGGATTCAATAGAAAGCATCACGCCAGCGTCGGATCACCGAACGAAGAATTGAGGTACGAATGATGCGGAATCGCAACGAGTTTTTGCTGCGTGGTCTTGACAGTGGGATGAGGGATCTCACTCTGTCGGCAGTCCTGGGATTCGCGGTCCTGGGCGGGCTTTGCTGGTGGTCTGCGGTGTCCATCGCGGAGGCCGGGGTTCCACCCGGGTTTGCCCAGGGATTCGCGGAGATCGTAAAAAAGGTGACCCCGGCAGTGGTGAACATTGCGGTTACCGGTGGGGAAGGAGGCAGGAGGGAAGGCCGTCGTCCATTGCCGCCAGGTCCCTTCGGCGGGCCGCCCGGTGGGCCGCCCGGTGGCCCCCCCGATGAGCCGGGGGAACCGCCGATTCCGCCGCCGTTACCAGGACCTCCAGGCGGACCTGGGCGGCCGGATCAGAGCGCCGGTTCCGGTGTCATCCTCGATTCGCGAGGGTATATCGTGACCAACAACCATGTGGTGGAGAACGCCACGCAGATCACGGTGACGCTCGGCGACAAGCGAGAGTTTCCCGCCAAGATTGTCGGGGCCGATCCCAAAACCGACCTGGCTGTCATCAAGATTGAGGTCGAGGGATTGCCCGTAATGAAGTGGGCCGAATACGACAAGCTCCAGGTGGGAGATCTGGTACTCGCGGTCGGCAGCCCGTTCGGGCTCAGCTCCACCGTGACCCTGGGCATTATCAGCGCCTTGGGACGCGGCAACGTCGGCATCGCGGACTATGAAGACTTCATCCAGACCGACGCGGCCATCAATCCCGGCAACTCGGGCGGGGCGCTGGTCAACATGAACGGCGAACTCATCGGCATCAACACCGCAATTTTTTCGCGTACCGGGGGATCCGAGGGCATCGGCTTCGCGATTCCCAGCAGCATTGCAGTGGATATCGTCGAGAGCCTGACCAAGACCGGCAAGGTCGTGCGGGGCTGGATGGGAGTGGCGATCCAGGAGGTCACGCCGGCCCTGGCCAAGTCGTTCAAGATTCCTGAGCAGCGCAAAGGGGTGCTCATCAGCGACGTCAACGAGAACGGCCCGTCGGCCGCCGGCGGCGTCAGACGGGGGGACGTCGTCATCGCTTTCAACGACAGGGATGTGCAGAACGTGAGCCAACTGCGGAACATGGTGGCGCGCACGCTCGTCGGGCAGGTCGCCAAGGTCAAGGTCCTTCGCGAGGGGGAGGAAAAGCTCCTCGAAGTAAAAATCGGCGAGCGGCCCTCGGATGAGGTACTGGCCAAACGCGAGCCGGGACCGGCGAGCGTGCCGGAGTCCGTCAAGCCGCCGGACAATGTCCTGGCGGCCTTGCGTGTCCAGCCGCTCGACCCGTCCACGATGACGCAGCTCAACCTGCCGGCCAAGACGACCGGTGTGCTGATCAATCACGTGGAATCCGGCAGCGCGGCTGAAGCGGCCGGCTTGCAGCGCGGCGACGTGATTCAGGAAGTGAACCACGCGGCGGTTAAGAGTCTGGAGGACTACCAGAAAACGTCGGCGAAAATAAAGAAGGAAGAGATGGTGGTCCTGCTGCTGAGCCGGCAGGGCAACAACCTGTTTGTCGCGGTCAATCCAAAGTAGCCGCGACGGGACCGCCGACGGGCGCGGGGGAGTCTTCTCACCAATGGCTGACGGCGCCAAGTTCCGGAAGTGGCTACAGGACACGGTCTTCACGCCGCTGGAAGACCGGAAGATGCCGGTCATGGAGCACCTGGTGGAGCTCCAGGTCCGGCTCACCCGCACCGTCGTCGTGGTCGGCCTGGTGTTCATCGGCACCTTCTTCTACGCCGACGCCCTGGTGCAATGGCTGCGGGTGCCGCTCCAGAACATGTTCGTGCCCGGGGAACTCCGGTGGGTGCCCACCGACCTTCCCGCGATTCCGTTCGTCTTCCTCGCCCCTGCCGAAGCCCTCTGGCAAAACGTCAAGGTGGCGGGGCTCTTCGCGCTGGTGCTGGCCACTCCATACGTCCTTTGGGAGTTCTGGCAGTTCGTGGTGCCGGGGCTGCATGTGCAGGAGCGGCGCTTCGTCGGGCCGTTCGTCCTGATCAGTGCGGGAGCCTTCTACTCGGGACTCCTGTTCTCGTTCTTGTTCGTGCTCCCATTCGCGCTGAACTTCCTGATCTCCTACGGGGTGAACGCGGGATTCATTCCCCAGATTTCCATCGCCCAGTATGTCGGGTTTGCCCTCTGGTTCCTGCTGGTCTTCGGCTTGATTTTCGAGGTCCCTCTCGCCATTACGTTGATGGCGAAGCTGGGCTGGGTGGATGCACCGTTCTTGAAGAAGTACCGGAAGTGGGCCTTTCTCGGCGCGTTCCTGGTGGCCGCGATTCTCACTCCCACCCCGGACCCTTTCAACCAGTGCTTGATGGCCCTGCCGATGTATGTCTTCTACGAAGTCGGGATCATCAGCGCCGGCGTCTTCGGCAGGAAGAAGGCGGCCGCCGAGCCTGCGCCGGCCTCGGTGAGAGCGACCACGCCGGGCGGCGGAACCCCGGAGCCCGCTTCGGTCACGTCCAAAGCCTCGGCGGCCGCGGACGATTACGTGGGGGTTCCCAACGTCGGCCCCAGGCGGTAACCGCGTTCGATGATGAGTGTGGCCCTGCTGGTGATCAGCAGTAAGATCGCTTCCGGAGTTGAACCGGATCGCGGCCGGGACGCCCTGGAACAGGTGATTCGGGAGCTGCCCGGCACGGTGGTGAGTTATGACGTCGTTCCCGATGAGCGGAAGGCGATCACCGAGCGGCTCGTGAAGATTTGTGAAGAGTCGAAGCCCGATGTGCTTCTGACCGTGGGAGGCACCGGCGTGCGGCCGACCGACTGGGCGCCCGAAGCCACTCGCGATGTCGTTGAGAAAGAGATTCCCGGCATTGGGGAGGCCATGAGACAGGAGAGCTTGAAGAAGGTACGCACGGCGATGCTCTCGCGCGGCACGGCCGGCACCCGCGGAGCCACGCTGATCGTGAACCTCCCTGGAAGCCCCAAAGGAGCAAAGGAAAACCTCGGCGTCCTCCTGCCGATCCTGGATCATACGGTGGAGAAGATCAAACCGGTGACAAGTGACAAGTAATGGGTGACAAGCAAGGAATCAGCCTAGGAAGTCGACGATCATGTCACTAGTTAGCTGTCACGCGTCACTAGTCATTTGTCACATGGAGAGAAGATGCCAAAGGAATTGAACGTCATCAGCCAGCCGGGGAGAGGGAGCGGGGATGCCTGTGTCTACATGTGGGCCTGCGCGATTTGTGACGAGAATGAATCCTGCCAGAAAGATAAGGAAGGGCACAGCCGCTGGCTGGTCGGCAAGCGGATGGAGCGGATCGAGCACAAAGTGCTCGTCATGAGCAACAAGGGGGGGGTGGGGAAGAGTACGGTCACCACCAACCTGGCCGTGAGTCTTGCCCTGAAGGGCTACGAGGTCGGCATCTGCGACATGGACATCCATGGCCCGAATATCCCCAAGATGGTGGGCGCCGAAGGGCAGAAGCTCAAGGTCAGTACGACGGGCGGCATCATCCCCTGGCAGGCTTACAATATGAAGATCGCTTCAATGTCGTTCCTCCTTCAGAATTCGGATGACCCCATCATCTGGCGAGATGCCTACAAGTACGAGTTCATCAACCAACTGCTGGGCGGCGTCGAGTGGCAGGACCTGAACTTCCTGCTCGTGGATTTGCCGCCTGGAACCGGGAACGAATCGGTGACGACGATCGACCTGATCGGCAACGTGAGCGGCGCCGTTATCGTCACCACCCCGCAAGAGGTAGCCCTGCTGGATTCCCGGAAGTCGGTCTCCTTCTGCAAGGACAGCCAGTTGCCGATCATCGGGATCGTGGAGAACATGAGCGGCCTGGACTGCCCGCACTGCGGCGAGCACATCGAGGTGTTCCGCAAGGGGGGAGGCGAGGCGTCCGCGACGGACATGGGGGTGCCGTTCCTCGGCCGCATTCCTCTGGACCCTGTGGTAGTGACCCAGTGCGATGCCGGCGAGCCCTTCGCGATGTTCTACTCGGATACGCCGACGGCCGATGCCTACCATCAAATTGCCAACAAGGTGGACGCATTTTGCAAGAAAAGCGGATCACTGCTTCGGATCGCCCCCAGGCAAAAAGCGTGACGAGTGATGAGTGAGGTGTGAGATGACACAGCGAAGGTCGGAACATCGAACGTCGAACGGCGAACCTCGAACTTCCAACGGGCGATAATGATGAACGGCCTGACCCGACTCGAAGATGCCTTGAAAACGGTTCTGGCAGCGACCCGGCCGTTGGGCGTTGAAAAGGTCGGTCTGCTCGAGGCGCTGGACCGTGTGCTGGGTGAGGACATCATCGCGGCCCGCGACAATCCGCCCTGGGATAACTCGGCCATGGACGGCTTCGCTGTTCGGTGGGAAGACATTCGGCAGGAACATGCCATTACCAAGCCGGTCGAGCTTACGGTGGTGGAGGATGTGCCGGCCGGCAAGATGCCCGTCATGACCGTAGGGCCCGGCCAGGCAATCCGGATCATGACCGGCGCGCCGATTCCGAAGGGTGCGGACACGGTGGTGAAAGTGGAGGAGACCGAGTCCGCCCAGGACCGGGTCCGGATCTTCAAGCAAGAAGCGCGCGGCTCCAACATCAGGCCTCAGGGTGAGGACGTCAAGAAGGGTGACTGCATTATCCCTCGGGGCACCCAACTCCGGCCAGGAGAAGTGGGCATGCTGGCCATCCTGGCCAAGTCCTTCGTCTTCGTCTCCCAGCGCCCGCGCGTGGCCATCCTGTCCACCGGCGATGAACTGGCCGATCTTGACGAGCGGTTCAGCGAAGACAAGATCATCAACTCCAATAGCTACGGGTTGGCAGCCGCGGTGCAAGAGGCGGGCGGGATTCCGATTCTCCTGGGGATCGCAAAGGATCAACCGGAGGCCCTGAAAGACAAGATCGCGCATGGCCTCAACGCCGACATTCTCGTCCTGTCGGGGGGCGTCTCCATGGGGGACTACGATTTCACGAAGGTGGTCTTCAAGGATCTGGGTGCCGAAATGAATTTCTGGAAGCTCGCCATCCGCCCGGGCCAGCCGTTGGCCTTTGGGATGATCCAGGGCAAGCTGGCCTTTGGCCTGCCTGGAAATCCCGTCTCCTCCATGGTGACCTTCGAGCAGCTCGTGCGTCCGGCCATGCTCAAGCTCGCCGGCCACAAGAGCTACGGCCGCCCGGTCGTCCAGGCGGTGTTCCAGGAGAAATTTTCGAAACGTCCCGATCGGCGCCATTTCTTGCGCGGGATCCTCAAGCGGGAGAACGGCGTGCTGACCGTCCGTACGACGGGGGACCAAGGGTCCGGCATTCTCACGTCCATGGTGAAGGCCAATTGTCTGATCGACGTGCCGGTCGAAGTGGAAAAGTTGAATCCCGGTGACCCTGTGAGCGTGCAGGTGCTGGGCAACCGGCTCTGGGAGCGCTGACGTGAGTGTTCCGATCCTCACCTTCGTCGGGCGGTCCAACAGCGGGAAGACCACGCTGATCGAGCGGCTCCTTCCCGAACTGGTCCGCGCGGGCTACCGGGTGGCCACGGTGAAGCATGCCGGTCATGGGTTCGACCTGGATACGGAAGGGAAGGATAGCTGGCGCCACAAGCGGGCCGGGGCCAGCACGGTCGTGGTGGTTTCCAAGGGGAGTCTGGCGCTCTTTTCGGATGTCCCCGACCAGGTCAAGGTCGAAGAGATTCGCGACCGGTTCGTCGATCAGCAGATGGACCTGATCATCGCGGAAGGGTGGAAGAGCGAAGGCTATCCCAAGATCGTCGTGATCCGGGGTCAGGTCGGGGAAGTGCCGATTTCCCCCGACGGCCTGCTGGCCGTCGTCTCCAACGAGCCGATCGATCTCCCCGTCGCCTGTCTGCATCCCGACGACATCCCGGCCATCGCTGAACTGGTGATGCGCCATTTCCCGAAACGCCACGAGGCATGATTCGGAAACCCAGGGCCATTGTCATTGCGGCGATCGTCGTCGCCGCGTTGGCCCTCGGGGGCGTCGGCCTTCCGCTGACCGACCATCCCCAGTTCTGCGCGACCTGCCACAATATCCGGCCCTCCTATGAAAGCTGGCTCGTCTCCTCTCACAAGGAAGTGACCTGCGTGGCCTGCCACGTCAGGCCCGGCGTCGAAGGGTTCCTGCACGATAAGGCCTGGGCTGGGACGAAGGATGTGATGATCACCTTGTTCGGCAGGCCTACCGACGAACACAACTTACAATCGGCGGTTTCCTCCGATGTCTGCCTGAGCTGCCATCGCCATATCCTCCGCATGTCGGAAGTGGCGACCCGTGACCTGCCCCCGCCGGTGAAAGACGTGGGGCTGATCATGAGCCATCGCAAGCACATGGAGGCCTTCACCAAGCGTGGCCAGGGTGAGGGCTGTACCACCTGCCACGCCCGGGTCGTGCATGAGAAGCCGATCAAGGGCTACCCGATCGTGATCCCGCGCGGCCATGTCGCGGTCGACGGGAAGCCTTACACGCCCGATCACCCGGAAGGCAGCAAGCTCCATACCGCGGCGTTGAATGACTGCTTCCGGTGCCACGACGGGAAGGGCGAGCACGAGGGAAAGGTCATCAGCAAGAAGTGTGAGACCTGCCATCTTTCGGACAAGATCGGACAGTTCCTTTTCGATTGATGACCGCAGCAAATGGGCTGTCAGCCTTCAGCTTTCAGCTCAGGACACGAAGGAATCACGTCGAGATAGGCTTTTCTGGGAGGCTGACGGCTGATCGCTGAACGCTGATTGCCGTGCTTGAGATGTCCAGCCCCATCGTAGAAGCCCGAGACCTGACCAAGCGGTTTGGCGATTTCACCGCGGTGGACGGCATCTCCTTCGAAATTCAGCCCGGCGAGATCCTGGGCCTGCTCGGTCCGAATGGTGCCGGCAAGACGACCACGATTCAGATGCTGCTGGGGATGATCACGCCGACCGCCGGCTCGATCCGCATGTTCGGGCTGGATCTGGAACAGCACCGCGAGACGATCCTCGGCCGGATCAACTTCTCCTCCACGTACATCTCGCTGCCCTACTCGTTGACGGTGGAAGAGAACCTGCGGGTGGTAGCCAGACTCTACGGGCTGAAGGAGATCTCGCGGCGGATCAATGAGGTGGTCAAGCTGTTGGAGATGGAAGAGTTTCGGGGTAAGGTCACGCGCAAGCTCTCGTCCGGTCAGATGACCCGGCTCGGCCTGGCGAAGGCGATTCTCACGGACCCCAAGGTGCTGTTCCTTGACGAGCCCACGGCGAGTTTGGATCCGGACATCGCGCAGAAGATTCGGCACCTCCTGAAGGAGGTGCGCCGGTCAGCCGGCCTGAGCATCCTCTACACCTCGCACAACATGCGCGAAATGGAAGAAATGTCGGACCGCATCATCTTTCTCCAGCGCGGCAAGATCGTAGCCCAGGGTACGGCTCAGGAGATTACCGCGCGCTTCGGCGAGGCCGACCTGGAGGACGTGTTTCTTAAACTGGCGCGGGAGAAATAGATGAAACTCCATCGCATCACCGCCTTGATATCCCGCCATCTCTATCTGTACCGGCGGAGCCTGCCACGCCTGATGGAGATCTTCTACTGGCCGTTCCTGGATCTGGTCGTGTGGGGCTTCATCTCGATCTATCTGATGCGATTCCAGGGGCAGTTGCCGGGGGTCGTCACGTTTCTGCTCGGCGCGCTGATTCTCTGGGATGTGCTGTTCCGTGCCCAGCAGGGCATCACGATCTCATTCCTTGAAGAAATCTGGTCGCGCAACCTCATGAATCTGTTTGCGAGCCCGCTCAAGGTCAGCGAGTTCCTGGCGGCCACGATGGCGATGAGCGTGATGAAGGTGATGGCGGTCTCCATCGTGATGGTGGTGGCGGCGCTGGTCTTCTATTCGTACAACGTGTTCATCATCGGCGTCTCCCTGATCCCCTTTGTGCTGAACCTGATCGTCACCGGCTGGACGATCGGGGTCCTGACCACGTCGCTGATCATGCGGTTCGGACAGGAAGCGGAGGTGTTGGCCTGGGGGATGGTGTTTCTGTTCCAGCCGATCTCCTGCGTGTTCTATCCGATCGAAGTCCTGCCCTCGTGGCTCCGGGCGGTCGCTCAGGCCAATCCGGCCGCGCACATCTTCGAAGGAATGCGGGGCGTGCTGACCGACGGCACGCTGCCGCTTTCCCACCTCGCTTGGGCCACAGGTCTCAATCTGATCTACCTCACCCTCATGATCGCCTGGTTCTACCACACGTTCGCCGTCTGCAAAGAGCGGGGGTCGTTGGTGCGGATCGGGGAGTAGAGCTGGCGGGTCCTGTCGCCGAGCAGCCCGGCCGTGCTTGCACCCCCGCCCGGTGTAGGGACCCCCGCTGCGCGCGGCCGGGCGCCCGCTCGGCTCCACCCGCCCTCACCAACTGAAGGGGAGAGTGGAAGAAGAAATCAAAATGCTTGGAGCGGGAGTCGTTGGTGCGGATCGGGGAGTAAGGGGTTACCAGGGTTCGGCGCTCTCCCGCCTCTCGGAGCGACCCTTCCGGGCTTTGGCTGGCGGAAGCCTTCTGAAATTCTCTCCGCCACGGTCGTGGCCGATCGTGATGCGTCGGTCAGTTTCAGCTTTCCTTCCTGCCAAAGCCTCGGTGGGTGCCCCGCTCCTTCGGCAATGTTCGCGGCGAACCCAGGTATCCCCTTCCGCACCAACTAGGAAGGAGAGGAATAGGGAGGCGGGTGCTGTCGCCGAACAGCCAGCCGTGCTCGCTCCACCGGCCGCATTAGCTTCATTGGAAGGTTACGTCTTCTTGCTTTTTCCGGTTGCGGGTAATAGCCTGTGGGCATCAACGAAGCTGGACAGAAGGGAGAAGCTATGGAAGGGATTCAGTTTCTCACGAACAAACGCGGGAGGAAGACCGCTGTCTTGATTGACCTGAAGAAGAACGGCGAACTTTGGGAGGATTTCTATGACGGTCTGACTGCTCGGAAGCGTGCTGGTGAGCCGAGAGAATCTCTTTCGTCCGTGAAGGAACGCCTCCGCCGCCAAGGCAAGCTCAGTGGCTGAGTACACGGTTACCTTTGCCCGTTCTGCCAGAAAGGAACTTGAGGCCCTCACATCTCCCACCATCGCAAGAGTCCTACCAAAGGTTGAAGCATCCCTGGTTGCTCCGCCACGAAAGTAAATCCCGATTTCTGCGCGATTTCTGCATTCAGAGGGATGTATGCGCAGAGGGCAATTGACGAGATGGCAAAATCGGCCTACAAGAGAGCCGGCCTGTTCACGGGGACTGTCGCCCTTCCGACCGGCGACTGTCCCCAGCGGTGCCTGTTCCCCTTGTTTCCAGAGGGATTGCCGTGCGAAGCACGAGAGCGGGCAGACAGGGGTTGCTGATAGGCCTTCTGACGCTGATGCTGGGTGCGCCGGTCGCCTGGGCTGCCAACAGTCAGCGAGATCTCGTGGTGATGCCCAAGGTGGCGCCGGGCACGGTGGCGATTGGCGGCGAATACCGCGCCCTCATCATCGGCATTGACAAGTACCGCCATGTCCCGCCGTTGGGCACGGCGGTCCGGGATGCGCTGGCTCTGCGCGACATGCTCCGCGAACGGTACGGCTTCAAGCCCGACCACATCACGCTGGTCGTCAATGACCAGGCCACGCAGCGGGGGATCGTAGACGCCCTGTACCGGCTACGCAAGCAGGCGGGCAAAGAGGACAGTGTCTTGATCTACTACGCGGGCCACGGGCAGATTGATGCCGATGACGGGATGGGCTACTGGGTGCCGGTGGAGGGGGAGGCCCACTCCCCCGGCACGTTCCTCAGCAACGCGGTCATCCGGGATGAGATTGCCAACATGAAGGCGAAGCACGTCTATGTGGTGGCGGACTCATGTTTTGCCGGCACGCTCTTTGCCAAATCCCGCACGCTCCCTCCGCTGAATGATAGGTTCTTTGCCCGGCTCTATGCCACCAAGTCACGCTGGGGGCTCACGTCGGGGCAGAACGAGCCGGTGACGGACCGTGGCAAAGACGGCCACAGCATATTCGCCTACTTCTTGCTCAAGCTGCTCGGGGAGAACGAAGATCCCTACCTGGTGCCGAGCCATATTTACAATGAGATCGCCCCCTTGATCGGGCGGAACACGGAGCAGCAGCCGCGAAGCGAGCCCCTGCAAAACGCAGGCGATGAGGGTGGGCAATTTGTGTTCCGGCTCGCGGCAGTCGGGCCGGCGAGCTCCGGGCCGGCCAGCAGCGCCGAAGGCTTCCTGGAGGCGGAACGGAAGCGCCTGGAAGAGGCGCGCCGGAAGTTGGAGGCGGAGAAGGCCGCGATGGCGGCTGACCAGCAGATGCTCAAGGAGCGGGCAAGGCTGGAAATGGAACGAAAGCAGGTGGAGGCCGAACGTAAGAAGATCGAGGAAGCCCGTGCGCGGCCATACGAAGCGCCGCAGCAGACCGCCAAGGAGATCACCGGCAAGGATGGCGCGCCGATGCTGCTGGTGCCGGAAGGCGAGTTTCTGTATGGGGACGACAATCAGCGGCTGTCACTGTCAGCCTTCTACATGGACAAGTACGAGGTGCCGACGAGGCTGTATGCCAAATTCATCCAAGACACGAGCCGTGCGCAGCCGTCCGACTGGTCTCAGCAGGTGGCCCTGGTGGGCAGTGGCGACCGGCCCGTGGTGAACGTGAGTTGGCATGATGCCGAGGTCTACTGCCGGCAGTACGGGAAACGGCTCCCGACCGAGCAGGAATGGGAGAAGGCCGCGCGGGGCACGGACGGGCGGAAGTATCCGTGGGGGAACGAGGAGCCGACAAGCCGGCATGCGTTGTTTAATACGCCTTGGAATGGCTATGGGACGTTGGCGGTCGTGGGCAGCCATGAAGCGGGGGCAAGTCCCTACGGGATTCAGGATCTGGCCGGGAACGTCTTGGAATGGACGAGTTCAGACTACACTGCCAGCGGCAAGCACAAGGTCCAGCGGGGTGGCTC
>Ga0187893_10005374_pt1 | contig 23041 bp, 18 predicted proteins | sample MA1701074metaG_FD_139574 | JGI IMG/M metagenome (GOLD analysis project Ga0187893, IMG submission 139574) | White microbial mat communities from a basaltic lava cave in the Kipuka Kanohina Cave System on the Island of Hawaii, USA - MA170107-4 metaG ...
GCAGAGAAGCTGTTTCGAACCCAACCTGCCATAAGTACCCAAGTCCGTATGCTCGAAGAAGAGCTGGGCGAGAAGCTCTTCGACCGGATCGGCAAGAAGGTCTGCCTCACGCAAGCTGGGGAATTGCTGTTCGGTTACGCCGAGCGGTTGCTCAGGCTTCATGATGAAGCCAAGCTGGCCATTACGGAGTTAAATGGTTCGCCTCGTGGCAAGATCCTAATCGGCGCAAATGAAGCAACCTGTCTCTATGTGTTGCCGCAGCTCTTTGCCTTGTTCAAGGAGAAATACCCTGAGGTTCAGATCAGTATCTACAGGAACTTCTCAAAGAAAGTTGTGGACAAGATTTTGGAGAACCAACTGGATTTTGGGATTGTCACTCTCCCCGTTCCCGACCACGACTTGCATGTCATGCCTATTGCCGAAGATGAACTGTGGCTGATCACCAGTCCGAATCACCCCTTGGCCGACCAGACATCCGTCGTATTGGAAGACGTGGTTTCTCACCCCTTCATTTTTCATAAGGCGGGCACAACGCGTGAACGCCTGGTGAAGCACCTGGGGCCGTTGTGGGAAAAGATGAATATTTCCATGGAGTTGGCGAGTATTGAGACCATCAAGAAATTCGTCTCCATCGGAATGGGGATCTCCATCGTTCCCAAAAGCTACGTAAGCGATGAAATGGAGCGCGGGACCCTGCGGCTGGTAAAGGTGAGGAACTTCAAGCTCATCCGAAAGCTGGGTCTCATCCACAGAAAGAACCGCTATATGTCGCACGCTTCAAGGGCCTTTCTTGATGTCGTCGAGGAATCGCTGGGAAAGAAGGCGACGCTCTGACGCTAGCCACGCAACAACTGAAGAGTTTCTGGAAGTGTGACAGATCTCAGCCAAGGTCTTCGCTTTGTCTTCCCGCCCGCCCTGAATGTCAGAAAGGCCGCTGGCTGCAACAGGGGAACAGAAAGCGGCAGTGTTATGACTGTTGGCTGATTTCGGATTGCAGGCTCGAACCCCTTTGTTTATAGTTGCATCCTTTTGCGGGCAGGCTCTTCCCCGACGTTCCCAATCCCTGAGATGACGACCAAGAAAAAATTACGCAAGCGGCTGCTTTTTGCGCATAGACGCCTGCGTGAGTGGAGGATGATTGCAAAGGGGTTGCTGTCGACCAGGCATCCGGTGCTCGCCCACATTATCCCGACACGCCGTTGTAACCTTTCGTGCACGTACTGCAACGAGTTTGACGATTTCTCCAATCCAGTTCCGACCGAGGAAATCCTTCGCCGAATCGATCGCCTGGCTGACCTTGGCACTTCCATCATAACGATCAGCGGCGGTGAACCGCTTTTGCATCCCAATTTGGATGACATCATCCGTCACATGCGCCGCCGCGGGATTATCGCGGGCATGATCACGAATGGCTATCTCTTGACGGTGGAGCGCATTGAGCGGCTGAACCGCGCCGGGTTAGAGCACCTGCAGATCAGCATCGACAACGCTCAGCCGGATGCCGTTTCGAAGAAAAGCTTGAAGGTCCTGGACAAGAAACTGCAGCTGCTGGCTGAGCACGCCGAGTTTGGCGTGAACATCAACTCGGTGGTGGGTTCGGGAATCGCTCACCCGGAGGATGCGCTGACAGTGGCCAATCGGGCTGTTGCCCTGGGTTTCAGCAGCACTGTGGGAATCATCCACGATGGGAGTGGGCAGTTGCAGCCACTGAAGCCACGCGAACGCGAGATCTTTGAAGAAACCAAGCAGCTAGGCAAGAAATCGTTTGCGCGTTTCAATGCCTTTCAGGAAAACATTGCGCACGGCCGCCCCAATGAATGGCGCTGCCGGGCCGGCGCTCGATACCTCTACATTTGCGAAGATGGTCTCGTACATTATTGTTCGCAGCAGCGAGGTTATCCGGGGGTTCCACTGTTTGAATATTCCCGCGAGCAAATGCGACACGAGTTCTCCGCTCCCAAGTCGTGTGCACCCTATTGCACTGTTTCTTGCGTCCAGCAGGTCGCCATGATCGATAACTGGCGCGCCCCACAGAAACCTGGATCCAAATCTTCGGGTCTACCGATTGTTCCGCACTCCCCCTTAAAATGATGGTTGTGAAGAAATTCGGGAGGGCGAGGCTACCGCCGAGCCGACTGATCGGAAGCTCCTGATCCAGAAAAGGCTCGGTAAGAGACTCACTTTTTCCATGATGATCCACTCGCCCGCGCTTCATAGCGTCGTCTCGCCTTGATCTGGGAGCCGCGAGCCCGGTCTGCCGTGCTTTCTTGCTCCTCGAAGTTCATCGCGACTCAACAACCCATCATTGTTGGCATCCAACCGGTTGAACGTCTCCTCTTTCCCCTTCCATTCGCTTCGTGAGATGTTTCCATCCGCGTCTGCGTCCATTTCCCGCAACCCATTACGACGCTTTCCACGAAGGTCCCTGGCTGTCGACCGCAGCTCTTCCTTGGTGAGGAATCCATCCTTATCGGCGTCCATCCGCTCAAAGGCTTGGTCGTTGCGTTGCCACTCCGAACGGGAAATCCTTCCGTCATTGTCCTGATCCAGCTTTTTCCAGAGTTCCTCTAAGTCGGGTCGCGTGTGATAGCTGCGGCGATTGGGCTGAGGCCTGGATTCTTCTGATTCGGTTCCTTGGACAGCCATTGTTGGTAGCGCCAGACAAGAGACCAAGACTACGATGCCAGGCCATATGATTGTTTTCCTATTCATGATCATTCCTCTATTGCGGCGTAGCGCCGCTGCATGGCAGTGGTTTCTGTGTGTACTATCCGCGCCTGAACTGGCTCACGGACTTTCGTGCTATGTCTTCAGTCCCTTTGAACACAGAATGGAACGAAGAGTTGCGCAGGACGAGTTCCGGAGCGACTCACCCCGCAAGGCGCTTGACAAACACGTTTCGCACGCCGATTATACGTGCGCTGACATTTATAGAATTATAGCTTTCTAGAGTTGCAAGAGCGTCGACTAGACGACGAATGCCAACAGGTCGCCCGAAGTCGGGTGAGCATGCCCACTCTCTGAACTAATGATCACCTCTCTAATCTCGATGAAAGGGGGTACTGCAAAGACCACCACTGCCGTCAATCTGGCTGCTTATCTGGCTTTGGGAGGTCTGCGAGTGTTGTTGGTGGATGTGGACCCCCAAAATTTCGCTACGTTGTGTCTCGGGCTCGACATCCAGAGCGTGAAATGCAGCTTGGCCGACGTGCTTCTGGAAGAGCGTCCGATGCAGGATGCGGTCGTTCCCACAAGCGTTCCGGGCCTGTCCATCGTGCCCGCTGACCGACGCTTGGCGAGTAGCGATGTGTTGTTGGCCGATGTGCCAGGACGGGAGAAGATCCTGAAGAGTCGCCTCGACAAACTCCGCCATCGGTACGACCATATCCTCATCGACAATCCGCCTTCACTGAACCTGTTGACCATTAACGCACTCATCGCGTCAGACAACTACGTCATTACCGTTTCTCCGTCGTACCTCTCTCTGGTTGGATTGCAATCCCTCTTGGAGACGGTGGAGGTCGTGAAGAAGAACATGCATTCGAAAGTCGAGCTGCTGGGCATCTTGGCGACCATGGTGGATTTGCGCATGAAGATCACCACCGAAATCATCGAGCTTCTGCGCTCGCACTTCAAAGACAAGGTGTTCAAGGCCGTCATTCGGCATAATGTCAAACTGCTGGAAGCGCCGTCTCACGGTAAGACGATCTTCGAGTACGACAGCGGCAGCATGGGTGCGCTATGTTATATCTATTTTGGAAAGGAGTTTCTCGCGCGGTGTCGAAGCTAGGCAAGAAAGACCTCTTCTCCTCAACCCTCAGAAAACCGATGCCATCGGGGTCGCGCCACCTGACTTCAGGAGAGGATGGAGACGTGGAAAAGGTGATGGTGATGCTGTCGGCGCGGCAGGTTCATTCGCTGGACAAGATTTGCCTCGAGATTCGCCAGACCACTGGCATCAAGTTCAAACGATCGATGCTCATCCGCTCCATCATCGATGGTTTCCTGGAAGCAGCTCCAAGTTACGAGACTGCCCAAAGTCCTGCTGATGTAAAGCGCATCATTTCTCAGACCGTATATCCGCGGTAATTTTTCTATCTGCGATACTGCGAATTGCTCTCCCTGCATTCCGTGGCAAGATCGCGCGGATTGGTCACTGGAAGCCCAGGAGCGACGGATTTTTCCGTAGCATCGCTCCAGGGGCTCATGCTATACAATCAAGCTCCTCAAACGCGGGAGAGGTGCCGGAGTGGCCGAACGGGGCTGCCTGCTAAGCAGTTGCACGGGCTAAAACCTGTGCCGAGGGTTCGAATCCCTCCCTCTCCGCCAGTCTTGCCCAGTCTTTACCAATCCCCTTCTTCATCAATAGCTTGGTGTTGCCATCCCGTGGGTTTGTCCTCCGAGTGACACTTTCAGGTGACACCTCCAGCGGAACCAGAGGTGTCAGCTTGTTTATGACAGACCTCAAATGCTGCTGTTCAACCTTGGCATAGATCTGAGTTGTAGCTAGATCCTTGTGCCCCATCAGATCGGCGATATCGGCCAAACTCACACCAGCCATTCGCAAGTGGGCACCGAACGAATGCCGAAGACTGTGCAGCGTCGCTTCTCGGATGCCCGCCCTCCTGCAGATTCCCTTCAATCGGTCGAGCAGGTGGGAGAGACGCTTGCCATATTGATTGGCAAACACCCACTGGTCGCTCATTCTGTCTTCGTATAGCTTCACAAGAATTTGGTGTAATACCGGAGAGATAGGAATGATCCTCTCGTCTGTCTTGGGACTCCAACCTTCCTTGGCTTGGATGAAAATGATTCCGAGTTGGAAGTTCACATCGTTCCAGGTCAGATTCTTCAGTTCACCCTTCCGCATGCCCGTGAGCAACATCGTGGAAAAGACCACTCGCTGGTCAGGATTGCAGGCAGTGAAGAACCTGTCAGTTCTTCCGAAGTCATGAACTTCGGGATAGTCTTCTTGGGCAACCTGAATCTCTCGACAGCAGGTGCAGGATTGGAGAACAAGTAGTTTTGCTTGATCGCCCACTGAAGGAAAGTCTGGATGCACTGCAACTCGTAGTTGATGGTTCTCTGGCTGACCTTGATGTGCACCGGCCACCGTCCCAGCCAGCCAAAACGGCCGTTGTCCTCAGGAGTCTTCGTCTTTCTGTTCTCCAGTTCCTTGCGCAACGTGAGTTCTCTTTTGATTTCTTCCTCGGTCTTGGTGTCCGCGATCTCGCCGGCGAGTCGCTTCCGTTTGTAATCCTCGAGGTGAAGCGTTCGGATATCCCGCAGCAGCTGGACCCCGTGGTGGAAGTCGTGAAGGAAAGCACTGAGGGTCCTTAAGACCCGAAGATATCGCCGAGCCGTGGTTTTGCGTCGGTTCACCTGGAGGTACTCTCCATAAGCCGCAAGCGCCTTTTCAAGCGATACCTCAGTAGGAGCCGATCCCTGGGCGGTGAGCTGGCGCTTGAACAAGGTAAGCGTGGCTTCTGCCTGCAGCCGGTTATCTCCGGCCTTCAGGCGAATGCGGCTGGCACCTTTGCCGTGAGTCAGCTCCCAAACGATCTTGCCGCTGCCCAGTCTCTTTTTATGAATAGAGGCCATTTCGAATTACTCCCTGTCCGATCCGCTCTTTGATTTTCGCGAGCATCTTGGTGTTGGAGACAGCCAGGACCTCCAGCCACCGGTCTATGTCGGCCTGGCGAAACCTCAGACGGCCTGCAATCCGAACATGGGGAATCCGAAGCGCTCCGTTCGGTGAGGTCATCTTGTATACACTGCTTAAAGGCACACGGAGATATTTTGCAACATCCGCAATCTTCCACAACACTTGCTCACTCATGTGACCTCCTCTTCCGTCAGAGAAGGGACCCCAGATTTGACTACTTGATTTTGTCCCCTACTCGTAATGAGGCGCCAGCGGGCGAAAGAGTAAAGGAAAAAAATCAAAAGGAGGACATTTCCTGAAAGCAGGAGCAAACCGCGCTTTCCAAAAGGGGAGGTGCTGCCAGCCTAATTGGCGAGCGACTAAAGGCTGGGGCGGCGAATCAACGGCGGCTTTGGGCAATCTTTCTGGCCAGAAACAAACCGCCCATGACCAACACGGTGAGAGTAAACCAAAATGGCCCCTCTTTCTGACCCACAACGGAATTACAGACCAGGAAGATCAGCAGCAGGAAGAATAGCAGCTGGACGATTCTGACGATGATCATCGCCTCCTCCATCTTGATCAAAGGCCCAACCCACGGCGCCCAACGCCAGGGCCAAGTTTGCCGATGTGGCTCCTCAATGCGTTCTTTTGAAATAAACTATAGCACTGCTCACAACAATCAAGCGCCGGCACTTATCAGTTTGAGTATTTGCGGCGTGACTTGCGACTGTCATTTAGCCCGTCTGATGCTCAATTTCAAAGAAAGGATGAATGGCTAAGGTTTCTTGTGCTTGAAGAGGGCAGCCGGGTGCGCTTCACAAGAGCGCATGCGGGACAGTTCCTCCAGGAGAAGTCAGTGCTCGTTCCCGAATGCGCTGTTGTGTTGGGCCTGGCTGGAGCCACCGCTTGATGCTGGGAAATGAATCTTTCGCGCTTTTTCCAGCGGAAGTTTCTTTTGCCAGCATCGTGGCCTTGAGGGGTGGGGAGTGGGACGAATACCAAAAGCTGCGCTTTGCCGCCGCCTGCAGGGTTAGGCCGTCCTTCTCACCTATCGATGAGCACACACCTACCACACCTTCCGATGCCATTCGTCATCCGGATCTATGTGGTCTCCGACGACATTGAGAGTGTGGCGCAGCAGGACCATTGCGCTGTCATAATCATTCTTGATGTCAAGAAGGTTGATCGTTTGCCCTGCTGCAAACGACATCTTTCGTCGATTTCTGTCGGTGGGATACCTAAAGGCGAACTCTTCCTTGTCCAATTGCTCGAAAAGCTTTAGCACGGATTCAGCTTCCACGTAGCGACGGTTGAAATCCGGAATTTCAACCTCGAGCCGCTGGCATAATTCACGGACATCATCGCCCAACCGAATATGCAATTTGCTCAATGAATGGCGGAATTCCCCTGTCTTGCAAGGTTTCTTCAGATAGCTAGCCAATCCTAGCAGCGTCCATTTATATCCAAGCTCGAGCGCATGCCTCATCAAGAATAGAAGGGGATAGACGATCCTGTCTGGTGTCTCACCACCTTCGGCAACCTCCTTATAGAGTACCGTCACAGCATCATCGTAAGCACCCGTGTAGCTGCCGAATGAAACGTAGAGTGCAATGTGAGCAGTGAAGTGTCCATGAGGGTACCTCTTTGGGTTGTTCTCTTCCAGGAATACCATGAAGTCAGTTTCTTTCTGGACGACCTTCCGAGTGGGCTTCTCCGTGTATCCTGCATCATCATCTCAAGCGTTCCCTTTTCGTTCCACCGAACGTCAAGCCTAACGAAACGGTTGCTCAAGGGGATGTTTGCATTTCATAGAACAAGGAATCGTCATGGTGTACTTGTTTCTGCTGCGGACTTTTGCCATAAGTATCACCACGAATCTTTTCATTCTGATAGCTTACCTATTCTTGAACAAACTGCAGGCAAAAATTGATCAGATCAGAGCCATGTTATCCCGGTTACAAAGGGAATGTTGAGACCTGGAAGATTAAGATTGTTCAGACAAAAAACCGGGCGTATGAATTATTCGAATCTAAATAATAACCGGTTGGACGCACAATGAGCGGGCGGTGAGTGCCCGGGGGCACCGACTTTCGAGACGAGTCGATGCCAGCGCACTTGTACAGGACTCTGCTTCGACCGCGTCGACGAGTGTAGAATCAAGCTGCCTCCGTTGTCATGAAATCGAGGATCTAAATTGCAAAGTGAGAATGAAGAGGGGTGCCTTGCATGAAGACGTTCAATCCGACCTCGACTCACCCGGACCGTGCTGTCCAGGCGTGGCAAATTCTTGTCGGAAAAGCGATGAGTCGCCAGACCGTTACGTATTTGGGTCTCTCGCGACTCATGTATCAGAAGGCCGCCCAAGGGGTGCTTGACAAGATTCTTGGCCTCATAGCGTTCTACTGCATCGATAATGAGCTTCCGGCCCTAACGTCGATAGTCGTTGGGAAGGGCCGCGGAACTCCCGGTAGCGACATCCCTGTCGATGTGTCACAAATCGACGCGCTCCGGGAGAAGGTGAACGAATACGATTGGTTCAACGTATACCCTCCAACAAAAGACCAACTGCTCGTGTCGTACGAGGCGCACGTCAAGTGATGGATCGTCCCGCCCAAAACGCCGCCCCGAGATCATCGTTCGCGGCAAACACTGGAAACACTAGCCGTGAGAGGTTGCATTTGATGGGAGGTCCAGCACGATGACCCGCCTGCTTCCCATCAGGCCGGGCCAAATCCTCACCGGCGCGCTCTTCAACGAGCCCATGCGGGTGGAGACGGTGCAAGCCAACGGCCCCGCGAGTTCGGCGGTCGGTCTCGTAGGGACGCAATCCGAGCGGTTCCGCAAGGTCACGCTGACAATGTCCGATCTTGCGAGCCTCACCGTCCTCGACGCGGAGCACTCTTTCGACGGCGACGGACGCCTCTTGCGGCTTGGTCTCCAGGCCTACGCGCTCGGCATCGCCTACGAGTTCGATCCCTACTTCGGGCTCTCGATCTCGCGCGTCGATCCGCTGCCGCATCAGCTCGAAGCGGTCTACGACTATCTGCTCAAGCTGGCGCGTGTAAGGTTTCTGCTGGCCGACGATGCAGGCGCGGGCAAAACAATCATGTCGGGCCTGCTCATCCGCGAGCTTGAACTCCGAGGCCTAGCCGAGCGTATCCTGATAGTTTGCCCCGCAAACCTCGCTTTCCAATGGCAGCGTGAGCTTAAAGAGAAGTTTGACACGAAGTTTCTCGTCCTGAAGGGCCAGGACATACGTGACCAGTTTGGCGTGAACCAGTGGCTGGAGCGTAACCGAGTCATCACATCGCTCGATCTGGCCAAGCGGCAGGACATACTGCCAGGGCTGCGCCAAGTCCACTGGGATTTGGTCATCGTGGACGAGGCGCACCGCATGTCGGCGGCGGACGAGTCTCACAAGAGCTTCCGCTACAGGCTTGGAGAGTTGCTGCGCGATACGTCAGACCACATGCTCTTGCTCACCGCGACCCCGCACAAAGGCGACCCGAAAAACTTCACCCTGTTCCTGCAGCTCTTAGACGCCGACGCCTATGCCGACGTCAAGTCGATCCGCGAGGCAATGAACCGTCGGCGGGCGCCCTTCTACCTGCGCCGCACCAAGGAGGCAATGGTCTACTTCCCTGAGCGGCGGGCGGATGGGACCTGGGGCGCCGAGCCGATCTTCACGAAGCGTATCCCGCACACGGTGGACTTCCAGATTGACGGCGCGGAGTTCGACCTCTACCGCGACGTGACGCGCTTCGTGAAGCGCGAGAGCGCCCGCGCTGCGGCCGAGGGCGAGGACCCGCGCGCGCGCGCGATAGGCTTCCTGATGTCTCTCTACCAGCGCCGGCTCGCGTCGAGCACATACGCCATGCGGCGCTCGCTCGAGAATCGAGCACGGCGCCTCGAAGAGGGTCTCAAGCGCGCGCAGGATCTTGCCCGCCAGGCGCCGCCGGATCTTCCCGATCCGGAGGAGCTGGAGGAGATGGAGGAGAGCGAGCGCGACCGGCTGGAGGCACTGCTCGAAGCGATCACACTCGCGGGGAGTGCCGACCTCGTACGCCAGGAAGTCCAGGAACTGCGACGCCTGGCAGTCCAGGCCCAGGCGGTGGAGGATGCTGGTACCGAGGCCAAGCTCTCCAAGCTCAAAGCGCTACTCCAGAAGGAGGGCTTCTTTGACCACGCGGACCAGCGCCTGCTCCTTTTCACGGAGTTCAAAGACACCCTGGACTACCTCATGGATCGCCTCAAGACCTGGGGTTTTCGTGTCGGGTGCATCCACGGCGGTATGAAGTCGGGCTCGCGCGACGAGGCAGGCACCCGCCTCCACGCCGAGCAGCAGTTCCGCGAAGGCGAAATCCAGGTTCTAGCCGCCACCGAAGCCGCGGGCGAGGGGATCAATCTTCAGGTCTGCAACATTCTCTTCAACTACGACATCCCCTGGAACCCGAACCGCCTCGAGCAGCGGATGGGTCGCATCCATCGCTACGGGCAGCGCAAGGACTGCCTGATTTTCAACTTTGTGGCCACTAACACCATCGAAGGCCGTGTCCTGCAGCGGCTACACGAAAAGCTGCAGGAGATCCGCGACGCGCTCGACGACGACTCGGTGTTCAACGTCGTTGGCGAGGTCCTGTCTGCGGCCCACGTAGAGCGGGTGCTGCGCGACTACTACGCCGGAAAGCTCGGCGACGCCGACCTCGAGGAGCGCATGCTCCGCGATGTCGACGAGGGGCAGTTCCGCGCCATCTGCCAGAACGCCCTGGAGGGGCTGGCGAGCAAGAAGCTCAACCTCGAAATGCTGATCGAGCGGCGAGCGCGGGCGCAGGAGCGGCGCGTCGTGCCGGAGACCATCGCGCGTTTCCTCCGCGAGGCCGCCGAGTTCGTGCCGCTCACCCTTAAGACTATCCCAACCGTGCCGCACGCGTTCGAGCCTGCGCGAACGCCTTCGGTTCTCCGTCGTTACGAGAAGGATCCGGATTGGAAGCTCCCGGCCCTCGCGGATCGCTATCCGCGCTGCTCCACCGATCGCGAGGCTGCCGAGACCGAGAAACTGGAGTGGGTCACGCCGGGCCATCCGCTCTTCGAGGCGATACGTCGGCACACCCACACGCGGGCTCTCGACGTGCTCGGCACGGGCGCGACCTTCCACTCGCTCCAGCACGAAAGCCCGGCGCGCATCGACTTCTATCGGGCGCGCGTGGTAGACGGACTCGGGCAGGTGGTCCACGAGCGGCTTTTCGCAGTGGAGCTCACCGAAGACGGCGAACCTCGGCTCCAGGAGCCCGGACTGCTCGGCAACTTCGCGCCTGCGGACCCGCCGGCTGGAATGCCTGCGGTCGCGGCCTTCCCCGAGCCGTCGACCTGGCTTCACGAACATGCACTGGCGCCGTTTCTCGAAGAGACACGCAATGATCGCCTTTCCGAAGTCGAGCGGGTCAGCGCGCACGTAGAGCTTTCGCTCACCGAGCTGCTACAGCGCGCGGATGAGGAGATCGGCCGCGCGGCGTCCGATGTGGAGCAGAAGCTCCCCGGCGCCGAGGGGCGGCTCGCCCAGGCCGAGACTCGCCATGCGGAGCTGCTTGCCCGCCGCGAGCGCCGCAGGATCGACCTCGATCGCCAGCGTGCGCTTACGCTCCAGGCAGTCGAGCGGCTAGCGAGCGTCCTCGCACTGCCACACCCCGACCGCGAGGCACCGGAGGTTCGGCGTCTCAAGCCGAATTTCGAGACCGAAGCCATCGCCATGCGTGTGGTCATGGAGCACGAACAGTCCCAGGACCGGCAAGTCTACGACGTCTCTGAAAAAAACTTGGGTTACGACGTCACGAGCCTCGATCTTGCCTCCGGAGACCTGCGGCTCATTGAGGTGAAGGGCCTTGGCGCATCGACCGGCACCATCCTGCTCACGCCCAATGAGCGGCGCGTGGCAGAAGACCGTCCCGACTGTTTCTGGCTCTACGTCGTCACCGACTGCGATAATGCTCCACGACTCCAGGAGCCGATCCGTGACCCGGCGCGCCTCGACTGGAACGAGGTGACGAAGGTGGCCCACTACTACTTGGCTGTGAACGCGATGACGAAGCCGATGCACGTGCGTGAAGATACGCCGCCTTACGGAGGGAAATTGTGACTTCCAAAGATCCGATCGCCAAAGCAAGGGCGCTTCCGGCGGGTGCTGTCTTCCACCGTTGCGCCCTCCAGGTAAACCCGCACCACTACGGGACCACGTTCCGCGGGGAAGGTGCTGCCGGCGATGCCAGCACGCACGCGAAGGCCATCGTCGACAAGGCCGCCGAAATCGGCGTCTCGGTACTTGCCATTACCGATCATAACGACGTGAGCGGCGTGCCTGCGTTCCGGAGCGCCGCCACGGCTCGGGGCATCCACATATTCCCGGGCTTCGAGCTTTCTTCGAGCGAAGGCTTGCACGTCCTGTGCATCTACCCTCGAGACACCGACGACGGACGGCTCCAACGGCTCCTCGGGGAGTTCGGGATCAGGAACACGGCGCCCTCTTCTGACCTTGCGAACCAGAGCTTCGTCACAATCGTCGAAAAGGTCCGAGAGCAGGGGGGCGTTGCCGTTGCCGCGCATGTGACGAACGACAACGGGCTCTTCAAAGTCCTCACAGGCAAGCCGCGGATTCAGGCCTGGCAGTCCGTGCACCTGCTCGCGATTCAGATCCCCGGGCCGGTCGAGGATCTTTCTCAGGACGTACGCCAGATCGTCGAAAATAAGAACGCCGACTACCGCCGAACGCACGCTGCGGGTGACGGACTCGCGGTCGCCGTCATCAACGCGCGAGATATCGTGAAGCCTGAGGACCTCGACGACCCCTCGGCCTCCTGCTGGATCAAGATGTCCGGGGTGAGCATCGAGGGCTTGCGTCAGGCCTTCCTCGATCCGGGCTCTCGCATCCGGCTCAATCCCAAGGAGGGCAAGCTCGAACCGGAGGAGCACGCGGAACTGGTTGCCCTCGCGTGGGAAGGCGGTTTTCTGGACGGCGCCGCGATTCACTTCAACCCCAACCTCAACGTGCTGGTTGGCGGGCGCGGCACCGGTAAGTCTACCGTCGTTGAGAGCGTTCGTTCCGTTCTGGCTCTCGACGCCGTCGGCGACGAGGCGCGTAAGGCGCACGAAGGCATCGTGCGGCACGTGCTGAAGAACGGCACGAAAATCTCGCTGCTCGTCCGCGCACATCGGCCGGCGGTCCGCGAGTACCGCATCGAGCGTACCATTCCCAACCCGCCATTGGTGCGGGACGACCAGGGCGAGGTCTCGAACCTCTCGCCGCAGGACGTGCTCCCCCGCGTTGAGGTCTTCGGCCAGCATGAGATTTCCGAGCTCACCAAGAGCCGCGAGAAGCTTACGCGCCTGCTCGACAGGTTCGTCGAGCGCGACGAGTCGCTCCCACGCCGCAAGGCCGACCTGCGGCGTGACCTGGAGAAAAGCCGGCGCAGTCTGCTCGACGCGCGAGGCGAGCTTCGGCAGATCGAGGAGCGCCTTGCTGCGCTCCCCGGTCTCGAAGAGACGCTCCAACGCTTCCGTGAGGCGGGCCTCGAAGAGCGCCTCAAGGAGCAGAGCCTGCTGGTCCGCGAGGAGCGCCTGCTCTCCTCCATTCCAGAGCGCCTTGCCCGCTTCCGCAAGTGCCAGGAGAGCCTGAAGCACGAGATCCCCATCGACCGCGTGTTCCTCTCGGCCAAGGCGCTCGAGGACCTTCCCGGCAGAGAGATCCTTGCGCGAGCCAACGAGGTCTTCGTGCAGCTCGACCGCGATGTGGAGCGGATCGCCAAGGAGCTGGAGCAGGCGTTGCATCGTGCAGATCAAGGGGTCGCCGCGATTCGCTTGGAGTGGGAGAGGCGCAAGAAGGACGTCCAGGCCGCCTACGAGAAGATTCTCCGCGAGTTGCAGAAGTCGCGCGTAGACGGAGAGGAGTTCATCAGGTTGCGGCGCCAGATCGAGGAGCTTCGACCGCTGCGCGAGCGTCAAAGCCTGGTGCGTCGTGTGGAGAAGGAGCACGCCGACCGGCGCCGGGCGCTGCTGGCCGAATGGGAGGACTTCAAGGCAGCGGAGTTCCGTCGCCTAGACCGTGCCGCGAAGAAGGTCAACCAGAAGTTGCGGGACAAAGTGCAAGTTGAGGTTTCGGCGGGCGGCGACCGCGAGCCACTGTTTCGGATACTGCGCGATGAGGTCGGAGGCCGGTTGTCCGAAGCCATCGACAGCCTGCGGGGTACTCGCGACCTCTCCCTCACGCAACTAGTCGAGGGGTGCCGGGCAGGTAGCGACGCTCTAAACAAGGCTTTCGGAATCACGCCGGCGCAGGCAGATCGCCTAGCCAAGGCCGAGCCCGAGGTGCTGATGCGCATCGAGGAGCTCGATCTGCCGTCGACCACGTCGATCCGTCTCAACACCGCGCCGGCCGGGACTCCGCCCGCGTGGCAGGCGCTCGAAGAACTCTCGACCGGACAGAAGGCGACGGCGGTGCTCCTTCTCCTGTTGCTGGAATCTGAGGCGCCGCTCATCGTTGATCAACCGGAAGATGACCTGGACAACCGCTTCATCACCGAGGGTGTCGTGCCGCGGATGCGCGATGAGAAGCAGCGTCGGCAGTTCATCTTCTCGACCCACAACGCGAACATCCCGGTGCTGGGTGATGCCGAGCTGATCGTGGGGCTATCCGCATCGGGCGAGGCCGAGCACGGCCAGGCACGCATCGCACCCGAACACATGGGCTCGATCGACGCCCAGCCGGTGCGCGAGCTGGTGGAGGAGATCCTCGAAGGTGGCAAGGAAGCCTTCGAGCGTCGCAGGCGCAAGTACGGGTTCTGATGGAGATCTGACCAATCATGAACAAGACCGAGCTACGCGAGATCATCAACAACGGCGAGAACTCCGGGGTCGAGTTTAAGCGCGATACCGAGGAGAATCGCGCGCTCGCTAAGGAATTGGTGGCCTTCGCGAATCTGCAAGGCGGTAGTGTTCTTCTCGGCGTCGAGAAGAACCGGACTGTCTTTGGTCTGACGCGATTCGACCCTGGCACGGGTGCCGGCGACACTCCTCGCACCTACGACCGGCTCGAAGAATGGATCATGCAGGCTTGCCGAGACAAGATCCGGCCTGAGATCATTCCCTACTTCGAGGTCATTCGTGATGTCGAGCCGGGACTGGACGTGGCAGTCGTGGCAGTCGAGCGCGGTTGGAATGCGCATCACGTGTGGCACGATCAGCACCGCACTTACTACATCCGCGTCGGAAGCCTGAGTCGGGAGGCAAGTCCTGAAGAACTCGAGCGGCTCTTTCAGCAACGTGGTGCGTTTCGCTTAGAGATTCGACCCGTCTCCGGATCCTCGATCGACGACCTCGACCCGCGTCGTCTTTCCGAGTACTTCGCCGGGGTACGCTCACAATCTATCCCATTCGACGAACCTCCCGCGGAATGGCGTGAGCGAGTCGAAGCAGAAGCCAAGCGCGAGGACGAGAGCCGTTGGCGTGAGATCTTCGATCTCCGTCTACGAGAGTGGAGGGAGGAGCAGCTCAGGGGATGGGAATCGCTCCTGGTCAACACGGAACTCCTCGACAGCGGTGAACGGCATCCGGCCACCGTCGCAGGCGTCTTGCTGTTTGGAAAGAATCCCAAACGCCACCTCCCCCAGTCTGGCATCGACGCCGCCGCGTACGACGGTCCCGAGAAGGACTATGCCGCACGCGAGCGCACACCGCTGCGGGGACCGATGGTCGCGTTGCGCGCCGCGAATGGAACGACGGTAGAGACGGGTCTTGTCGAGCAGGCGGTAGAATTTGTTAGACGCAACACGATGGTGAACGCCAAGCTCGTGGATGGCGCCCGCCGCGAAGAGCGCTGGGACTATCCCGAGGAGGCCGTGCGTGAGGCTGTCGTAAACGCACTCGTTCATCGAGACTACCTGCTCTCGGGTACGGACATCGAACTGAGTGTGTACAGTGATCGCCTGGAGATCATCTCGCCGGGTCGTCTTCCAAACGGCATCACAACTGAGCGCATGCGTACCGGCTGTCGAGCCGCACGCAATCAGCTTCTCAAGGACACCATGCGCGACTACGGCTACCTAGAGCACATGGGGATGGGTGTGCCGCGCAAGATTCTCAAGTCGATGCAGGAGAGCAACGGTACTGAGCCCGATCTCCTCGAAGATGGGGAGCGCTTCCTTGTCCGCCTTTGGAAGGAACCGAAACCCGCATGATCCCCAAGGACTGCAAGCGCCTGGCCGAGGTGGACTTCCCGATTGCCGAGGTATCGCAACACGCGGCGCGGGAGAAGGCGACTCCTCGTGGGCATCCGAGCAGGCTTCATCTGTGGTGGGCGCGGCGACCGCTGGCATCGAGCCGGGCGGTACTGCTCGGGCTGCTGTGGCCGGACCCGTGCGATCCGCTCTGCCCGACGGAGTTCAAGGCGGAGGCGCGAAGGCTCTTGCCGCAGGTGGGCGGCTGCCATCCGGGCGCGACGGACGAAGGCTTACGCAACGCGCTGCTCAGTTTCATCGCGGACTTCGCGAACTGGGATAACGTGGCGCAGCGCACCTATCTCGAGGTGAGCCGGGCGCTGGTGAAGGCGGCGCACGGCGAGGAGCCGCCGCTGGTCGTGGACCCGTTCGCGGGGGGCGGCTCGATCCCGCTGGAGGCGCTGCGGGTCGGGTGCGAGGCGTTCGCGAGCGACCTGAACCCTGTTGCCTGCCTGATCCTCAAGGTGATGCTCGAGGACATCCCACGCCGCGGGCCGGAACTCGCCGACGAGCTGCGCCGCGTCGGGGCGGAGATCAAGCGGCAGGCGGAAAACGAGCTGTCCGACCTCTATCCGAGGGACCCGGACGGCGCGACTCCCATCGCCTACCTCTGGGCGCGCACCGTGCGCTGCGAGTCGCCGAACTGTGGTGCGGAGATCCCGGTCTTCAAGTCCCCGTGGCTGTCAAAAAAAGGAGTAAGTAAGGCCCGCTACTTCCGGGAGCGACCGGAAGGACCCTGCGTGGTGCTCCTCGTCGACAGTCATCCGTTGGGAGGACCAATGCGATTCAGAATCGCACGCGGGGATGGGAGCGACGACCAGAGGCCCGGATTCATCGAACTGAGTGCGACCAAGGCCAAGGGAAACAACGCGAACGTGATCTGTCCGTGTTGCGGCTCTGTCTTGCCCGGTAACAAAAAGAATCCGCGGACCAGCGCGCAGCTCGCGGCCCAGCACGGCGGCGCCGACGTGGTGTTCGATGCGAAGGGCTGCCGGACTGGTGGGGCGCAGATGCTGGCGGTGGTGACGCTCAAGCCCGGCGAGCCGGGGCGACACTATAGGCTGCCCACCGAGAGCGACTACGAGGCGGTGCGTAAGGCGCATGCGCGGGTCGCGCAGATTCTGGAAGACTGGGAGCGCGACGGGAAGCCGGGGCTCTGCCCGGTGCCGGATGAGCCGCTGCCACCGATCGGCACGTTGGGTTTCCGGGTACAGCGGTACGGCATGCTCAAGTGGGGCGACCTCTTCACCGCGCGGCAGAAGGCGGTGCTGGTCTGGCTACGCGACGAGCTGCGGCGCACCAAGAGTGGCGACTGTGAGGCCCTGCTGGCATGTGCCCTCAGTCGGGTATCGATGAGCGGCATGTCATGTACGCGGTGGAATGCGGTAGCGGAGAAGATGCAGCACACGTTTGGACGGCAGGCACTGCCCATCGTGTGGGATTTTGCGGAGGTTGTGGTCACTGCAGATGCCCCAGGCAACTGGAAGAGCGGATACGAGCTGATCTCAGAGGTCATTGAGACATCGCGAAGCTGCGGCGCGGGGCAAGTGCAACAGGCCGACGCAACCGAGCACCCGCTACCCGATGATACTGCGCACGTCTGGTTCACCGACCCCCCGTACTACGACGCCGTGCCCTACGCCGATCTCTCCGACTTCTTCCTCGTCTGGCTGAAGCGAGCGCTGCCGCAGCATCCGCTTTTGCGCGACCCCTTCGATCCGACGAATCCGCTCACGCCCAAGCAGCGCGAAGCGGTGCAGGACGAGACGAAGTGCGTTGATGGGCGCGCTAAGGATCGCGCGTGGTTTGAAGAGACGATGGCGAGGGCCTTCGCCGAAGGGCGCAGGGTCCTGCGCGATGATGGCGTCGGCTCAGTCGTCTTCGCCCATAAGACAACCGAGGGCTGGGAGGCGCTCCTCTCGGGCATGATCCGCGGTGGCTGGACCATTACCGGATCGTGGCCGATTGCGACAGAGATGGGCTCACGCCTGCGAGCCCAAGACTCCGCGGCGCTGGCCACCAGCGTCCACCTCATCTGCCGCCCGCGCCCCGACGAAGCAGCGGTGAGCGACTGGGCCGACGTCCTGCGCGAGCTTCCGAACCGCGTCGGCGACTGGATGGAGCGCCTGCAAGGCGAAGGGATCCGCGGCGCCGATCTCGTCTTCGCCTGCATCGGGCCGGCGCTCGAGATCTTCAGCCGCTACGCGAAGGTCGAGACTGCCGAGGGTCGCGAGGTCGCGCTCGCCGAGTACCTGGAGAAGGTCTGGGAGGTCGTGGGCCGCAGCGCCCTCGCGCAGGTGCTCGGCACCGCGGAGGCCAAGGCCCGAAACGGCGCCGCCGGAGCAGTCGAGGAGGACGCGCGGCTCACGGCGCTCTTCCTCTGGACCCTCCAGAGCACAAACGGCGAGACGGCGGACAACCCAAACGACGAGGGCGAGGACGAGGAGCCGTCCGACGACGAAGTAGACGGCTCCTCGGGCGGAAAGGCCAAGGGCTTCACGCTGGTCTTCGATGTCGTGCGCCGCTTCGCCCAGCCGCTCGGCATCGAGCTTCCCACGTGGCAAGGCCGCGTCATCGAGACGAAGAAGGGAGTGGTGCGCCTACTTCCTATCGCGGAGCGCGCGAAGCAACTCTTCGGCGAGGACGGCGCGCAGGCGGTGGCCGCGCGGCTGGAGCAGGAGGCGGCCGTCGGCACCAACCCGCTCCAGGGGATGCTCTTCCCGGATTTGGAGACGGGCCTGAAGGTTCGCGGGCGGGGTCGCTCTCGCGGCACACTCGGAGGCGTCGATGTCTCGGACGAAAGCCTGACCGCCGCCCGCGAGGCGACAACTCTCGACCGCGTCCACGCGGCCATGCTGCTCCAAGCCGGTGGTCGCACTAACGCCCTCCGCGCGCTGCTCAAGGCCGAGCAGGAGCGTGGGTCCGACTTCCTACGCCTCGCAAACGCTCTCTCCGCACTCTACCCCGCGGCCACCGAAGAAAAGCGTCTCGTTGATGCGATGCTGTTGGCGCTACCCAGATAGGAGAACACGGCGGTGGGAAAACCCCAGACACGATTACTCGCTAGCCGTCCTGGCTCTCCAATGGCTCTGGTGACGAGCCTCCGTGCCGCGTATGGACGGGCTGGTGCTGCGTCGGTCACAAGATTGGGTTTTGCTTATGTGAGCTTTTCTGGTCTGGACGTCATGCTGTCGAAACTAGGTGACGTCCCGACATGGCGCAGGACCCGCAAAGAATGGATCGTGGGACTTCATCGTGGGATTACAGAGCCTGGAGCGCTTGAACGAATCCGCGCACTCCCCAATTCGAGCCTGAGAATCTTTATGGGTGCAGAACACCTCTCGTTAAGCAGTCTAACGAGTGGTCAGATGTTCCACGGCAAGATCATAGGTATTACTTCAACTGTAAGGTCGTCTGGGCATCCGGTGTGTTTGTTGGCGTCATCCGCAAACCTGACCGGCGCCGCCCTGGGTGCCGGCGCCCGCAACTATGAGGCAGGATTGGCACTGTTCGGATCGGCGATTCCAAGGGCACAATTTGACCGATTTGAGCAATGGTGGAAGCACGCTTGGAATGCATCAATTCTCGTGACTGATGCTCTCCTGGATCAGTACACTAGGCTACGAAGCATCTTGCTACAACGCAATGCCGATGCGTGGACCGAACTCGATCCTCCATCTACTTCCCAATTGCGCAACGCTAGCAGCTTATGGATCGATGCGGGTGCGATGTCTGGTGGCTCCAGGAACCAAGTTGAGTTCAATCGCGAACTTGCGACTTTCTTCGGCCGACCAAGACTCCAAACGGGATTGCTCCGAATTCGGTCAAACGGCAGGGAATGGGACGACCGGCCTTTGGCGCACAAGGTCACGACATTCGGCGTACACATATGGCGTTTGAGTCTTCCAACTGAGGCTAGTGGCGGCTTTCTCTATCCAGGTAAGGTCATTCGTTTTCACAGAGCCGCAGACGGTGAAGGCACATATTTCGAAGTCGATGTCGCGGCTCGTGGGGAGCAAAGGTTTCGAAGCTGGCTGGCTACAACTCACAGGCGAGGGTACGTCGGTATAACGAGCGGTCATCGGTCGTACGGATTCGTCTGATTGTGGTGAGGTGATGCAGATGGAACCGTGGTACAAGGTAGCCACGCCTCGCAAGGAAGTCCGCGAAGGCCGCTCGTTCAACCCGGACGAGTTCGCCATCGCCCTCGAGCAAGTCGTGGCCGGGACGGCGCCGGAGGACTATCGCGACCCGGCCCAGTTCTTCGCGCGCACCTGCTTCACGCGGGCCCTGCGCGAGCACGCGGGCATGGTGCTGCGCCGGCTCTCCGGGAGAACCGACAACACGTCGCCGGTGCTCACGCTTATCACGCAGTTCGGCGGCGGCAAGACGCACACGCTCACGACGCTGTACCACTTGGCGACGAACGGTGACGCCGTGACCGGCCACAACGGGGTCGCCGACCTGGTGCGCGAAGCGGGCGTCAGTTCTGTGCCCAAGGCGAAGGTCGCCGTGTTCGTGGGCAACGCCTGGGACCCGCAGCTCGGGCGCGAGACGCCGTGGATCGACATCGCCCGCCAGCTCGCCGGTGACCGGGGCGTCGAGGCGCTTGGCCCCGCGGCCAAGACCACGCCGCCCGGCACCGACTCCATCGCGCGGGTTTTCGAGGCAGCCGGCGCGCCGGTGCTCCTATTGTTTGATGAGGTGCTGAACTACCTGAACCGTCACCGCGACAGCGCCGAATCATTCCACGCCTTCATCCAGAACCTGACGGTCGCCACCACCGGTACCACGCACGGCGCGGCGCTGATCAGCCTGCCGCGCAGCCAGGTCGAGATGACGACTTCGGATCAGGAGTGGCAGGACAAGATTTCGAAGGTGGTTCGGCGCGTCGCCAAGGACCTCATCGCCAACGACGAGACCGAGATCAGCGAGGTTGTTCGACGGCGGCTCTTCCAGGACCTTGGAAGCGAGAAGATCCGGAAGAACATCGCCAAGACCTACGGCGACTGGTGCTTCGAGCGGCGAGCTCAGCTCCCGCCCGAGTGGACCGCCGTGGACTCGGCCGCGACCGAGGCCAAGGCGCGCGAGTTCCTGCAGCGCCGCTTCGAGGCCTGCTACCCGTTCCACCCCGCGACGCTGTCGGTCTTCCAGCGCAAGTGGCAGGCGCTGCCGCAGTACCAGCAGACGCGCGGCACGCTGGCGATGCTGGCGCAGTGGATCTCGATCGCAGCCCAGGACGGCTACCGCAAAGCTCGCACGGAGCCGCTCATCACGCTTGGCTCTGCGCCGCTCACCGAACCTGGGTTTCGCAGCGTGGTGCTGGGCCAACTGGGCGAGTCGCGGCTCATCGCGGCGATCGATACCGACATCGCCGGCGAGCAGGCGCATACCAGAGCGCTCGACGCCGACACCAAAGGGCCGCTGCGGGACATCCATCGTCGCGTCGGCACCGCGATTCTTTTCGAGTCGTCCGGTGGGCAGACCGACAAGGTCGCACACCTCCCCGAGCTGCGCTTTGCCCTCGGCGAGCCTGAGCTGGACACGACATCGATCGACAACGCCGCGTTGGTTCTCGAAGGCAGGTCGTACTTCATCCGCAAGACGGGCGCGGACGGCTTCCGCATCGGCTACCAGCCAACCATGAAGAAGGTGGTGAGCGATCGGCGTGCGTCGCTCGACGAGGAAACTGAGGTCACGCCCGCGCTGCGCAAGCTGGTCGAGGAGGAGTTCCGGCGCGGTGCGAGCATCTCCGTCGTGGCTTTCCCGCGCGATGGGGCCGAGATCCCGGACACGCCAAGACTGACTCTCGTCGTCGCCGATCCTGACGCGGAGTGGTCGGGCGGCGGCTCGTTGCGCGTGCAGCTTGCCGAGTGGACGCGCCAGCGCGGAAAGTCGCCGCGGCTCTATCCGGGTGCGCTCGTCTGGTGCCTCAAGAAGGCGGGCCGGGATTTGCGGGAAAAGGTGGAGCTCGCGCTCGCATGGAAGAGGGTGTCGCGAGAGGTCGCCGAGGGCACGCTCGGTGGTGAGTTCGACAAGAGCGACCGGGCGGAACTTCAGTCGAAGGTCAGGGACTCGGAAGAGGCGGCAAAGGACGAGGTTTGGGGCGACTATCGTTTCGCGGTCGTTGCCGACGGGCAGGAGACCGATGGCCTCAAGGTGATTGACCTTGGCGCAGGACACTCTTCCAGTGGCAAGACGCAGTGCGGCCGGATCATCGAGGCGCTCAAGTCCGAAGCGCTGCTCAACGAGTCCGTAGGCGCCGGGTACATCGAGCGCAACTGGCCGCCGGCGCTGAAGGAGTCTGGGGCGTGGCCTCTTGCGAGCCTGCGGCAGAGTTTCCTCGACGGCTCGCTCACTCGCCTCGTGGATCCCGACGTGATCCTGAAGAGCAAGATCGTCGAGTTCGTCAGCAGGGGCGACCTCGGCTTGGCGTCGGGCCGGAAGCCCGACGCCAGCTACGAGCGGATGTGGTTCGAGGAGTTGGTTGCTTCGGACGAGGTCACGTTCGATGCTGGCGTGTTCCTGCTGAGGAAGGATTCGGCGAAGGCGCTCAAGACGGGAACTCCACCCGAGCCCGTGCCTGGGCCGAGTCCCCAACCTAGTGCCGCACCAATCACCCGGCCTGAGCCCCGCTTTGCACCGGGGCCCGTACCGGCGCTTGGCGCTACCACGAAGACGCTGCACCTGGTCGGAACGGTTCCGCCCGAAGTCTGGAACCGTCTCGGAACGAAGATTCTGCCGAAGCTGCGATCGGGTTCCGATCTCCGGATTGACCTGGAGTTCACAGTCACAGTGAAGGCCGACGCGGCTGGAAGCCTCGCGGCGGAGCTGCAACAGATCCTCCAGGAACTGGGACTTGGTGAAGCATTGCGGGTCGATACCAACTGATGATGTCGTATCGCGCTGTTGATGCGACTGCGTTCGTTGCCAGGCCCCATCGTCGGGGCCTTCGTCATCTTTTTGTGCCGACGAGCGTGATGGTTAGTACCGTGTTCGATCACCTATGCATTAGTTGACAAAGTTCACAACATCGTGAGGACCGAGAAGTATCACAACATCGTACAGTTAGCTTGAGGATAGCGAGCAAGTAATGAACTAGAGAATTGGCTCCTTATAACTTCAGTTGAGA
>Ga0187893_10005375_pt1 | contig 23038 bp, 20 predicted proteins | sample MA1701074metaG_FD_139574 | JGI IMG/M metagenome (GOLD analysis project Ga0187893, IMG submission 139574) | White microbial mat communities from a basaltic lava cave in the Kipuka Kanohina Cave System on the Island of Hawaii, USA - MA170107-4 metaG ...
AATTTCTCGGCCCTTGCTCTGAAAGGAGTGGAACCGAGAAAGTATCGAAAAAATGAAAGTGCTACAAACACAAAGGACTTACAACACAAGCCCGCTGCCTAATTTGGTAAAACACGAGTACATTGGAAACCAAAAAATTCGACTTATATTCAATAAGCCAGCACGGTTGAAGCAACACCTTTGCGATCTCAAATTAGAAATCTCAAATCGCAGAAAAGTTCGAAAACTTAGTTTCCAGTGTATCAACAGGATGCGGGAGGATTTACAGGATTGGTCAAAAGGAAATCCTGTAAATCCTGTCTGATCTTTTTTCGCAACTGGCTGCTGCGTGCTATCCTACTCGCTCGAATTCCACGGGGAGAAAAGCCATGCAACAGATTGATCTGCGCAGCGATACCGTAACCCGCCCGACCGAAGAGATGCGCGAAGCGATGGCTCGCGCCGAAGTCGGCGATGATGTCTACCTCGAAGACCCGACCGTTAATCGATTGCAGGAGATGGCCGCCGCCCTTCTTGGCAAAGAAGCCGCCCTTTTCGTCGCGTCGGGAACGATGGGCAATCAGGTCTGCCTCCGCCTTCACACCGAGCCGGGGCAGGAAGTCATACTCGAAGAACGCAGCCATATCTTCAACTACGAGATGGGAGCGATGGCCGTCGTGAGCGGCGTACTTCCGCGCCCGGTTCGCGGCGAAGACGGATTGCTCGACTGGCCTTCGATAGAATCAGTCATCCGCCCGCGCAGCGCGTACTACGTCGCGCAGACGGGACTCATAGCTCTGGAAAACACACATAACATGGCCGGGGGCGCGGTGATGCCGCTTGAGCGCATGGAAGAAATCTGTTTGCGAGCGCGCGAAGCGGGGCTTGCTGTCCACCTCGACGGCGCGAGAATTTTCAATGCCGCTGCGGCATTGAAGCGCGACCCGGCCCAACTCGCGCGCCCGTTCGATTCCGTTATGTTTTGTCTGTCAAAAGGACTCAGCGCGCCCGTAGGCTCGATTATAGTCGGCTCGCGCCCATTTATAGACCGCGCTCTCGCGGTGCGTCGTATGTTCGGCGGCGCTATGCGTCAGGTTGGCGTGCTTGCGGCAGCAGGCATAGTCGCGCTCGAAAAGATGGTCGCGCGCCTCGAAGAAGATCATGCGAACGCCCAACTCCTTGCGCGCGGACTGGCCGAGACCGATGGCATTAGCATAGACCCGGAAAAAGTTCAGACCAACATTCTCGTATTCGACATCGCCGCAACGGGACTGAACACGGTTGAATTTTCCGCGAAGCTCAAAGAGCGCGGCGTGCTGGCAAATGGGATCAACCAACGCGAGATGCGAATGGTCACGCACAAGGACGTGAGCGGCGGCGACATTGAGACGGCTCTCGCTATAGTTCGTGATGTGGTCAGCTAGTCTTCAGGTTGGGAAGCTGACAATGTAAATCAAAGATGCGCTATCGGACTTCCCCGTAAGCGCGCCCTGCGATAGTGAAAGAAGCCAACGACAAAGGAGACGTTAGTTATGCCGCAGACTGATTCTCGGCCTGTAAACGTATTCGTCAGTTATTCGCACAAAGACGAAAAATACATGTCGGAGCTTCGTGAATCGCTCAGTCCGCTGCGTCGAAGAAACCTCATCAACGAATGGTATGACGGAAGGATCACATCGGGCGATGAGTTCGGGCCTGAAATCTTTCAGCATCTCTCCACCTCCGATATCATCCTCCTGCTGCTCAGTCCCTCCTATGTTAATTCCGACTATTGCTGGGACAGAGAGATGAAGGCGGCTTTCGAATTGAATCGCCGTCGCGATGTGCGCGTCGTGGGCATCGTCGTCCGGCCTGTTCATCTTCAGGGACTCGAACTGAGTCATCACAAGCTGTTACCGAAGGACGGCAAGGCCGTTCAACTCTGGCACCCGAAATCTCAGGCGTGGGAGAACGTCTGCGCTGGTCTCGAACAGGTCATAGCTGACATCAGTTTCCCAAGCCAGGTCGACGACGCGCTCGGCGTTCCGAGAACGGTTGTCGCGGCGGCTTCGGCTTCGCAGAATCGCCGGGGCGCGGGACGAGCGCGCAAAGTGTATGGCCTCAAAAGCGTCAGCGAGTTCTGGAATTGCCGAGGCTCTGTCGTAGTTCCGGGTCGGCTGGTCAGTTTGCAGGGAACCTTCTCGCAATTCGCGCCTATGCTTCTCGGCGCGCCCAAAGCTAAGGCTCATCTTCACAAGGCATTTCGACAGGCATTGGAGCGAGAGCAGACTTTGCGAAAACAGAAGGGGCCGTCTCTCGATTCCTGCCTGTCCGTTTCGGCGGGGCAGATGGTCTGGCGTTTTCGAGAAGGCCAATCAACTCATATTTACTTCGGGCTGTACAATTCAATCGTGCGCAACTCCGTACCTGTACTGGTGGAGAAGGATTATTATTTTTCGCGACTCGATCCCCTCTTTCAGGAGTATGGTCGGAAAACATTCGAGGCCCGTGTGACAGGGCGCGTCATCGAATTGGACAACTCGCCTGCGAGGCAGTTTTTGAACAAGCACGGCAGGCCGTTCATACCCAGTGAAGTCGTTGAAGACATGTGCCGGGATGTTTACGGCATAGTTGTAGACGGCGCAGGCACGGGAGTGGAGCGACAGGGTGACGCTCGTTATCTCGACGGCGATATCTGGATCGCGGTCGAGTCCGAAGGCAGAGAGCGATTTCTCACTTCATTTCTCGATGTAGCAAATCCAGCAGAGCGCAAAGAAGAACTGGATCAACTTTTTCGGATGGCTCGAAATCTTCCCGGTCCTCCGCGCATAATAACGCAGTATGATGAAGAACTCGAATTTGCGCCCGACCTCGCGCCCGTAAGCGAAAAGAACGAGTTTCTTGATTCGATATGGCGATTCGGCTTCGGATCATGACGGCAGGGAAGCGGGCTGGAACGGTTGCCCGCGCAACAGGAGGTCCCTCCGATGAGTATCGTCAAAGTGGGTCTGCTGCAAATGATCGGCTGCGGTTATGACAAAGCAGCCAGTCTCGCGAAAGGAGATGATTTCTGCCGCCGCGCACAATTGATGGGAGCCGATATAGCACTGTTTCCTGAGATGTGGAGCATAGGCATGAAATTCTTCGACCCTGAGCTTCCCGACGATCACCAGCGATGGAAGGCTCAGGCCATCGCTCAAGAAGATTCATACATTATTCATTACCGAAATCTCGCTGAAGAACTCGATATGGCGATCGCTCTGACTTATTTGGAGAAGTGGGAAGATCGCCCCCGCAACACCGTTTCTCTCATCGACCGACACGGCAAGATAGTGCTTACTTACGCGAAAGTGCATACCTGTGAGTTCTCCTCAGAATGCGCGCTGACCCCCGGCGATGATTTCCCCGTCTGTGCGTTGGATACCGCACAAGGGAAGGTCAGTGTCGGGTTTATGATCTGCTATGACCGTGAGTTCCCGGAGAGCGCGCGCATATTGATGTTGGAAGGCGCGGAGCTGATTTTGATTCCGAACGCCTGCGAATTTGAAGAACATCGTCGAAGCCAACTCAAGACGCGCGCCTTTGAAAACATGATTGGAGTCGCCCTGACCAACTACGCTGCTCCTCAGAACAACGGGCATTCCATCGCTTTCGATGCGGTCGCTTATCCTGAAATCGAAGGCAACCCGCGCGATACGCTGATTGTTGAAGCCGGAGAGGGAGAAGACATTTATATGGCTGCATTCGATATGGCAAATATTCGTGACTATAGATCGCGCGAGACCTGGGGCAATGCCTATCGCAGACCGCGTCTTTACAGAAAACTCATCTCTCCAGAAATCGATCCGCCTTTCGTGCGACCAGATGCTACGAGGTGAGACGAAAAGCCTGAATCGGTCGCGCCCGTGCTGATCGAAAAAAAAGGGCAACCCACGCGGGTTGCCCATAGCTTGCTATTACTGAGCAGCGACTAATTCTTGACCTTTTTCAGCTTGACCTTCGTTATCTGGAACTTCGAGTCTGACATATCATTGCCCGTGAGTCCGCCTCCGCCGTAGGCGATCACTCTTATGCGTCCGTTTTTCACTTTGACGTTAGGCACTGTCCAGGCGTATGTGGTCGCCGTTCCCGGCAGACTGAGTGCGACGTCCTGCCACGTCGTGCCGCCATCGGCTGAAAACTGAACATCGTGACGCCACAACCCGACGCCCGTCACGCTCCACGTGACCGTGTAGATCGATCCGCCCGTCAGCGTTTCAGCAGTGTTGGGTTTGAGAACTTTCACGACCGGTGCAGTCGGCGGAGCCGGGGCCGATTCGACGCCCGACATCACGGCATTGGAAACCGTACAACCTTGTCCCATCAGCGCGGAGTCGGCCATCAGCGGATAAGAAGGAATCACGGCGCTCGTGTAAAACACCACGCCGTTGCGGTAATACTTCACCCTTTGGTTTTCGACCGCGACGCGGAAGACATCATTCGTATTGAAGTCGCCGAAGTAACCTCGCTGCGTGCCTGATTCGTAAACATAAAACGCGCGCCCCGTGTTGAGGTGAATCGCGTAGTTGATCGAGACGTAAGTCTGATCCGCATCCGTGTTGCTCAATCCGACCATGCGCTCGTTGTTCGTCTCAAGCGCGGTGAATTCGAGATAGCCGTTGCCTGAAAGAATCTTCTGCGCGGATGAACCGCCCGCATTGCCCCAAGTCGTCGGCGCAGTCTTGGTCAGAGAGTTGCCCGTCACCGTGCAGCCGACGACGTTTTGCCATACGACGTTCTGGCGCGTCGTAGATGATCCGTCCGAGGCGTTGATCTGAACTGATGCGCTTGCCGTAGCGCCGAGATTGTCCGTGACGGTGAGTCGCGCCGTGAAGCTGCCAGCCGCATATGTATGTGACGGACTGGCTGAAGTCGAGGTCTGACCGTTGCCGAATTCCCAACGATAAGAAACCACCTGTCCGTCGGGGTCGGAAGCGACGGAAGTGAATATTACGTTCAAAGGCGCTGCGCCCGAAGTGGGCGTGGCGGTGATGCTCACCGTAGGCGGACGATTCGCGGGCGTCGATGGCGATACCGTTATCACGACGCTTGCGCTTGCGGTCGCGCCTTTGTCGTCAGTGACGGTCACGCGAGCCGTGTAGCTGCCCGCCGATTGATATGTGTGAGAAACGGAAGCCTGCGAACCGGCAGTGCCATCGCCGAAATTCCAACTGTATGACACGACCTGACCATCCGGGTCAGAAGCCGTAGCCGTAAGCGTGACGGTCACGGGAGCCGTGCCTGAAGTCGCGCTTGCCGTCGCGCTCACCGTCGGCGGTTGATTAGGCGGAGGAGGCGGGGGAGTGGACGAGCCTGCTGTTTCGTGCGCGCCTATGTCGTGACGCGCGCCCTGCGGACGCGACGTGCCGGAGTAATCGTCCGTAACTTGGGAAAGCGTTTCGCCTCGATCAATGGCCGGACTGCCTGACAAAGGCTTGTACAGATTGGCGGCGTCGAGTGTCGGGTTTGAAGTCGAAGAGTTTGCATCTGCGTTCATCCCCGACTGCCACGCGCTGAGGCTGTTCCATGTGTTTGCGGTGCTGGGCCAGATTTCGCGATAGAAAACATAGCCGCTTCCCGACGGGCGATAAAAAATATTCGAGTTGGACGTGAGCGCGCCTGACATATTGATGAGCGAAACTATGGGACGGGAGGAAGTCGTCATGACGATGTTGTTTTTGAAAGTCACGTTGCGCGCAGAAACGTCGCGGCTGTTCATCGAGACATAGAATCCGCCGTTGTAGGTCTTGGCCACATCCCACAGAGTGTTGTTTTCAAAACGGACGTTGTCGCCTGAATAAGTTCCTATTCCAGCGGCTCCGGCGTTGATGACGATGTTGTTTCGCGCGATGCAGTTGATCGCTTCGTACTGTGTGCCGTCGCGCATGAACTCGAAGTCCGTGTCCTGTCCGAGAAGTATGCCCGCGTGTCCCGGATTGACTATGCGGTTGCGCTCGATGACGCCGTTTCGCACGCCGCCCTTGATGTAAATTCCTGTGGTCGCCGTGTCGTGAACATAATTCCTGCGAATGGTCACGCCGACCGATGCGATTGAGTCAATGCCTTCAGCATTGGAACTATCACGCGCTCCCGAAAAAGCTATTTCGCAATCTTCGATCACGAGGTTATCGGCGTTGAAGGTCTTGATCGAGTCGCGGCCCGTGTGATGTATGTAGCAGCGGCGGATCACGACGCCGGATGTAGTCGAGGTCGAATCGAGATCGATCTTGACTCCGTAGTAAGAGCCGCCCTGAATTTCAAGGTCGGAAAGCGTCACGTTGTTTGCAACGATGACGAAGACGCTCTGCGGATTGCTGCTCGTGTCGGCAGTTCCGCCTGCGATTTTGGCCCGCTCTCCCGGATATGAAGCAATGGTGATATTGGATGTGCCGACCCATATGAATCGGGTCACGTTGTAAGTTCCTGCTCTGAGGTAAATGGTGTCGCCCGAAGCGGCCAACTCCAGCCCTCTCGAAGGAGTGGCTACGGGCGAGGTCTGCGTTCCCGAATTGGTATCGTTTCCGGTAGTGGCTACATAGATCGTTTTGCCGTCAGCCTGACTGACGTTGACGGCGAAGAGGATCGCCAGTAAAGCAAATAAAGGTACAAATATCTTTCTCGTTTCCATCTCTTTCCCTCTGCATTGCGAGGGCTTGTCTGACTCGCAATGCGGAATCCCACACGGCTCAAACAACGCAGGCGTCCGTTGTGGTCGGAGCCGACGCTTAAGGGCTTTCTGCTTGGGTTCGTGAGATGGAACTTTGGGGCGGGGTTCATCTCACTTCGGTAGCCAGACATCCTTTTCGAGTCTGGAGTCTGGAGTCTGGAGTCTGGAGTCTGTTCGACTCTCCCGGCTCACGACTCGCCGACTCAGCACTCGCAAAGGCCTTAGCTTTGCGACCCAGGATCGCTCCTGGTGTGCCTTTTCGGTGAAATGTCCGATTGCGACGTGGAGGGATGCGGCGCAACCGCACTGGTCAGATAGGTGACATATTGTGGAGGGCGCTTCCAAAAAGCGTGGCGCTGGTATTTTCAAAACCAGTGCTATTCATCACCCAATCCGGCCATGTCAAACAACACAACAGCGACAGAGTTTCTACTGAAAGGCCGTTTACCCTTTTGGGGTCTGCAAACTTCGCCTTTCCATAAAACGAAAGTGCAAGTGGCGTTCCGCTACGGTCGAACCTTTTATCAATTACTTACAGCGATGGGGAATGAAGAGTTGTGGAATTCTTTACCTGTGCTGTCATACGCGCTGGGTAGATTTTTCTCACTCATGATTATTCATCTCAAATCTGCAAGCTGACATGACTGATCGCTTCGAACATGTATAATTGAACTCGGCGGCTAGGTAGCCGCCCAAGCACATTGCTGAAAAGGAGAAGGTATGGGCAAGGCCGAGTCAGACTCCAAAAAGAGCGCGGCGAAAAAAACTTCTGCCGCAAAAAGCGAAGCGAAAGCCGAAGCGCCAGCAAAAAAAACCGCCGCAGGAAAAACAGCTACTAAAACCTCGAAAGCCGCAAAACCTGAAAAGCCTGAGCCGGAACAAACTGTCAGCGCGCCTCACATCGAGCCGGAACCTGTCGAGACCGCGCCTGCCTCGCCGCCTGAGACGAAATCCGCGCCAGTCGAAGCGGCGGCTCCTGAAGCGAGAGCAGATGCCGAACTCGATAATTCCGTATTGCCTGCCAATCGCGGCAAGGTAGCCATATTTGGCGGCCCTAAAGATCGCTCGATCAAACCTGATGATAAAGTCGCGCTACCCATAGGCCGCCACTTCACTTATGATCGCGTGCGCAGCCTCGATTCCCGCGGCTACTACTGCGCTATGCGATGGAATTATCGCTTCTCTCACATGACGCCCGAAGAAGCAAAGCGATGGTGGGCCAATAAGAAACTGATGGTGACGAATACGGCTAACGGCAAATCGGTCATCGTCAGAGCCGTAGACTACGGCCCGCACGAAAAAACCGGACTCGACATAGGGCTTTCACCCGGAGCCGCCGCCGCGCTCGAAGTCGCAGTCGGCGATGAAGTTGATATCCTGTTCGCTGATCAGAAAACGCCGCTCGGCTCTGTGAGCAATGAATGAAAACTGAGGCAACGCAATGATTCGTTATCCCGCTTTCGATCCGCCCGAATACATCGACTGGCAGCCCGACTCTCAAGTGGTCGAAGAGTATCGCCGCACCGTTGATTCTGACTCGCAGAGAAAGGAAATCATCGACTCGCTCGACTCACATCAACTGCTCGCGCTCTATGAAGGCATGCTGCGCAATCGATTGCACGACATCGCGCTCAAGCGATGGGTCAAGCAGGGAGTCATCTCGAAGGCGTGGCTCGGAACGGGCGAAGAGGCTACGACCATCGGCGCAGTTCACGCGCTCGACCGCTCGAAGGCGGGCGACGGGTTCCCTGTGGATTTCGTCGCGCCGATGATTCGCAATTCGGGCGCGTGTCACGAGATGGGAATGCCTGTGGCCGACATACTGCGCGGCTATCTGGGGACGGATGATTCTCCAACTCGCGGGCGCGATCTTCACATTGGAGATTTCCATCGAGGCGTGCTTGCGCCAATCTCACAGGTGGGCGAAATGGTCGGCGTCGCGGCAGGCGTGGCTCTCAGTTTCAAAATGAAAGGCGAGCGAAGAGTCGCCCTGACATGGATCGGAGACGGCTCGACGAAAGCGGGAGTCTTTCACGAAGCGATGAATTTCGCAGCCGTTCAGAGATTGCCGCTCATCGTCATCATTCAAAACAATCAGGTCGCGCTCGGCACCCGGCTCGATCAACATCACCGCGCGTCATTTCTCGACTGGCCCGCGGCCTACGGCGTCGAAGGCTGGGCGATGGACGGCAACAACGCGCTCGACGTTTACGCCGCCGTCAAATTCGCCGCCGATGGATGCCGCAAAGGCCGTGGCCCTTTCCTGCTCATAGCCGAGACGTTTCGCATGGGCGGCCATGCGACTCACGACGAGAGAGAAGCGCGAACGACTTTCGCAAAAGAGTTATTCGAATACTGGGGCAGGCGCGACCCCATAGGACTTTTCGAAACATTCCTGATCGAAGGCGCGATTGATCTGACGAACGGCGAAAGGGCGCAGTACTCGCGCGCCCTTCACGAGCGCAATGAGGAAACCCTCAAACGAATCGAGCAGCGCGTCATCGAGGAAATCGACCGCGCTGCCGAAGAAGCTCTCGCAAGTCGATTGATCGCGATTCGACCCGAATCGGCAGCGGAAGGAGTTTATGCCGAAACCGCCGAGACGGCTATGATGTCGAGCGAGAGGCGATGAAACATGATGACGGGTAAAATGAAATTCATCACGGCAATTCTTATCATCGCGTTGATTTCTATTCAGACAGAGGCGCAGAAGCGAAAGAAAAAACCTGCGCCCCGTCGCCCGCCTGCGGCGAAGAAAGAGCCTGTCAAACTCGACCCGCCTCGCATAATCGGCTCGCAGGTCGTCATCACGACAAAAAACGGCGACACCCTAAGAGGCGAACTTCTCGACCTCTCCGCATACAGCGTGAAGCTTCGTTCGGACAAACTCGAATCGACGATAGCTCTGGAAACCATATCCGCAATTTCATTCGGCCCTGCGCCCGCCATCGTCGAGCCGCAGAAACCTGTCGCGTCGGCTAGACCTGAATTCGCGAGAGACGCCGATCAGATGATCAGAGCCTTGCTCGTTATATCATCGGGCGCGAAGGCCGGGGCCGATTACACTGACTACGGCCATCTGCTGGCTGATTTCAGAAGACAGGCCGAACGCTTCATCGAAAAATACAGCCAGACTGAAAACGCGACGGAAGCGCGCACGGTCGCCATCATAAGCGGCGCTCTGACCGATTACACCTGGGCGCGAACCATATGGACTTTGAAGCTTGGCCGCGACGGAGATTCGACCGTGAGCGAAACCGATTCGCCCGTCGTGGCCGATGCATTGAGCCTTTATCCAGACCTTCGCTTGGGCGGAAATCGAATACAGGCAGACCGACTCATCGGCGGATTGTGGAAAAAAGCAGCCGAGAAAATCGATCAGGCCCGCTCGCTCGTGAAATAGACATCATCGTTTTCAATCGCGCGATTTCATCTCCAAACATGAAAATCGAACTGCCAAATGCTGTCAGGTCGCGTTGCAAACCGATGGGACAACTCTCCACCATTGGCCTTTAATGCCACACAAAAGTGTCTCTCCCGATTCACAGCCCTGCGGCAACTCCAATCAATAAGCGATTTAGCGGAAGCGCAGAACTCCTTCATCTGGTATGCCTGTTGCTCACAATACAAAATGAAACTCAGGAGTGGACTGTTCCTCCCCGCTTTGCCGGGACAGTCAACTCCGCGATTGAAGTTCGATATGTGGGAGAAGTTATGATTCGTGACACGATGCGCATACTAATGGTCGAAGACAATCCGATTGACGAGAGGCTGCTCAAAGCGATCCTTTCCAAAACGGATTTGGGCGAGTTCGACATTACGCCTGCGGCGACGTTGGCCAAAGCCATGGCGCTGCTGGAAAAAAACAGATTCGATGTCGTGCTGCTCGACCTGTCGCTGCCGGACAGTTATGGAATAGAAACAGTCCATTGCATTCATACCTCAGCCGCCGACCTGCCAATTGTCGTGATGACTTCGCTCGACGACGCGGGCTTCGGCGTTCAGGCTCTTCAGGCGGGCGCGCAGGACTATCTTGTAAAAGGTCACATAGACGCGCATCTCCTCGCGCGCTCCCTTCGCTATGCGATAGAACGCAATCGCATGCAGATGGAGATTCGTAACCTCTCGCTCAGGGATGAACTGACGGGACTCTACAACCGGCGCGGATTTCTCACCTTGGCCGAGCAGCAGTTGAAACTGGCTCAAAGAGGAGCGAGAGAACTTCTTCTCATATTTGCTGATGTCGATGGGTTGAAATATATCAACGACACGTTCGGCCATCGCGAGGGCGATTACGTCATAAAAAATGCAGCCGCGGTGCTGAGAAAAACTTTCCGCCGCTCCGATATAGTCGCTCGCATCGGCGGCGATGAATTCACCGTGCTTGCAATTGATGCTTCGCTCGAAGACGGACAACGGATGATCGAGGCTCTGCGCCAGAACATCGATATGCAAAATGAACTATCCGAAGACCCGTACAGGCTTTCATTGAGCGCAGGGCTGGCTGCTTTCGATTCGATGACTCATTCGATTGAAGAGTTGATGTCGAGAGCCGACATCGCGCTCTATGAACAGAAGAAGATGAGGCGGGCGCGGGGGATGAGTCCTGCGATGAGCATGGAAAGAGAGCGACTCAACGTCGTTTGATGCTCGGACGGATTTAATTTTATGAAAGACGCTACTCCGAAAGTTCTAATCATTGAGAGAGAAGCGCAGACTGATCGACTGACGAGCGAACTGGCAAGCTCTGGCGAGCAGTTCGACTTGACGCGAACGACATCTTTGCCCGATGCAGTCGGGCGGCTCAGAAGGGGCGAAATCGATGTGATACTTTTCGACATCTCTTTCGCGGAGAGCCTCCCTGATATGAGAGCGATCAAAGACGAGGCTCCCCGGATTCCCGTCATAGCTCTTGCGCGCCGCGATCAGGAAACGGCTCGACTCTTCGACGCGGGCGCTGATGATGTACTGCTCGGAAGCGAAGTCGATAGCTTAACGATTGCCGATTCGATTCGCAGCGCGTTGAAGCGTCATCGAAAGGAGAGGCAATCGCCGGTCATCGATGAGCAGGCCCGTCACGTATTCGATTCGGCTCCTGCCGGGATGGCTCTCATCACGCTCGACGGCACTCCAATAGAGATCAACCCGGCGCTGCGCGAAATGTTGGGATACTCGGAGCAGGAGCTTCTTGCGATAAACCTCGAAAATCTTTCTCACTACACCGGCTCCGGGTGCGATTTCGATCTTGTGCGACTGGGGCTGACCGGACGCTTTCGCCGATTTCAGTTCGAGATGCCTTTCACGCACAAGCGCGGCCACCGTCTTCATCTTCTGGTCGGCATATCGCCCATGCGCGATGCGGCGGGCAATCCGTTTTATCTCATCTGTCAGGTTCAGGACATAACCGAGCGCAAACAGTTGGAAGATGCTTTGAGGTCGAGCGAGAAGCGTTATCGCGAGTTGATGGAAAACAGCCAGGGCATGATGTGTACGCACGCGATGGATGGCACTCTGCTTTCGGTAAATCCTGCTGCCGCCCGATCTCTCGGCTACCGGCCCGCAGATATGACGGGCAAAAATCTGCGCCTCTTCATGCCCGCCGCGCTCAGGCATCTGTTCGACGACTACCTCCGTCGCCTCGAAGAGAATTCATTCGATACCGGCCTGCTCCAACTCGTCGATTGCAACGGCAAACAGCGCGTATGGATGTACCGCAATTCTATACACCGAGAGCCGGGACAGCAGAATTGCGTGCTGGGTCACTCGGTGGATATCACCGAAAGATTATTCGCTGAAAAGACGCTCAAGGAGCGAAACGAACTGCTCGACGCATTGACCAGCGCACAGTCGCTTTATATTTCAGACACCGATCCGAAAATCATATTCGACAATCTGCTCTCGACGGTGCTTTCGCTGACCCAGAGCCAGTACGGATTCATCGGAGAAGTTCTCCGAGATGACGAAGGCAATCCCTATCTCAGGACGCACGCTATCACGAACATCGCGTGGGATGAAACGACGCGCCAGCTTTATGAAAAGCATGTGGCGACGGGGATGGAGTTTCGCAATCTCGACACTCTATTCGGCGCGGTTATGAAAACCGGAGAGGCCGTAATCGCGAATGATCCGGCGAACGATCCTCGCCGCGGAGGGTTGCCCAAAGGCCATCCGCCGCTCGATGCCTTCCTTGGCGTTCCTCTTTACAGAGGCTCTGAAATGATAGGCGTCGTCGGCATAGCCAATCGCCCGCGAGGATATAACGAGCGAGTCGTCGAACTGCTTCAACCGCTGCTCGCCACCTGCGGCAACATAATCGAAGCCTATCGCAACGACCTCCGCCGCCGCGCGGCAGAATCAGCATTGCGCCAAAGCGAGCAGCGTTACCGAACGGTCGTCGAAGAAATCAACGAAGTCGTATTTCAAGCGGACGCCGAAGGGCGGTGGACTTTCCTGAATCCCGTGTGGGAGAAGCTGACAGGCTATTCGGTCGAGGAAAGTATCGGCAGGCATTTTTACGATTATATTCCCCCCGATGATCATCAGCGCATCCGCGAGATAGCCAGACAATCTGCCGGGAAAAAGATGGATTCTACCCGCGCGGAAATGCGTTACCTGACGCGCACGGGCGACACTCGCTGGGTCGATGCGCTTGCGGGTTTCACTTACGATGAGGACGGTAGACTCGCGGCTTCCTTCGGTACGCTCAGAGATGTGACAGAGAGAAAAGAATTCGAAGACGAGCTTTCGCGCGCAAGAGACTTGGCGCTGGAATCGGCCCGTTTGAAATCGGAATTCCTCGCCAACATGAGCCACGAGATTCGCACTCCTATGAACGGCGTGATAGGCATGACCGAATTGTTGCTCTCGACTCGATTGTCCGAAGATCAGCGCGAATTTGCGCGGACGATAAAATCGAGCGGAGAGGCGCTGCTCACGATAATCGACGATATACTGGATTTTTCAAAGATCGAATCGGGCAAACTTCGCTTCTCTGCGACGGCTTTCCGTCTCCTGCCCGTCGTCGAGGATGTGGTCGAGCTACTGAGCGAAAGAGCGCGCTCGAAAAATATAGAGATGATCTCGCTCGTCGCCGCAGATGTTCCTCGCAAGGTGTGCGGCGACGCGGGGCGCGTCCGACAGGTGTTGACCAATCTTTTGGGCAACGCCGTCAAGTTCACTGATTGCGGCAGTGTCACCGTCCGAGTTTCAAAAGAGAGCGAGGACGAAGACCGCGTGATGATTCGCTTCAATATAAGCGACACCGGCATAGGCATCTCCGAGGATCAGCAGCAGAAATTATTCCAGCCCTTTTCACAGGCCGACGGCTCCTCTACGCGAAGGTATGGAGGGACGGGGCTGGGGCTTGCCATCAGCAGGCAACTGGTCGAACTTATGGGCGGGCAGATAGGAGTTGATTCCGCGCCCGGAAGCGGCTCGACTTTCTGGTTCACGATTCGTTTCGAAAAAGAGGTTGACGACGATTTGGAAAAAGCATTTCTTTCGTGCGGTCGGGTGCTTGTCGTAGACGACAGCGCGACGAGTCGGGCATTCATTCAGATGCAACTCCGCGCGTGGGGAATAAGAAACGACTCTGCGGCGAGCGGAAAAGCGGCCCTTGAAATGCTCAAAGACGCGATCAGGCACAAAGACCCGTTCACGGTCGCGCTCGTCGATATGCAGATGACCGATATGAGCGGGCTGGCTCTGGCGCAAAAGATCAAGACCGATCCCCGGATTTCTTCCACGCGGCTTGCGGTGGTCACTTCATTGCGGCGACGAAGCGATCATAAAGCGATGAAGGAATCCGGGATCGAATCCTGGTTTACGAAACCCGTAAAACCGTCTCAGCTTTACGAGTGGCTTTCATCAACAGGCATCTCTCGATCAACCGATCAGATTGATGAGGGCGAGCGCGCAGAGCAGAAGAAAGATTCGTCAGCAAAAGCGCGCGCCGCGGCCCGCGTTCTTCTGGCCGAGGATAATGTCGTCAATCAGCGTGTGGCCTCGATGCAGATTAGAAAACTCGGCCACAGGGTCGATGTGGTTGCAAACGGGAGAGAAGCGATTGAAGCCATCGAAAGGGTTGATTATGACTTGGTGCTGATGGATTGCCAGATGCCTGAGATGGACGGCTATGAGGCGACGGCTGAAATCCGCCGACGAGAAAGCGAGTCGCGTCGCCTGCCTGTAATAGCGATGACCGCTCATGCGATGGAGGGCGACCGCGAGCGATGCCTCGAATCAGGGATGGATGACTACATCTCGAAGCCGATAAAAACCGAGGCCCTCGCAGACGCAATAGAGCGATGGTCGCACGGGCGAGTTGCGCGAGATGACGACGAGTTGCTTGATAGAGAGATGATCGCAAAGCTGCGCGGCGTGGAAGATTTCAGCGCAGGTATCGTGACGGATTTGATAGACGCTTTTTTGAATCAGACTCAGAGGCGTATGGCCGCCATGCAGTCGGCCCTTGTGGATGGAGACCGGCTTAGGTTGGTCGAAGCGGCGCTCTCTTTGAAATCAAGCTGCGGCTATCTGGGCGCGCGGCGCATGGAATCGTTGTGCAGCCGATTGGCAGGCGAAGGTCGCGACCTTCCGTCTGATGCGAGTCACGCGCTGCTGGCGAGGTTGAACGAGGAATACACCTGCATACGCCCGTTGCTTGAAGCGGAAAAGATGCTGCATCCGGCGATGCAGGAGGTGTAAAATATCGGCAATCACTCGCGGTAATAAGTAGAGGGGAATCGATTTCGAATGAAGATACTGATAGTCGAAGATGATGCGGTCTCGCGCCGAATACTGGAAAAGGTGCTGCAAAACTGGAATCACGCGGTGACGGCCTGCGAGGGAGGCCGAGAGGCTTGGGAGCATCTGGAAAAAGGCGAGTTTCGCCTCGTTATTTCCGACTGGATGATGCCTGAATTCGATGGGCTTGAGCTTTGTCGTCGGGTGCGCGCTCAGAATCGGAAAGAGTATTGTTATTTCATGCTGCTGACGGCGAGAACCGGCCACCAGAATTACATGGAAGGAATGGATGCAGGGGCGGACGATTACCTGACCAAGCCTTTCAACTTCGACGAATTGAAAGCCCGCCTCCGCGTAGCCGAGCGAATACTGAGCCTGCAATCCGACATACAGGCCCTCCGCACTATACTTCCCATCTGCGCGTGGTGCAAAAAAATCCGCGATGATAACACGCTCTGGCAAAGCGTCGAAGAATATCTCACCTCGCACACGGATGCCGACCTCAGCCATTCGATCTGCCCCGACTGTTTTGAAAGACAGGTCGCAGGGATGAGCGGAGGTAAGGAGTAAAGTACAAGACGCCCGCCTGATGGCTTGGCTCGCTGCTCGAAGGACAGTTTTACGAGATTCGATTTTGAAGAGAATCTTGACAACGAAAGGAGCGGGCCGATATATTTTTCGCTCTTGCTCGAAGGTCGTTCGACAGCAGGAGGGCCTTATTTGAAAATAGATTTTTTTGCCGGGTCGTTCAATGGTAGGACAGCAGTCTCTGGAATTGCTTATCGGGGTTCGAATCCCTGCCCGGCAGTTTTTCTTTCCAACAAGTTAGAGTCATCTTTTCTTTCCCCTCCCTTGTTTGGTGTGACTGGGGTGTGACTGGCTGCCAAAAATCACATTTGCAATTTTCAGCGAGGCGTTCTTTTGCAGGGTCGGCGTGACGTGCGAATAAGTGTCGAGCGTGATGATTACGCTCGAATGACCGAGCCTTTCGCTTACCACTTTCGGGTTCTCCCCGGTTTCCAGCAGCACCGTTGCGCACGAATGCCGCAAGTCATAGAGCCGGACAGAGGAGGGAAGACCTGCTTTCTTCAGTACCGGCTTGAAGTGACGCACGATGAGGTTGTGGTGGCGCAGCGGATGGCCAAGCTCACCGCTGAAGAGAAAGCCCTGATCGTTGTAGACCTGTCCTGCTTTAAGTCTCTCCTCTCCCTGACGGCTCAGGTGATGCCTGAGAATCTCGATGAGTTGAGGAGAGAGCGGGATGCTGCGACGGCTCCTGTTGGTTTTAGGTTCGCCGATGTAGTAAGTGCCGTCGCGTTTCCAGATGAGCTTTCGCTGAACTACGACTTCGCCACGCTCGAAGCTGACATCTGAGCGCCTGAGCGCAAAGCACTCGCTGGGCCTGAGTCCTGTTTCCAAAACGAAGGCGAACAGGGCGAAGTAGCGGTCAGTCTTTGCCGCCTCAAGAAAGCGTGGAACATCGACCGAGGAGATGCAGGCCATCTCCTTTCGCTCTTTCTTAGGCAGATCGACAAGAGCAGCCGGGTTAAATGGAATGAGCTTCCACTTGACCGCCTGCTTCAAGGCAGAGGACAAAACCATGTGAGCGTAACGCACTGTGCGCGATGAAAGCCTCTTCACCAGATCGTTATACAAGCTCTGGATGTGGAGGGTTTCGAGGTCGCGCAGACGGAAGCCGCCAAGCGATGGCCTTATGTAGCGGTTTAGATTTTCCGTATAATGTTCCAGTGTGTTCGCGGCGACCTTGCCCTCTTTGTGCTGAAGCCATTGATCAAGGTACTCGCCGAGAGTCAGAGACGAGGGCGAAACGTACTCGCCCTTGTCGACTCTGACTTGAACTTCGCGGGCATACTTTCTGGCCTCATCCTTCGGGCCGTGGATGGTTTTGTTGTGGTAGAGAGTTTTTCCTGTCGTCGGGTCTCGGCCCAAAAAGACCCGGACAAGAAAGGTGTTTTTGCGTTTTTCGATTATCTCAGCCATAGCCGCAATCATACTCAGCGCGCGACTTCGCGCAAGAAAGATTCTCCCCTCGCTTCGGTTTCGCCTCCGATGATTTCCCGCCCGCCTTCGTCGAGCCATCGCCTGATCGCAACAGGATCGAAACGCAGTTGATGATGACCGAGAGAGAGTGTAGGCAATCGGCGTGTGCGAACGAGTTCATAAATTCGATTCACTGAGACCTGAAACATCTCTGCCAATTCAGCAGCCTTGAGCAGCTTGATTTTGTCGAGCGCCTGAAGGCCGGAGAAAGTTTCTTTCAACTCCGATAGAACGGATTTCAACTCCACATCCATTTCGATAACCCGGCTCATCAGGTAAGAATTTTCGTGTTTGAGCCGGTCACGTTCTGCCTGCTCTCGGTCGCTCATATTTTTTTCACCTCATCTGATTTGTCATGCTGCCCGGTCAACTCTTCGCGTCTCTCGACGAGAGGTCGCATAGCGGATCGCTCCCGCGGCCTGCGGGTGAGAGTCGCACATATCGCCTATGCCCGCTCGAAAGCATGTCGCCGGATTATTGCAAGGCTCGCGGGTTCCCTGCCTGTAGAGCCGACACCGGAGATTGATTTCAGCCGCAAGCTGCGACGGCAGCCGCTCGCGTTCGATCTTTTTTTTCGTCATGCTCGACTCCTCCATCACTTCATCAACTCTCTCTTCACGCTGCGCGCCGCTTCCCCCTCAAACACGACACGGCCAGATAATCCGCCCTCCTGTTTTCGCTTCGCCTCACCCATTTGAAACTTACCTGCCTGAACTGAGAAAGTAGCCGTCGCGCTCGCTCTCGGTACTGGCGCAAATGCTCCGCCTTCATCTTCCATCTGCCAGTCATCTGATTGATGACCATCAGGCTATCGCCCCGCACCTCCAACACCTCGACGCCTCTCTCCTGCGCAAGTTCCAGCAACGTCACCAGCGCCAGCCACTCCGCAACGCTGCTTGTGCCTTCGCCCGCGCATTTTGATATTGAGCCAATCTCAACGCCGCCGCTCACAATCACAACGCCGACTCCCATCAGCCCCGGATTCAACTTGCACGCCCCGTCGAAATTGCCAGTCGCCTTCATCATCTCCGTCACCATCTCGCCTCTTTTTTTTTTCGAGCCTCCCGCCCCTGCATCCTCAAAATCCAGCTTGGAGGGAGGGAGGGAGCGAAGGAGTACCTTCCCTGCTGAGGCGTCGAGACACTCCGGCCCCAGCATTCGAAGGTGATCCCAAGCTTCAGCCCGTCGGTCGGTCGATTGCTTGGAGCCGGTTCTTACTGAGTGGCGGAGCAGCTTTCTTCTGACGCTGCCAGGGCTATTTTTAACGTGCGCCTCAGTCGCAGGGCGATGTCTTGGGAGCTATCGCAGGTTGCGCTACATCTGCTTTCGCGGAGAGAGGAATAATCCAAGTCCACTACTCGGCAGAGTGCCGGTGTTTGCCTGCTTTTATTTTAGCATTATCCCGGTGTCATCGCTTCGTGTACGGCAATCGCTTCCCACGCACGACGCGCTTGCGAGACTGAAGAGTGATTTCGGCCTCGCCAGAAGACGCGCTGTTGAAGTTCGTAGCCGTGTAGATATCACATGACATCTGCTTGTTATTTATGCCCGCGCTGATCGCCAGCGCGGGCGCTCCTCAGCCAAGCAACTTCGAAGCCGTGTGACACAGCCCCTCTCGCGATCAGCGCGCGCAAAATCTGGCGCGCTGTCGGGCAATCGTCAGCCTGCGGGACGCGCTCAATCAAAATTTCGAGCGTCGGTAAATAGAGGCGCGATCCCCTGGTTTTGACCGCTTCGAAGGCGTCGACGCTGACAGGCGAGGTGTGCCGAGTCGGGCCGGATTTTTTTTTGCGCGAGGTTGAGCGCGGCGCGGGTTTCGCCTCGCTCCGCTCGATCAGGTCAAGGAGCGACGGCTGTGCGGAGTTTGACCGAAATGAATTTTCAGGTAGAATTGCCACGTCACAAATCCCTGCGCCTGTCGAGCGCGAACTTTCGAAGCCCAGGGGCCTGATCTCTCCTGGGTTTTTGCTTTCCAAAAGCGAAACCGCAGCGGGGGCTGAGTTCCGCTGCGGCTCACTACTCGTCGTCGCGGCGGCAACGACGAAACAAATTTCACTCAGCCCTGCATAAATACCCTTCGCGTTCAGGCTAACGAAACCGGGAAGCACGCGATAGATGCGCGCAAAACAAAAATGAGTTTTCTGATTTTTCTAGTTTTTGTGAAAGCTCATTTACAATTTGAGCTTTCACAAATTTATCGAGATGAGCGTTTATGAGGTAGGTAGCTTCTCAGTCGTTGAGGAGTCAAACCGAACGGCTGGTAGTTTTTTATACTTACCCTTGCAGCGTGTTCGATAGCCATGTTTGCAGGGCTATAATTGTATTGGTCATCGGAGCGATCCCCCGTCCGCCAGAGTTCAATCAGATCGCTTTCGAGTGCTTCATACTCTTTCTTGATCATCTCTCGCCAGGTGTTGTAGCCCTTCACGATTTTATAGAGGTTTTTTCCCTCTCGATAGACCTTTTGCAATTGCCTGTAATGAAAGCTGAGTGCTTTGATTTCCGCTTTTGTGAGCGTGTATTTTGGATCTGCACCGCCGCGCCCGCGACGTTTTAATCTGACAGCTTGCTCTATCAAGCTCAGGTGTTGCACATAGTCTTCTTTTGAAGAGGGCTTCATAGGCACGCCCTTTTCTTCGGCGAGGGTGCGCAATGTATGATCCAAAGTGAGGGCTTGAAATGCCTGAATTGCAGCGTGCAGGTATCCTGCAAAACGTTGGTCAATGAACTCGCCCGCTATCTCTTTGAACCTGTCGCTATCTTTCTCCCGACTAAGATGCGGCAGCAACAGGTTTGCTGATTCTGGTCTGTACTCGTCTTCTTGAAGTACGACTCCATCGCCGAAGACCTTGAGCCAATTCACATGGTTCTCAGATCGTATGTAGAGGCCGCCCGGAGCTAAATGAGCGTCTCCAGAGAGAGCAAGGGCGAGGCGACTTATCATAAAATCGGGATATAGTATAACTCTCAGATAAAGGTCTTTGAGCGGATCGTTGAAGAAATGCAGTCGTCGTCGTTTTACGTCTTTCGATTTCATTCTGCCCTCTCTGACAGGCCCTCCGGTTCGTTCTCGGCTCGCCCGCAGCGCCAGAGATTGCGCGGCTGTCCTCGCAGTGATCAGCGACGAGTGAGGCGAGCCGAAATCAGATCATGAATCAACTATCGCTTTGTTCTTTGCAATCTTCTCTTCAATCTCAGCCCTCTGTTTCAGTATTGGCTTTAGTTGTTCTTCGGTCTCTTTCCGATTAGAGGAATCAAGCCCTATGCAAGTGAAGACGATCAGCGCCGACAAGATGATGAAGACCGATATCCCCGCCACCCATCCCGAATCAGACCCCAGAGCTATCGCCATAATGATGATGATTATGGCTCCGACCATGCCCCAGCCGACGAGACTATTCGCTCGCTTTTCTGCCTGAGACTCGATCATAGCTTGCCGGATGGCGATGGGCTGCAACTCTTCTTTGAGCCTCTTGAGCGCAAGCTCGGCAGCGGTCTTATCGGTTCCGGCCTGCACCTTTGTTATGGCATCCGTGACGAGCTTCAAACTTATAGTCCCGCCCCTGCGCTCGACTATCTGTTCTGAGCCGCAGTAGCCACAGGCGAACTGATCCATGTCGGGAGAGATTTCGAGCGCAGCCCCGCAGCTTGCGCATTTGAGTGTGATGACTTTCATCGCGCACCTCTCAATGAATCATCATCGTCTCTTCAATCGTGAAGTCGAGAAACTGGCCGCACTCGCAATTCAAAAAGGGAACCACTCGCGCATCGATAAACCTCGCGCTCATCCACGAGGCCCGCTCCCTCGCTCTCGCCTGAGCCTCGCCGATCCCGCCGCCCGTGTAGACCACGAAGCGTTGCCCGCACAAACAGCGCAAGCTCTGCTCAATCGGGGGCTGATATTGTGGAAGTCCGGTTATCATGCTCAGGAAACTTTCTTTTTGATGTCCTCGACTTCGGAATGAAGATCGCGCTGATCAGCCTGAGCGTCGAGAAACTGTTTCGACAGCACTTCGAATTTTCTCTCAACGCCGCGAAAGCCTTTGGCCATCTCTTCTCGCAGCCCCGACACATCAGAGTCGATGTGTTCACGCAACTCTGTGATTTGAGTCTGCACACCCTGCCACATCGGGCGCGTGTCCTGTAGGCGTTCCTCGACGAGAGTTTCCAGAGCTTCAAGCCGAGTGCCAAGATTCCTTATACCCGTCTCGATATGACCGAGCCTTTCAAGCATCATCTTTATCTGCTCAAGCATCAGTTTTATTTCATCGCTGCTCATGAAGCCCTCGCTTTCTTGCGCGCCGGTGCTTTCTTCGGCGGACGCGCGGGCCTGCCTCTTCTCGGTCGCCAATCTTCGAGGCGGTCAAGCGCGGCTTGAGGAATCCACCAGACAGGCCCGCGCGGGGTTTCTTCTTTCTCGACTCCCGGAATGACGCCATTTTGCGCCCATCGAACAACGGTGGTATAGGGGAGTCCGGTTTCAGTCGCAAATTGCGTTGTTGTGATCATGTTTTTCCTCATGCCGGATTGTTATAGCACCCTGCCAGATTCCCGGCAAGCTCATCATAGAACACTTCGAATAAGAAATGCAATAAAAAGTGGTAGCATCCTGTATTTTTTTGTTGACATTGTTTTTTATTGTGGTAGAGTGCTACCAGATTAGATATTTGATAACTGAGCGCGAAGTGAAATAGGGCCGAAGTAGAAGGGCCAAAGTAGCGACGAGCGCAAAGCGGAATCGAGTAGGACACTCGCCCGCCGACAACACGCACACGAAACCGAATCCAGAAAATAGTAAAGGCCGAATGTTGGAGCATCCGGCCTTGAACTTCCAAGCCCGCGCGAACGGGCCAGAAAGGAACATCCAAAATGAAAACTATCACGACCAGCAAACGGACTCAAGAAAAGATAGACCGCATCGAGCGCGCCGCCCGACTGATCGAACAGGGCCGCGTCACCGCGATGGGCGAGAGCCGATGGCATGTTCAAAGCGATGCGCAGGCAACCGGCTACCTCGTCACTCAGACCGAATGCACATGCTTCGACTTCACCGAAACGCTCAAGCGTCAGGAACCTTGCAAACACATCTGGGCCGCTGTAGGAGCGACCGCCGCGCTGCTCATTCACGATCTGCGCCGAGCCTCGACACTGGCCGAGCTTGAGCGAGTGAGCAAAGGCTATACGGTGGAGATGCGCGCCCTTCCCGCTGCATTCGTTCGCGTTGCCCGCGCCGAGTATGCGAAGAAGCATGATAGCTTGCGCGCCGAGTCGAGGCGCGATGAAGCAAACGCCATCATGCTCAAGCCTCAGCCCAAGTCAAACGGCAGAGTCGGAGCGATTGAGATTTGATCAATTTCGATTCAAACGGAAAGGAGGCGTCCTTACTATGCGCGGCTGGAGCTTCGCTTCATCAGCCCCAGCCGCCATTTTCAAACATTCAATCATCTCGACTTTATCCAATTTGGTCTTTGAAAAAGAAATGACAGGCTGTGTAAGCTGAAGACATTTTGATCAAGAAAGGTCTTCTATGCTCACACTGCCTGCCGAATTGTTGCCTTTGATAGTAGA
>Ga0187893_10005376_pt1 | contig 23038 bp, 20 predicted proteins | sample MA1701074metaG_FD_139574 | JGI IMG/M metagenome (GOLD analysis project Ga0187893, IMG submission 139574) | White microbial mat communities from a basaltic lava cave in the Kipuka Kanohina Cave System on the Island of Hawaii, USA - MA170107-4 metaG ...
ACCATTCAAACGGTCAGGACAAAGCGGATGGGTGCCCAAGATGACGACGGTCGAAAGACCTCATTGCGAACGGGAGCCCATCCGCTGCCTTTATAACAGGTTTTGAACACACAATTGCGAGGAACGCAGCGACCCGCCTGCGCCAAGGCTACGGCGGACAAGTCGGCCTCCTCGCAATGACGTGGCTTGGTAAACTTGGTGCCTTGGTGTCTTGGCGGTTAAAACCCCTTTTCTGTTTTCCCCGCGAAAGCGGGGATCTTCGGACCATCCAGACCCCCGCTTTCGCGGGGGAAGCAGAATTCTTTGGCCGGTGGACTAAGTCCGGTTTTTTATCGCCTGATTTCAGTCACTTGAAAAAAGAGTGGACTAACCCGCAGTGGACTTAGTCCACCGTCCACGGCCTTTTGCCGCGCAACGCCTCGACCGACTTTACCGAACCGTCCGCCCACACCGCATGCGCCCCGCCGCGCCGCAGGTCGAAAAAGTCGATGACCGTTTCCGCCCGGCAATCCGGCGCCCGGAGCGGCTCAAGCGCGATCAGCACATCCGCCCATGCGCAATCTTCCGCCTGCGCCGATGCCTCGTACGCCACGGCAACGCGCCTGCCATGCCACAGCGTCCGGCAGCCTTCCGCGTCGCAGGCGATGGCCGGGTTCGCGTCGAAGCGTTTCACTTCTTCGGGAAGCAGCCCGTTAATCCGCGCCCAGACTTCCGCCGTGAATTTCTCGCCGCGCGCGTTTGAAATCCAGAGCTGCCCGCCGCTATCGCGCAGCGCGACCAGTTTCGCCGAACCGGAAACGAGAATGACGGGCGGTTCGTGCCGCGCGATGATGACGAGCGTCAGCAGGACGGGAACGAGCGCGAGTATCCGCGCCCTGCCGTTCCACAGCATGACGAAAAGCCCCGCGCCCGCGACGCACAGCAGCGCGGCCAGCGGCACGGCGGGCGGGGTCAGCATCGAGAACGGCAGGGCCGTAACCCTGCGGGCGATAGCCATCATCCGCTCGATCCCCCAGCCCATGACGTAGAGCGGATATTCCTCCAGCCCCGCGGGCATCAGCAAAAAGCCCATCACCGCCGCCGGCATGATGACGAACGTCGTCAGCGGCACGGCAAACACGTTCGCGATCAGGCTGTAAACCGCAAGCTGCTGGAAATGAAACAGCGAGAACGGCGCGGTCGCAATCGTCGCGATCAGCGTCGTCAGGCACGCGCCGGCAAAATAAAGCGCTGTTTTCCTGATAAATCCCGCATTCTGGTATAATTGCGAGAGATAGGGCTTCAGTTGTTCAAAACAGAATATCAGCGCCGCCACCGCCGCGAACGACATCTGGAAGCTCGCCCCGGTCAGCGCTTCCGGCACCGCGAGCAGCACCGCGAACGCCGCAATCGCCAGCAGGCGCAGCGAGAAAGGCATACGGTCGATCATCACCGCGAACAGCACCACGCCCGTCATCAGCATCGAGCGCCATGTCGGCACCGAAAACTCGACGATCACCGTATAGGCAAGGATGCCGAGCAGCGCGATAAAGGCCGCGTATTTCTTGATCGGATAGCGCAGGGCAAGGGGCGGCACCGCCGCCATGCAAAAGCGCGTGACCATGAAAATGAAAGTCGCGACCAGGCCGATATGCAGCCCTGAAATCGAGATGATGTGCGCAAGTCCCGACGCCCGCAGCGCCTGCCAGTCTTCCTCGGTGATCCCCGCGCGCGCGCCCGTCATCAGCGCCATGGCGATGGCGCCCGTCGAACCGCCCAACGCTGCGCCGATGCGCCCGTCGATTTTCTCACGCAGGATTTCAAGCTTCTGAGCGAACGCAGCGGGTTCGTCCGCCGCCATTTTTTCAGGGACCGTATAGGCAAACCCCAGCCCGCCGAGTTTCATGAAATACGCATGGCGCTGGAAATCGAACGCGCCGGGCAGCGCGGGCGGCGAGGGCGGCTTGATCCCTGCGAGAACCGAAACCCGCTCTCCTATATGCAGCCCCTCCGCCTGCCTGACCCGCAGCCGGATACGTTCGGGCGTTTGCGCCGGCTCAAGATCTTCAATGACCAGCCGGTCGAGCAGCAGCCTGATCCCCTGCCCCTCCTCCATCCGGTCGATCCCGGCGATCCGCCCCTCGACCAGTGTCGTGCCGATTTCCCGGGTCAGCATCGGCGCGCTGACGGATGCGGCCCTGAACTGCGCCGCGCAAAACCCGAGCAGCACGAGCGCAAGCCAGCCGGTTGACAGCCAAGCGGCATAACCGGGGCGGCTCCGGAATTTCAAGGGATAAAGCAGCGCCCAGACCGCAGCCGTCAACAGCAGCAGCCCCGGCGCAATAAAGCCCGGCGGTTCATAAGGCAGCGCAAAATAAAGCCCTACGCCGAGGGCAAGGACCACCGGCATCCACAGGATCAGCCGGTCCTTCTGCGCGTCAAACTCCGCCAGAACGGCCTGAACGGCGCGTCCGCGCCACCCTTCCGCCTGCGCCGGATTATATGTGTCCGCGTAACTCACGAAATTCGTGAAACCTTTGATTAAATATGCTAACTAATCTTACCCCTCTCCCACGGGGAGAGGGCAACGAAGCTCGGCTTTTCCTCTTGGAAAAGCCATAGCTGAGTGGGTGAGGGGTTACGGTGCCTGATGATTAAACACCGTAACCCCTCACCCGGCTCCGGCTAGGTTCGGCCTCCGGCCTCACCAAGCCTGCGCATCCCTCTCCCCCTGGGAGAGGGGATTTTAGAAAGTTTTATAGTAATAGTGGGCAAAGCAAAAGGTTAAATGACACCATGACCGTCGTAACAAGATTTCCGCCCTCTCCCACAGGGTTTATGCATATCGGCAACGCGCGCACCGCCATTTATAACTGGCTGTTCGCCCGCCACCATCAGGGCCGTTTCCTTGTCCGCATCGAGGACACCGACCGCGCCCGCCATTCCGAAGAAGCGGTTCAGGCGATCTTCAACGGCCTGAAATGGCTCGATCTTAAATATGACAATGAACCGGTTTCCCAGTTCGAGCAGCGCCACCGCCACGCGGAAGTCGCGAATGAAATGTTAAAACGCGGGCAGGCCTATGAATGCTATTGCTCCCCCGAAGAACTGGAGCAGATGCGCGAACAGGCCAAGACCGAAGGCCGCGGCAGTTTTTATGACCGCCGCTGGCGCGATTCAAAGCAATCCCCGCCCCCCGGCGTCAACCCGGTCATCCGCGTCAAGGCCCCCCTCGGCGAAGGCGAGAGCGTTGTCAACGACCTGGTGCAGGGCGAAGTGCGCGTACGTTACGAGAACCTCGACGATTTCATCCTCCTGCGCAGCGACGGCACGCCGACCTATCTGCTCTCCGTCGTCGTCGACGACCACGACATGGGCGTGACCCACGTGATCCGCGGCGATGACCACCTGAACAACACCTTCCGCCAGAAAATAATCTATGAGGCGATGGGCTGGAACCTGCCGGAATTCGCGCATCTGCCGATGATTTTGGGACAGGACGGCGGCAAACTTTCCAAACGCCACGGCGCGGTGAGCCTTGAGGATTTCGAGGCGCGCGGCTACCTGCCCGAAGCTGTTTTCAATTATCTGCTCCGCCTCGGTTGGTCGCACGGCGACGATGAAATCATTTCCCGGCAACAGGCGGTCGAATGGTTCAACCTCGACCACATCGTCAAATCCGCCGCGAAGTTTGATTACGACAAACTGGAAAGCCTGAATGCCCATTATATAAAGCAGGCGGATAACGGACGGCTGATCGAACTGATTACGCCTTTGATGCATGAGCGGCATAAACTCGCTATCGACGAGATCGCAAAAAAGCGCCTGCACGAAGGCATGCCGGAGCTAAAGGACCGTGCTAAAACCCTGCTGCAACTAACTGATGAAGCTGCATTTTATGCGAAAGAAGTTCCCTATGATTTCGATGAAAAGGCGCAGGCGGCCCTCGATGCAGAAGCAATTGAGGCTCTTGACCTCCTGCTGAACCGTTTCCGCGATCTGGAACCTTTCGGCGCGGACGAAGTTCAGAAGATATGCAAGGAAACCGCCGATGCCCTCCGCGGCGGCAAGCTCGGCAAGGTCGCCATGCCGCTGCGCGCCGCGTTGACCGGCACCACCGTCTCGCCGTCCGTTTTCCATGCCGCGGCCATTCTCGGCAGGCATGAAACGCTGGCGCGGCTGGAATACGCGCTGGAGAAATTCGGCAACAAGACCCGGCGCTCCGCGGCAAATTGATTTTGCATCGCACCAGGTTTATGATGATTTGCAGAAGAATCGCAAATCACCGAAAGGCAATCCCATGACCGCGAAGAAAAAGCCGGACGCCCGGCCCGACGCCAGCGAAAAAACCTTCACCCTGACCAACGACCAGACCGGCGAAAGCTGGAAGATGCCGGTCGTCGAAGGCACCGCCGGCCCGCCGGTCATCGATATCCGCGATCTTTACGCGAACACCGGCCACTTCACGCTCGACCCCAGCTTCACCTCGACCGGAAGCTGCAAGTCGCGCCTGACTTTCATCGACGGCGACGAAGGCATCCTGATGCACCGCGGCTACGACATTCGCGAACTCGCGGAGCACAGCTCCTATCTGGAAGTCTCATATGTGCTGCTCTACGGCGACCTGCCGACGAAAACGCAGATCACGGAATTCACCCGCAACATCGTCTACCACACGATGGTTCATGAACAGATCCACTTCTTCCTGCGCGGTTTCCGCCGCGACGCGCACCCGATGGCCATCATGTGCGGCCTTGTCGGCGCGCTCTCCGCGTTCTATCACGACTCTCTCGACATCTGGGACCCGCAGCAGCGCGAAATTTCCGCGCACCGCCTGCTCGCCAAGATGCCAACGCTCGCGGCGATGGCCTATAAATATTCTATCGGCCAGCCCTTTATGTACCCGCGCAACGATCTCGGCTACGCCGAAAACTTCCTTTACATGTGTTTCGGCGTTCCGGCGGAACCCTTTGAAGTGAACCCGATCCACGCGAAGGCGATGGACAAAATCTTCATCCTCCACGCCGATCACGAACAGAACGCCTCGACTTCGACGGTTCGCCTTGCCGGCTCGTCTCAGGCGAACCCGTTTGCCTGCATCGCCTCCGGCATCGCTTCGCTCTGGGGCCCCGCTCACGGCGGCGCGAACCAGGAAGTGCTGGAAATGCTCAAGCAGATCGGGGACAAGAAAAACATTCCCGAATTCCTGCGCAAGGTGAAGAACAAGGAAGACAACACGCGCCTGATGGGCTTCGGCCACCGCGTCTACAAGAACTTCGACCCGCGCGCGCTGGTGCTGAAAAAACACGCGGACGACGTGCTCGAGGATCTGGGCGTCAACGATCCGACGCTCGAACTCGCGATGGAGCTGGAACGCATCGCGCTGGAGGACGATTACTTCATCAGCCGCAAGCTGTTCCCGAACGTCGACTTCTATTCCGGCATCATCCTGAAGGCGTTCGGCTTCCCTGAATCGATGTTCACCGTACTGTTCGCCTTAGCGCGCACGGTCGGCTGGATCTCGCAGTGGAAGGAAATGATGGAAGAACCCTCGCTGCGCATAGGCCGCCCGCGCCAGCTTTACACCGGCCCGGCCGCAAGGCCCTATGTGCCGATGAAGGACCGGAAGTAAGCCTTTCTCTCTGCGGAGAGACGCTCCCCCCTTAATCCCCCCGCAGAGCGGGGGGAAGGACCCCGGCGAAAGCCGGGGGACAGGGGGGAGTGGTAAACACGAGCGCGGAAGGAAAGATTAAAGCAACGGATTCTGTGCTTATCTGTGTGCGTCTGTCACTTTTATAGCCAAGCCTATAATTACTTATACGGTTAAAAAATCGGACAATTTATATTAACCACGGCGGACGCGGCGATCACGGCGGTTTTATTCTTCGCCGTGTGCGCCGTGATCGCCGTGGTTAAAAAGCTTGCGGCGCTTTCGCCGCACATCATGCCGGATCCCAGATTGGCGCTCGCGTAGTTCGCTTGTCCGGGATAACGATGTATAAGTATTTACCGGCTTCGCTATAAACTTCTAAGCCTTAAGAGAAGAACGCAGGCAGATATTGTCTAGCACAAAGCGCGCCGCCTGAACCGATGGATCGTCTTTCGATGAACCGAGCAGAAGGTTTCTCGCTTTTGCAAAAGCTTCCGGCTGCGCGCCGCCGTCCTGCGCCATCAGTCCGCAAGCGCTTTCCGCAATCGCCGCTGCCGTGCATTTTTCCTGAATGAATTCCGGCACGGCGGGCTGGTCCAGCAGGATATTGACGAGATGCGCGTATTTGACCGTGACCTTCCGCCGCACGATCTGCGCCGTCAGCGGGCTCATCTTATAGGCGATAACATGCGGCACGTCCGCCACGGCAAGCTCAAGCCCCACCGTCCCCGAGGTCGCAAGCGCCATATCCATCGCCGCAAAACAGTCCCATTTGCGTTTCTGGTCCGTGATAACATGCGTCTTGCAGTCCATGCTCCGCAGCAGGTTTTTCGTTTGTCTTCCCAAATGAGGAAAGGTCGGGGAGATAATATGCATCCCGCCGTTAGCAGCGGCTATCCTGACCGCCGCGTCATGCAGCACAGGGCCGACACGGTTCAGTTCCCCCATGCGGCTGCCGAACAGAACGCCCAGAACCGCCGCGTCTTCAGGAATGCCAAGCTCGCGCCGCAGCGCCGCGCCGTTACCCTTCCCGCAACCGCTCCCCAGCACCGAATGACCGGTGAACGCGGACGCAAGCCCCTCGGCCTCGAAATAAGGCGGCTCGAACGGGTAAAGACACATCATGCCGTCGTATAGTTTTGCGACTTTTTTCGCCCGCTCCGGCCGCCATGCCCAGACCGTGGGCGCGACATAATGCACCATCCGCGGCGGCTGCGCGGAGGACGCCTTGACCTTCCGCGCTACCCTGAAACAGAAATCGGGTGAATCGATGGTAACGACGATATCGGGGTGTTCCCTCTTTATGAAAGAAACCGTCTGCCGGATGCGGGCAAGAATTTTTGCCAGTTTCGGCAAAACTTCGGCGATCCCCATGACGGAAATATCCCGCATCGGAAAAATGCTTTGCAAACCCTCCGCCTCCATCTGCGGGCCTCCGACACCCGAAAAATGAACCGCCGTGGCCGTCTCGCGCTTGATGGCCTGCATAAGCCGCGCGCCCAGAGCGTCCCCTGACGCCTCGCCCGCGATCAGGCAGATTTTCAAAATTGCGGAATCACGCGGCATGCCGCTTCTCCTTCAGGTCGATGGCCGTAACAAACAGCTTGTGCTCATCGGCAAGCTGCCGGATCTGCTCGCGGTCGATCAGCAGGCTGGTCCCCGCTTCCACGACGATGCCCGCAAGGCCGGTCTGCGCGCATAAACGAACCGTCTGCGGGCCAATCGCCGGCAGATCGAAGTCATGATCCTGCTGCGGCTTGCAGGTTTTCACAAGGACGCCGCCGCGCCCCTTGCGGCGCAGCCCGGTGCAGCGGCGGATCAGCTCATCCGTTCCTTCCGCCGCCTCGAGGCCGAGCACGATATCTTCCTGCACGATGACCGATTGCCCCACATCGAGAATCCCGAGCGATTGCGACACTTCAATTCCGCGCTCGATATCCGCCCAGTCCGTTTTTTTTGGCTTATAGCGCCCCACTTCCCCGGCGGGAGCAAGAAGATCCGTCACGAATTCCTGAACGCCGTGGATGATGAACCCTTCCCGCTCCAGCTCCCCGCGCAAGGTTTTAAGCAGGCCGTCATCCCCCAGAGCCTTGAGGCCGACGCGCGCGAAAAACTGCGCCGTCCGCAAATCGGGACGCAGCTCGGCAATGCTGGGACGGCGTATCGAGCCGATCAGAACAAGGTCTTTGATCTCGTGAGACTTGAGTGCATTGAATATCTGGCCGGCGGCGCCAAGACGGGTCAGCATGAAGTTCCGCCCATGCATAACAGCCTGTTCGGTCTGCCCCTCGAACCCGACGACGAAAGTGTCGATCCCGGCGGAATCGCAGGCATGCAAAAGGATCTCCGGCACATTGCCGCCCCCGGCGATAATGCCAAGCCGCCCGATGCGGCTGTCGATCATGCTGCTTTCCTTGATGGCTGGCATAACGGAAACCTGGTTTTCTCCCGCGCGAACCGGATCAGGTTCATGACAAGCGTATCGTCGGGAAATTCCGAGGCAACGGATTCAACGCGCTGCTCGAATGTCCCGTCTTCGCCGAACAACCTGTTAAAGGCGCGCTGAAGCGTTTTGATTTCGTCCTTGGAAAATCCCCGCCGCTCAAGACCGATCAGGTTGAGACCGGCAAGATAGGCGCGATCCCCCTTCACGCGGCCAAACGGAATGACGTCATTCTCAACGCCCGACATGCCGCCGATGACGGCATAGGCGCCGATGCGCACGAACTGATGCACGGCAGCAAGCCCGCCGATCACGGCGTAATCGCCGACATGAACATGCCCGCCGAGCGTTGCATTGTTCGCCATGATGACATTGTCCCCAATGACGCAGTCGTGAGCCACATGCGATCCTATCATGAACAGGCCGTTATCGCCGACCGTTGTTTTCATGCCGCCGCCCCTGGTGCCGGGATTCATCGTCACATGCTCGCGGATGACGTTATTTTTGCCGATGATGAGTTCGGACGCCTCGCCCTCGTATTTCTTGTCCTGGCAGCGGGAACCGATGGAGGCGAACGGAAAAATCTCGGTGTTCTCGCCGATGGCGGTAATGCCGTCCAGCACCACATGCGGGTGCAGCCTGACCCCGTCCGCCAGCGTGACCCGCGGCCCCACGACGCAATAAGGCCCGATCTCGGCATTGCCGCCGATCTTTGCCCCGTCATGAATGACGGCTGTCTTGTGAATATTCTGGGTCATGACTATCCTATTTTATGCCGGGAATATACGGATTCTACCGCTTCAAAACAAATCACGCTTTATTGCGGAAAGTTACAGAATCCGAGGCTTTCTGCTATGCCGCCTTGCCTTCGTCCTGCACGATCATAGCGCTGAAAACAGCCTCGGCGCACAACGTGTCATTGACGCGCGCTTCGCCGCTGAACTTCCACACCGTCTTGCGGCTGTGGATCTTGTTGACATGGATATGCATGCAGTCGCCGGGGACCACGGGCTTGCGGAAACGCGCCTCGTCTATCGTCATGAAGTAAACGAGGTTGCCCGCCGTTTTCAGTTGCAGGCTTTCCACGACCACGATCGCCGCCGTTTGCGCCATCGCCTCGATAATCAGCACGCCGGGCATGACCGGGATTTTGGGGAAGTGCCCCTGGAACTGCGGCTCGTTGTAGGTGATGTTTTTGAGGCCAATGGCGCTCTCATGCGGCTGAAACTTGAGTATTTTATCCACCATCAGGAAGGGGTAGCGGTGCGGCAGCATATCCATGATCCGCCCTATATCGATTTGTTGCTCCTGCTCACTCATGACTGTCACCCGTCAGTTTTTCTCTTCTTTCCTAATCAGCCGTTCCATCATGGCTATCTGTCTCATGAACCGCCTTGCCGGCATGCTCGGCGACCCCATTTGCTTTTCACCCGCCGGCACGTCGCGCATGACGCCCGCCTGCGCGCCGATCTGGGCCCCCTTGCCGATATGCAGGTGGCCCGCGATTCCCGCCTGGCCCGCCAGCATGGCATAGTCGTCTATGACCGTGCTGCCGGATATTCCCACTTGTGAGACAATAACGCAACCCCTGCCGATCTTAACATTATGTCCAATTTGCACAAGGTTGTCGATCCATGCTCCGGCGCCGATTACAGTATCCGGCCCCGAGCCGCGGTCGATGCAGGTATTCGCGCCGATCTCGACGCTGTCCTCGATAATGACGCGGCCCAGTTGCGGCACCTTTACGTGCCCCGCCGGATCGATGGCAAAACCGAAGCCGTCCTGTCCGATGCGGCAACCGGGATAAATTCTGACATGGTCGCCGATAAGCGTATGCGAAATGGATGCATTCGCGCCGATCCTGCATTCGCTGCCGATTTTTACAAAGGCGCCGATGACGGCGTTCGGCTCAATCCGGGCGCCTTCGCCGATTTCCGCGCCTTCGCCGATATAAGAACCGCGTTCGATGACGCATCCCTTTCCGATCACCGCTTTGGGATGGATAAATGCTCCCTCCGAGACCGAAGGCGCGGGTTTTGGCTCGGGATAAAAAGCCTGCGCCGCCAGCGCGTAAGCCTTATAAGGATGCTTCGTCAGCAGCAGCGCAACACCCGTCGGGGCGATATTCTGCATTTCCGGAGCAATAATGCAGGCGCCCGCTTTCGTGGCCGCGAACTGCTCTTTGTAGCGCACATTGTCAAGGAAGCTGATATCCAATGCGCCAGCCTGATCGAGAGACGCGACATCGTCGATAATTTTTTCGGGATCGGCCCCCGGCCCGAGCGCCGCGCCGGCAATCCCGGCGAGCTTGCCCAGCTTCAGCGCCCCGGACCGGTGATGAAATCGCGGATCAGGCATCAGTTCACGCCTGCCCCGCCTAGTTGGTGCCGACTTTGAGATCGACCTGTTTCAGCGACTTGTCCAGGCGCGCCATGACCGCGTCCGTAATGTCCATTTCCTTCTTCGACCACATGACATTCTGGTTGCCGACGACCATCTCGTACTGCTCTTTCTCCGCGATGTCGTTGACGATCTCGAACACCTTGCCGCGCAGCTCGTTCAGCGCAACGCCGACGGCCTGCTCCAGAGCCTGCTTTCTTTGCTGTTCCAGCTTCTGGATGCGCAGGACTTCGTCTTTATATTCCTGGCCTTTTTTCTCGAATTCCTCAGCGGAAATTTTGCCGCGAAGATCGACAAGACTCTTTTCTTTATCGACGAGTTCGCGCTCCAGTTTGGAGAATTCGTCCTGAAAAATTTTGCGCTGTTTTTCAAGCTGGGTCTGGATGCTCTTGGCCGCCAGAGAGTCGCTCATGATTTTCTGGGTATTGACCACGCCGATCTTGCCCTCTGCCGCATAGACCCTGTTCGGGACTGTCGACCATACCGTTGCCATAGCGGCAATAATAAGAAAACCAAATGCTATCCTGCTATATCCCGCGCGCATAATGCCTCACTTTGCTGTATTTCAATTGTTGAAGTATTTACCAGATTAAAACCGGGTTCCAAAGTTAAATCTGAAAGCCTCGGTCTTGTCAAAGTCCTCATCAAGATAGGGCTTGGAATAATCGACCCGGATCGGCCCGAGCGGAGAGCGCCACGATATACCGACGCCCGCCGCGCCGCGGAGACTGCTTTCATCCCTGATGTTCACGCCCGAAGCCCCGTCCAGTTCCCACAAGGAACCTAAATCGGTGAACGTGTGGCCCTTGACGCCCATCTCTTCCGGCAAGCCCAGCGGGAACGAAAGCTCCGCCGTGCCGCGGTAGAAGAAATTGCCGCCCAGCGAGTCGTCCGTCAGGATATCACGCGGGCCCACGCCGGCGGATTCAAAACCCCTCAGGCTGGTGCCGCCCAGGAAAAACCGCTCGTTGATCTGCACATCGCCGTCGCCGGTGCTGGTAATGCCGCCGGTTTCACCCAGCAGGTTAAAAATCCACCTGTCGCTGATCGGGTAGTACCATGACGATCCGATTTTGCCGGACAGGTATTCGGCGTCGCCGCCAACACCGGCAAATTCGGTATCGAGCCAGCCGAGCATGCCGCTCGTCGGAAACAGGGTGCTGTTCCTTGTATCATAGGTCGTACGCTGCGAGATTGCCGAGGTGGTGCGCTGCCCTTCCTGGTCCTGAACGAAACGCGAGGCGGAATTATCGACGTCCGTGATGTCGTTTCTTTCTATCCGGTAGCGCAGAACCTGCCGCCAATGTTCGGACAGCGGATAGCCAAAACGCACACCCCCGCCGGTTCGCCGCTGGTTGTAGGAACTTTCGTCCTGCAGGTCGCGCGTGATGTGGAATGCATCGAAGCCTGCGGAAAAATCGCGATCAAGGAAATAGGGCTCGGTGAATGACAGGTTGAATTCCGTGCGCTCGCCCGCGATCGTCGCCGACGCAAGCAGATCCTGCCCCTTGCCGAGCAGGTTGCGCTCCCGGATCGAAAGGTCCGCGAGCGGGCCTTCCGTCGTGGAGAAGCCCGCGCCGATGGAAAGTTCGCCGGTCGATTGCTCGGTGACTTCCACGTCAACGATGGTCTTGTCCGGCGCGCTGCCCTGCAGCGGCGTGACGGTGACGGTTTCAAAGTATCCGAGATCCTTGACCTGCTGCTCGGACTTGGAAAGCTTGGAGCGGTTGAAGGGATCGCCTTCCACCAGTTCCATTTCGCGCCTTACGACTTTATCCAGCGTCCTGACGTTGCCGCGAATATCGATCCGCTCGACAAAGACCCGCGGGGTTTCATTGATGACGAAAGTGATATCGATGATCTGCCCTTCGCGGTTTCTCTCGATCTCCGGCTTGACGCTGACGAAAGCGAATTGCAGATCGCCCAAAGCGCTGGTAAAGGCATCGATGGTCTTGGTGACTTCATCCGCGTTATACCAGTCGCCCGTTTTGAAAGTTATATACTGCCTTAGAACGGTTGCATCGAAGTGACGCAGCGCCGAGTTGATTGCGACCTCGCCGACCTTGTAACGCTCGCCCTCTTCAATCGTGAAGGTCATGAAAAAGTGGTTGCGCTCATTCGACAGTTCGGCCACGGCGGAAATCAGCCGGAAATCGGCATAGCCCTGCGACAGGTAGAACCGGCGCAGCAGTTCCTGGTCATAGGCCATCCGGTCGGGATCGTAACGGTCATCGGAGGTCAGAAACTGATACCAGCGGGATTCCTTGGTGCTGATCTCGCTGCGAAGCTGGTCATCGTCATAACGCTTGTTGCCGACAAATCTTATACTTTTGACGTCGGTTACAGGGCCCTCGGCAATTTCAAACACGAGGTCGACCCGGTTCTGGTCAAGCTTGATGACCTTGGGCTCGATGCTCGCGGAAAAACGCCCGTTGCGCTGATAGACCTGGTAAAGCCGGTTGACGTCACCCTGCACCTTGGTCCGGGTGAAAACCTGACGGGGGCGCAGGGAAATCTCGGCGAGAAGCTCTTCGTCCTCGATCTTGTCGTTACCCTCGAAGGCGATCTGGCTGATGACCGGGTTTTCGACGACCGTCACTTCAAGGATCGCGCCCTTCTGGCGCAGCGTCACATCCGCGAACAGTCCCGTGCCGAAAAGGCTCTTGAGGGCCTTGTTCATCGTGTCCTGGTTCATCGGATCGCCGACGCGGACATCCATGTAGGTCAGCACAGTGGCCGGCTCGATCCGCTCCACGCCCACGACCTGGATTTCCCTGATAGCCTCGCCGCTCTGGGCAAAAGCCTTGCCGCCGCTTGCGAAAACGCCAAACAAAATGGCTGCTAGAACCAGCCACGCCGCTAATCTTTTCATGCTACCCGACTTCTCTTATTGATCGATATTTTACAGAATAAGCTGCACAATATCATTGAGATTAGCGAATAGCATGATTCCTACCAGTATGGCTAGCCCTAAACGAAAGGCATACTCTTGAATCTGCTCGGATATCGGAGAACCCTTAACAGCTTCAATGGCATAGAAAAACAGGTGCCCGCCATCCAGCATGGGGATAGGAAAAAGGTTGATAAGTCCAAGATTTATCGAAAGCAGCGCCGTAAAGGTAATCAAGGCAATCAAACCGCTCTGGGCCATATCCCCGGCGATAGCGCCGATCCGGATGATCCCGCCCAGCTCCGTTGCGCTGCGCGTGCCTGTGACCATCTGCCCGAGCGCCTTGAGTGTGCTGATTGTGATATTGGCAGTCTCCCTGACCGCCTCGACTACGGCCCCGGCAGGGCCGAATTTAACCAATATCTCGTCGTCCTGATTGGAGATGCTCAGGATATTGAAGGTCTCGCTTTCGGCATCGTAAAGCCCTTCATTGAACTCCTTCAGGGGGTGAATAATGATCTCGTCGATTTCCGGTCCCCGGTCCAGCTTGATACGGAATGAAGTTCCCATCCGCTCGATGATGGCCTGCCTTAGCGCCGCGGGATCCTCATAGCTTTGCCCCTCGACCATCTTGATGTGATCGATTTCAATCGCGTTGCCCGGGCTGACAAGCCCGAGAAGGCCCCGCTGGTGCTTGAACCCGAAACGGTCTTCATCGGTAAGGCGTTTGGGGGAAGCTTTAATCTCGATGACCTCTCCGTCGCGTTTAAGCGTGAAACGCCGCTCGGTATCAAGTCCGACAAGTATCTCCCTGCGGATATCCTCAAAACGCGTAATTTTGATATTGTCGATGGAAACGACTTCATCATGCGGCATGAATCCCGCCTGCTCCGCCGCGCTGCCGCCCATGATTGCCGAAGCGACCGGAGGCGTGACGGGCTGGCCTGCAAATACGTAAAGCCCGGCAAGAATAAAAATGGCAAACAGGAAATTGATGGCGGGGCCCGCGATAACGATGGCGGAGCGATGAGCGACGGGTTTAGCGAAGAAGGCGACTTCTTTTTCCTTGGCCGTCAGCGGACGCGCCGGACCGCCGCTTTCATCCTTGACCCCCTCAATATGCCGCGCGCTGGCAGGATCCGTATCGCCGAACATCTTGACGTAGCCGCCCAGAGGAATGGCCGAGAATTTCCAGCGGGTGCCTTTTTTATCAGTAATGCCGAACAATTCCTTGCCGAAGCCGATGGAAAAACTTTCGACATGAACCCCGCACAGCCGGGCGATGATGTAATGTCCCCATTCATGCACGAAAACCAGAATGCTCAGCACCAGGATAAAGGCGCCGCCATACAGCCAGGTATTCTCGGCCACCAGCTGCGCCCAGTCGAAAATCGAGTTACTCATGCGGCATGAACCTTCTGCTTGTCTTTGTTGCTACTGATATAGGCTTTCGTAAGCCCCCTGACAGTTTCGTCAAATGCGGCAATCTCCGCAACTGATTTTAACGAATGTGCCTCTGTTTTATCCAGAATATGCCGCACAACATTAATAATCTCCAAAAATCCGACTTGCCTGTCCAGAAACGCCTGTACCGCAATTTCGTTCGCAGCGTTAAACGCAACACAAAAAGCCGGGCCTGCCTTAAGGCATTGATGAGCCAGATCAATTGCCACAAACTTTTCTTTATCAAGGGGTTGCAATTCGATATTCATAGAATTGCTTAGGTCAAGTTTTCTGCCGGGCGTGGCCATGCGCTCTGGCCATGCAAGGCAATAAGCGATGGGCGTTTTCATATCCGGCGCCCCCATCTGCGCCAGCACCGATCCGTCGGCATATTCGACCATGGAATGGATAATGGACTGCGGATGGATAAGAACCTCGATCCGCTCGGAAGGCATCGCGAACAGGTAATGCGCCTCGATCACCTCAAGCGCCTTGTTCATCATCGTTGCGCTGTCGACCGAAATCTTTTGCCCCATTGCCCAGTTGGGATGCGCGACCGCTTGCTCCGGCGTCGCCTTGCGCATCTCCTCCGCAGTCCATGTCCGGAACGGGCCGCCGGAAGCCGTCAGGATAATGCGCTCGATCCCCGGTCTTTGCGCTTCATCGAAAACCTGAAACACCGCGTTATGCTCGCTATCGACCGGCAGAAGCTTTACGCCATGCCGCCGCGCCGCTTCGATGACCAGAGGCCCGGCCGCGACCAGCGGCTCCTTGTTGGCGATGGCGACGTTGGCCCCCGCCTCTATCGCCTTCATGATCGGCTCAAGGCCGGCAAAACCGGTTATCGCCGCCATGACCAGATCGCACTTCCTGCCAGCCGCCTCCAGCAACGCGTTTCGTCCGGCGGCGGCCTCAATGCCGCTCCCGGCCAGATGCTGCTTTAATTCGCCGAACGAAGCCTCATCGGCAATAACCGCATGTTTCGCGCGAAGCTCCCGCGCCTGCCGCGCCAGCAGGGCGGCGTTGCCGTTCGCAGTCACGGCTTCAACGTCAAAAAGATGAGGGGCGGAAAGAATGACTTCCGCCGTGCTTTTGCCCACCGATCCGGTTGAGCCCAGAATGCTGACCTTTTTTACCGCCATAGCAACAATATAATAAGAAGGGCGGGCGAAACCAGCATAAGCGCATCGATCCTGTCGAGCAGCCCGCCATGACCCGGGATCAGATTGCCCGAATCCTTGACCCCGACCCTGCGCTTATAAAAGGATTTGCACAAATCCCCCGCCTGTCCGACAAGCCCGAGAACCAGCCCTGTAAGAAAAACGCAAGGCGCGTTGCCCGCAGTCAGTCCAAGGTCCGTATTGATATAAGACTCAAGAGCAAAACCCGCGAATTGCAGAATGACAAGCGCAAGGCCGCAAAAAAACATCGCCCCGCCAAGCCCCGCCCATGTTTTATTTGGACTGAGCTTCGGCGCCATCTTCGGCCCGCCTATCGTCTTGCCGAAGAAATACGCGCCGATATCGCTCGCCCATACCGCCAGCATGACGCACACCGCAAGCCACGCCCCCTGATCGTACCCCAGGCGGACAAGCGCATAGGAACTGAAACAAAGCACGATATAGATCATGCCGATGGCGAAATGAAAATATCTGTGGCTGCCCCGGTCCGCGAGCCTCATGAATTCAAACAGGGCGATGAAAGCCGCCACGAATATAAAGGCTAAAAAAAGCGGACCGCCGATAAGGATTATTGCCAGAACCGCGGGCGCGAGAAGCACTCCCGATATGACCCGCAGCTTCAGGCCGGAAGGCTTGCCGTGTTCTGTCGCGCCCTCACTCAAAGTTCCCCTCGCGCGCTTTTGACTGCTCCGAAGCGCCGGTCGCGCTGCCTGAACTCATTAACAGCCGCCTTCATGTGATCTTCGGAAAAATCGGGCCACAGGACAGGCGTGAAAATCAGTTCGGCGTACGCGCACTGCCACAGCATGAAATTGCTGATCCGCATTTCCCCGCTCGTCCGGATCAGGATATCCGGGTCGGGAATCCCGGCGGTGGACAGGAATGACGGCATGAATTCTTCGGCATTGGCCATGTCGGGAGCGATCTCTTTTTCCGCGCACATCTGCGCCCAGCGGCTTGCCGCCTGCAGGATGTCGTTCCGACCGCCGTAGTCAAGCGCGATGACAACGGTAATTTTTTCATTGCCGGATGTGAGCTTTTCCGCGTTCTCGATCAGCTCAACGATATCCGCCGCCAGCTTGCTCCGGTCGCCAATGACTTTCAGCCTTGTCCCGCTCCTGTGCAGCTCCGCGGTTTCAGAGCGCAGGAACATGCGCAGCAGGCGCATCAGTTCGCTGATTTCGTCGGCGGGGCGATTCCAGTTTTCCGAGGAAAATCCGAACAGGGTTATATATTTTATGCCAAGATCGGCAGCCGCCTTGACGGCTTTTTTAGCCGCTTCCGCCCCCTGCCGATGCCCCATCATACGCGGCAACCCGCGCGCCTGCGCCCAGCGGCCGTTGCCGTCCATGATAATGGCGACATGCTGGATAACTGGATTGGATGATTGATTGTTCATGCTAGCTTTTCTGCCACGGCATTTTGTTCGGATTAAGTAAGGAACAGGGAATTTTCATGAAAGTTCCCTAAACCGTCATAATGTCTTTTTCCTTCTCCGCAAGCATGGCATCGACCTTTTTGATCGCTTCGTCGGTTTGCTTCTGGACGCTCTCGGACTGGCGCTTTTGTTCGTCCTCGGAAATTTTGCCGTCCTTTTGCATCTTCTTCAGGTCGTCCATGCCGTCGCGGCGGATATTTCTGACGGAAATGCGCGCCTGTTCCGCATATTTGCCTGCTACCTTGCCGAGTTCGCGGCGGCGCTCTTCGTTCAGCTCCGGCACGGGAACGCGGATCGTCGTCCCTTCGGTCTGCGGGTTGAGGCCAAGACCCGCATCGCGGATCGCCTTCTCCGCCGCCTTCACCGCGCCGGCATCCCACACCTGCACGGTCAGGAGCCGCGGCTCGGGAACGTTGATATTGCCGACCTGGTTCAGAGGCATTCTGGTTCCGTATACTTCGACTGTCACCGGCTCCAGCATGCTGGTGGTAGCCCGGCCCGTCCGCAGTCCCGTGAACTCGTTCTTGAGAACATCGATAGCGCCATCCATGCGGCGTTTCAAATCCTTGAGATCCATGAGTTAAACCTCTTTCTTGTCCGTTACGATAGTATAGCTGCCCTGCCCGCGCACGACGCGCGCAAAGCCGCCTTCCTCCCTGATGGAAAAGACGATGATGGGAATATCGTTCTCGCGCGCGAGGGAAATCGCGGTGGCGTCCATGACCTTGAGATCCTTGGTCAGCACTTCCAGATACGAAAGCCGGTCATAGCGCGTCGCGTTCTTGTCCTTCTCAGGGTCGGCGGTATAAACCCCGTCGACCTTGGTCCCCTTGATAAGAGCGTCGCAGCCCATTTCCGTCGCCCTCAGCGCGGCCGGGGTGTCTGTCGTGAAAAACGGGTTGCCGCTGCCCGCGGCAAAAATGACGACGCGGCCTTTCTCCATATGGCGCAGCGCCCGGCGGCGGATGAATGGCTCGCACACCGCCTGCATCGGAATAGCGGATTGCACCCGTGTTTCGACACCGATCTTCTCAAGCGCCGATTGCAGCGCAAGCGCGTTCATGACCGTGCCGAGCATCCCGATATAATCGGCGGTAACCCGCTCAAGACCCTTGGCCGCGCCCGACACGCCGCGGAATATGTTGCCCGCGCCGACGACGATGCAGACCTGCACCCCCATCGTGACCGCTTCCTTGATATCGTTGGCAAGCCGGTCGAGCGTTTCGGGGTCGATGCCGTATTCGCGGCTCCCCATAAGGACTTCCCCGGACATCTTCAGAAGGACGCGCTTGTATTTAATCGCGGGATCGGTCATGGGGGCTGCTCTTTCTTTCCGTGCGTTGCCTGCTTGCATGAGGTTGTCCGTTTTCTGGAAAGTTAAAACGTTTTAAAATCGCCCTAATATAATGACACGTGCGCCGCAACGCAATGTTTAATCAAATAACTTTTAACATTATGTATAAAAAATATTTTTCGTATTTGTTTGGCATATAATTTTTATTCTGCTATGTCTTACCACACATTTCACAGTTTGGTTAACATAAGGGATATAAATTATGATAAGTAAACGTACAGGCCTCATACTTTCCGGCATATTCGCCGCAGCAGTCCTGCTGCCCCAGTCGTACTACACAGTAAAGCCTTCTGACATGGCAAACGTCCGTCGCTTGGGTGTAGCAAGATTTGAGGAGCCTGTCGGACCGGGACTCCACTTCAAAATACCGCTCATCGATGACGTCGACGCCATTCAGGTTAATCTGCGCACATTGCACATCAAACCCTTTATTGTAAAAACCGTCGATAACCAGCAAATTACCCTTGATATCAATTTCAACTACACTGTGCCCCAAGATAAGGTCAATCATCTGCTTTATGAAGTTGGGAAAGCAGGCGGCGACGATATCGACAGCAGCATTATTCCTGTTGCGATGGACCGGGCATCAAGGGTATTCGCCTTGCAAAACACGACGCAAATCTCAGCCAATCGCGAGACCATACAAAAAGACGTAGAGACAAAAGTATTTGACGCGGTCGAGGCGCAGTTTGGCATTGATCCGCACAGCCTGCAAATTGCCGGCATCACCTTGTCGGACGCATTCGTTACCTCGAACGAAAATGCCGTCCGCGCTAAAAACGACGCTGTCGCTGAACAAAACGGTGTGCGCGTCCGGGAAGCGCAGGCTGAACAGGCCCGCATCAAATCAAAAGGAGCCGCGGGAGCCACCGTTGAAGATGCGAGAGGCGCATCGGAGTCCACCGTTATCGTTGCGGAAGCGAAAAAAGAGGCGCTACAGCTTGAGGGTGAAGGCCAGGCCGCTTACACGCAGGCGGGAATCGATGTTTTCGGCAGCGTCGAAAAATATCTGGAGTACCTGGGCGTAAAAGCCGCGCTCAAATGGGACGGTAATCCTCCGCAGGTTGTCGCCAAAGGAGGAAATGTTACCACGGTTGTGGTGCCGCAGACGCCGGCGCCCAAGGCCCCCTAACATAGCAAACAACAAATTTGATCATCAGGAGAATTAGATATGAACATACCGTTCCTAAACATAGAAATCCCTGCAAAATGGGTCGCCGGGGCGCTGGCAGTCGTTTTCGTTGGTGCAGCCGCAACCGACTGCTTCTATCAGGTTGAACCCAACGAAGTGGCCAATATTCGGCGTATGAACAACGTGCTTTATGATACCCCGGTCGGAAACGGCGTTCACATGAAAGCACCTTTTATCGATTCTGTCGACAAAGTGCAAACAAGCCTGCGCACTCTGAAAATACCAATGTTTTCAGTGAACACCATTGATAACCAGAAAATCGATCTGGAGATCAATTTCAACTATCTCGTACCTGCATCGAGTGCGAACCACATTCTTTACGGCATTGGTCAAGTTGGAAGCGGCGAGAACGACGACATCGACGACAGCATTATACCTGTCGCGATGGACCGGGCGGGCCGCGTATTCGCAAGACAAAACACGACGGACATCTCTCTGAACCGTGAAACCATCCAGACACAAGTAACCGATGACGTATTCAACGCGGTGCGCGAACTGTTCCGTATCGAGCCGCAAAGCCTCCAGATTGCAAAAATCGGCTACTCGAATACATTTAATGAATCAAACGATGTTGCCGTACGTAATAAGAACAAAGCCGTGGAAGAGGAAAACAAACGGGCTGTTGCCACGGCCGTCGCCACACAGCAGGTTACCGAAGCCACCGGTCGCGCCGATTCGGCTATCAACGAAGCTACAGGCGAAGCGGGATCCATCATGCTTAAAGCAACGGCAGGACGAGACGCCCTTGTTCTGGAAGCGCAAGGCGAAAAAGAACGCTTGCTCAAAGAAATCGCGCCGTTCGGAACTTCTGACGCCTATATTGAGTTCCTGAGGGCGCAAGTGGCGCTGAAATGGCAAGGCCAGCGTCCGCAGGTGGAAATATCGGGGGGAGACACAGCTCCCGGCACAGGCCCGGCAGCGACAGTTGTCGTGCCCATGCCGCCGCGCCCTTGATCCGAAACGAAAATGCCCGAATAACAAAACGGCCCCGGAAAGGGGCCGTTTTTTATATCTGAAAAACTCTGTTAACCGTTCGCGACTTTTGCAACCGCGGAAGCAAAATCTTCTGTTTCCTTGTCGATGCCTTCGCCGAGCTGAAAGCGGGCAAAGCCCTTCAGCGTGACAGGCGCGCCGCAATCGCTAGTTGCCTGCTCTAACAGCTTGGCGATCTTGTTTTCGCCGTCGATCATGGAAATCTGTTCCAGCAGGCAAACCTCTTCATAGAATTTGCGGATGCGGCCTTCGACCATCTTCTGGGCGATCTCGGCGGGCTTGCCTTCGGCCTTGGCCTGTTCCAGAAGCACGGCGCGCTCGCGCTCAAGGACGCTGTCATCGACCTCGTCCTTGGTCAGGTATTGCGGGAACGCTGCGGCGGCATGCATGGCGATGTGTTTGCCCAGAGCCTCAAGCTTGTCTTTCTTGCCTTCGGACTCAAGCGCCACCAGCACCCCGATCTTGCCAAGACCTTCGGCGGCAACGTTGTGCATGTAACCAACGACGACGCCCTTGCTCACTTCCAGCAGGGCGCAGCGGCGCAGATTCATGTTCTCGCCTATGGTCGCCACCATGTCGGTCAGCGTGTCCTTGACGTTCTTGCCAGCGAAATCCGCGTTGCCGAGCGTTTCGGCGTTCTTGCCGCTCTTGAGGGCGATCTTCGCGGTTTTCCTGACGAAGTCCTGGAACTGTTCATTACGCGCGACAAAATCCGTCTCCGAGTTGATCTCGACAACGGCGCCCTTGCGGTCCTCGATGGCGATACCGACAAGGCCTTCCGCCGCCGTGCGGCTGGATTTCTTGGCTGCCTTGGCAAGACCCTTTTTGCGAAGCAGGTCAACGGCGGCTTCCATGTCGCCGCCGGCCTCGACGAGCGCGCTTTTGGCATCCATCATGCCCGCGCCCGTTTTCTCGCGCAGTTCTTTAACCTGCGCTGCGGATATATTGGTCATTATAAGATCCCTCTTTCAGGTTGAACTCAGGCCTGCGCGGCCTTTTTAACGACTTCCTCGGTTGCTTCAGCCGTTTCTTCAGGCTTGGCTTCTTCGGTTTTGGGAGGCAGCGCTTCTTTCCTGCCGCGTCCGCCGCAGTCCTTGTCGCGGCCCGCGGAAGCCATTTCCGCCGAGAGCCCGTCGAGGACGGCGTCCGCGACCAGATCGCAGTAAAGTTCGATCGCCCGGAACGCATCGTCGTTGCCGGGGATCGGGAAATTGATGCCTTCGGGATCGCAGTTCGTGTCGATAATGCCGAACACCGGGATGCCGAGCTTGTTCGCTTCGGCGACGGCGATGTCTTCCTTGTTGGTGTCGATGATGAAAAGCGCATCGGGAATGCCGCCCATTTCCTTGATCCCGCCGATGGACAGTTCGAGCTTGTCGCGCTCGCGGCTCATCATCAGCAGTTCTTTCTTGGTGTAGCCGCTGGTGTCGCCGTTAAGAATTTCTTCCACTTCGCGCAGGCGGTTGATCGAGCGTGAAATCGTTTTCCAGTTGGTCAGCATGCCGCCGAGCCAGCGGTGGTTAACGTAGTACTGGCCGCAGCGCTTCGCCGAATCCCTGATCTTTTCAGCCGCCGAACGCTTCGTGCCGACGAACAGGACGCGGCCGCCATTGGCGGCGATGTCCCGGATGCCCTTCAGGGCGCGGTCGAACATCGGAACGGTCTGCTGCAGGTCGATAATGTGAACGCCGTTACGAACGCCGAAAATATACGGCTTCATTTTGGGGTTCCAGCGGCGGGTGTGGTGGCCGAAGTGAACGCCTGCTTCCAGAAGCTGGCGCATGGTAAAAGTGGGCATAGTCATGAATAGTTCTCCTTTTTCCGGTTATGCCTCTGCGGAATGTGATTCCCTTAAGGAAACACCGGATGGCAGGAATTCTGCCGTTTCCGCATGTGATTTACGATTGCGCTGATATAATGGTTTTAGCGGGTTTTGGCAAGCTTTTTTCTCTATTTAGAGCGTTATGGTTTTAGGAGGAATCGGTTCGGTTTGGTGATTCCCATGGGATCGGGATTGTGATTCAATATACTGGCCGGAAAGGAGGCTGGCATGGATGGGAAGACCTTATTCGAAG
>Ga0187893_10005377_pt1 | contig 23036 bp, 19 predicted proteins | sample MA1701074metaG_FD_139574 | JGI IMG/M metagenome (GOLD analysis project Ga0187893, IMG submission 139574) | White microbial mat communities from a basaltic lava cave in the Kipuka Kanohina Cave System on the Island of Hawaii, USA - MA170107-4 metaG ...
GCCTCATTCCATTCTCTGTTTTGATATAGATTATTTCTTGGCCATCAAGACAATGTCCTCCAATGAATCCAGGAAACATTTTTGGTCTATTGCCCAAGAATTTATGGATTTCATCTGCAAATGACCACATTTCATCATAATCCACCTTATGTTCTATGGCAATCATATTACTTAATTGTGCGTAGTTTATTAGCCAACCATAGTATGATGTATCGACAACAATTTTAGCAAGCTCCAAAGTAATGGGGTTTGACATTTCTTTAGTTCTAACACCGCATTTTTTCATTAATTTAGAATATGTTGAGGTAGCCCAATTTTTTCTAGGAGCGTTATATTCTACTGCATAAAATTTTGTGTATCGTTTTAAATCATAAAGCATTCTTTTATGTACGCCTCTAGTTGCACTATAAATTACAGGGATTGATAACAGCGATTGTAGTTTATTTGTTGTTCCTGGACTTATAGTACTATGAATGACTAATCCATCAGGTTCAAATTTGTTATTTAATGAAATAACATCAGTTATGAATCTATTAGTGAATGGTATACAGATATGAAGAAATGATGTTTTAAATTTTGCATGTTTATCATGCCATTTCTTGTTTATCAAATTTGGGTTTTTATCATATCCTACAGAAGGAAACCTTCTTGCTAATAACTGCAATATTGGTTGTCCTATTTCTCCCAGTCCAGTAACCACTTGTTTTTTAGTTAAAATTGTGGCACTTTGTTCAGAAATTTTTTTCATACTTTTCTCCAGTTAATCGACTATAATATTTTTCATTGTTTGCAAATTATTAAGAACTTCTTTCCTGATATATTTGTCTGTAATTTTTAAATTATGTAAAATGGCTTTTCGTATTTTTGTCCCACTAATTTCCATTTGATATTTCTTATCATGCGGACATGATTTCGAGGTTGAAATTTGATCACATTTCCTACAATAATATGGTTCATTAAAAAATAATGGTTTTATACCAATATCCTTAAAATTATTAAATATTTTTTGTGAGTCATATTTGCCATAAAAGTTCTTCACTCCAGTATGATCTTGTCCTACAATGAAATGAGTGCAACCATAATTACGTCTGACTATGGCTGTAAAAATCGCTTCTTTTGGGCCAGCATATCTAGAATAGGTAAGTAATGGTGTAAAAATTACTCGGTTGCGTGGAAGATAATTTTTCATGATTGTTTCACTATATGATGAGTAAAAATATCTTTCGAAGAAAATGAATTAAATATACTATATCTCTGTGCTAATAAAACTGAGTAAATTAAATATTTTAGATAAATTTTTACATCTAAAAAATATATCCGAGTTTTCTTAATTCTTCTTCTATCTTACGCTTTTCATCATCATTTTCTGTATCTGTTGATTTTTTGTAATGATAGGCATTATAACTAAGTAATGCCATTAATGCCTTTTCCATTTTTTGTACCACATCTGGTTTGTCACTTGCGATATTATTTTCTTCAAGAGGATCATTTTTTAGATCATACAGATGGACGTTTGATAATGGATTATTTCTGTGTCTGAAATACTTGTATTGAGAGGTTCTCATGCCTATAGTATGACTACTGTATGAATCTGCCCAATTAGTAGCACTAGTAATGAAAGCCGGTTGTTCCTCCATTTGTTTACCATCAATTAACGGTAAAAGACTTGCTCCTCGTGAATCTTCTTTTAGTGATTCCAATCGTATAATTTCAAATATTGTTGGAAATATATCGATACTTCGTACTTGTTGTTGTATAATCATGGGTTTCGTTATTCCATAGCCAACAAAAACTAATGGAATACGGAACCTATCATCATATACTTCAGATTTGGTCTTAACGGCATTTAATAAGAAACGCTTTTCATAAGGTCGTAAATTTTGTTTTTCAATTTGAGAAATTGCTAGTTCAGTTCTTTCCTTAAGAATTCTTTCCTTCCTATCAAGGTAATATTTTTTTAATTTAGTTCTAATTGGTGCGAAAAGGGAAGGAGATCTTTGTACTATGTTGAAGAGGTTTTGAAGTATTGAGTTTGGCTCATAAATTCTAGTATATTTCTTTGTGTTTGTGATGCTATCTGAGTATAAACCATCATCAGATGCATGGTCAGCAGTCAATATCAATAGCGTGTTTTTTAGACTGATGTTCTGTACAATCTTTCCAATCCAGCCATCAAGAGCAGAAACCATTCTCTCATATTGATTTGTTCCATATTTTTTGTCATTAAATTCATCTGGTACGCCACTTGCGGTACCATGAGTATCAAGAAAGTGAATGTAGTAGATCCAAGGTTCCTTCATTTTTTTTGAGATTAAATTATTAATAATTTGTTCACCTACCCCTTGATACATCGTATAGGCACTATTGTATGTCTTAATTGCGTCAAAATCCTTTACAATATTAGAAAGAGAGATGATTTCTGGAATCATTGAATAGGTACCATAACCATGATCTTTTAGAGTTTTAACGCATGTTCGTGCTATTGAATTGAGTTTTAATCTATTACCTTGTTGAATAAGAACCTCAAATGGATAACATGAGGTAAAAAGACTGGCTAGGGCTGGAACCGATTGAGGAGCTGATGCAATTGTCTGAGTAAAATATACACCATTTTTTATTAGAGAATCTATGGTTGGAGTTTTAGATGTTTTATTGCTACCATAACATTTGTCAGCTCTAAATGAATCAATAACAAGTAATATAATGTTAGGTTGCAAACAATGATAAATTGTTTTACATATTATAAATTAATTTCTAATACATTTTGTTCTTTCACTAAATTTTTCTTGTTATATGTTGAGTATGAATATACGGTCATAAGCCAGGCTTCAATCTATAATAAACTCATGAATGAAGACGATATGAAAAAATTATTGAAAAGCTTCAGAGCAAGCATATAGATTGCATTTCTTTCTCAAAGAAATACAAGTCTAGAAACATGACGGACTTACACCAATATTACGAAGGCGCTACATGAGCAATTGAATATGCAATAAGAACAATTAATGAATCAATGGGTTCTAATTAATTTAATTCAGATCATTTCATATGAATTAAGTTTTTAGATAAATACGTTGAAAAGAATTTGAGTTGTTTACGATCTGTTGTCAGGTCATATTTCTGTAAAACTAGAATTTATTTTACTTGCCGATTATCTGGTTCCTGTTCACATAATTGTCTATTTTGATTAGTCTGTTATCTACATTAGCAGTATCACTCTTCGTTTTGCGTGGTAAGTAACAATGTTTACAGGGCGGAAGCTCCTTTATTCCAAGATGTTTTATATGAATTCTTCTTGCGTTATTCAATTCTTTTCCATGCCAAATTTCATAAATTGATTTTTCACGTATATTGCCTAGCTTATGCGATTCAAATTCGTCATTAGAACACATCATAATAATTCCATCTGCACCTATTACCAATCGTTCCCATAATTGAGGACAGGTAAAGTTCTCCTCATATACAATATCAGTATCGTTATGTAAGTAATCAATTAATGGGTTAGAAGCGACTTGGTCAGTAATTGGATTAAAAATATTGTAAAATTCCTGTGGATTTTCTGATATTGCAGGCCAAACAGTCTGTACCTTAATCACGGGTTTTACAACACCGCGGCGTTTTTTGATTTCTTGATAATTTTTTATTTTTCTAACAGCATCATCAAATTTTAATGGATGTCTAATCTTGTTATAAGTTTCTCCTATTCCATCAAAAGAGATCGTGAGCCAATCCAATCCTAGATCTATTAATCTTTCGAATTTTTCTTCATTAATATGTCCACCATGTGTTAGAGTGGATACTTCTTTGATTCCTTTTTCCTTTGCGTATCTAATCATATCATAAATATGGGTATTAACAAATGCTTCACCTCTTAAACTCAGACGTACTGAATATAATTTGTGTTCAGCACATTCATCAATTATCTTTTTGTACAAATCAAAATCCATGTTCATTCTGTTAACTTTATTTTTGAATTCATCTGTTGTAGTATAACACATAGGACAACTTAGATTACATAAACTAGAAAGCTCAATGTCTACATGTAATGGAAAATCAGAAATAAAGTGAATCCTAGGATGAAGGTGCCATTTTATCCTGTTCATAATGTAGCTTAATAGGTGTCCACTCCCGCGATTCAATTCAAATTTTAGATTCTTTGTACGTGAAGTGAGTCTGAATTGTCCTTTGTTGATCTTCATACTTATACCTTGTAATTTCAATGTTTAATACTTGTAGGTGATTTATGAATATATGGAATTGTTAATTGAATACAATCCATTAAAATGAAATTTTGCTAAGATCATTGAGTCGTAGTCTTACAATTTCAAATGCTTCTGCAGCTTTAAAGCCAGATAGACTTCCCCATCTCATAGCTACTGCCTCTGTCATTTCCTTAGAACGAGGATGGGGTGGCTTTCTTATTTCATAATGGTATGCCTTTAGTGCATTAACTTTTGATTCTAACTCATCAGAAATATCAATAAACATATTTGGGTTAAATCTATATGGCGGGTTCCAATCTGTTGCCGCGGGCACTTCAAATGATGCTACAGCAAGAATATTTGACCATGGAACAGGTCTAGAAGCTGTTACTGTCGCTTCATATACAACTCGATGGTCAAGATTCAAGTCATTATAATGATGTGTAAAGATCATCTTGCATTTTGTTGTCTCTATTTCCTTTTCGATTTCTTTTATAATTCTCAATAACGGTATCTGATCCAATTCTTGATTAGGTAGATCCAAAAATCTTATCTTGTCTATTCCCAACACCTTTAATGCCTCTATTGCGTTTTCCTTTCTTACTTCAATTTCTCCTTTCATTTTTTCTTGTTCTTCTGGTGGTGCGTGATATTCTGGGTTGCTTACATAACCAGATTTTCTTCGTGCAGTAATTCCTTCCGCAATAAACAGTACTTTTATTTCATGATCTTTTGATAATTTTTTTAAGGTCCCGCCCATACCTATCGTTTCATCATCTGGATGTGCACAAACTACTAGTATATTCAATTTATAGACCTCAGAGATCTTTCAAACTCCACTGAAAGAATGGTGCTAGAGCATAGAAAAACGTTGTTGGATGCTATTTTACTATTAAATTCCAACCCTATCACAATCAACTGAAAATAAAGATAGATGTTATTTAATCGTTAGAACACTAATTTCTTGAACATAATAACTCTATAATTTTGGTAATCCTTTCAGCGCCTTTGCCATCGACAAGTTTTTTCCCAATTCTATTCATCTTATTTCTCACTATAGTACTTGATGCAAGAGTTTTAGTAGCATGTGCTATTTTATTAGCGGGTATTTCTTCACCGTAACCAAGGTTAATACAAAATCCTTTTTTTTCCATTAATTTTGCTGTCTCTACTTCGAATCTTTCTCCACAAACAACGATGGATGGGATTCCTAAGTAAGCCAATTCTAGTAATGTGTTTCCACCAGCGGTTATAGCAAGATCGTGTTTTACCATAATGGAACTCATATCGTTAACACTTCTAAGAATTGTTATAGGTTTTTTATTGTGTTTTAATTCAGTTCGAAGCTTTGACCAACATTTGAAGGAAGGTCCTAATACTACAGTTATTTTGAAGTTCTCTCCCAGATAGTTCAAGGCCTTGATAATTTTTGGAATATAGCAATGAGTATCTGAACCTCCTTGAAGAATTAGGATGGAATTCACAATTTTCTTAATCATTTTGATCTTTCTCATTAAGAATCTTTCATCGATTATGGCATATTCAAAACCTGAAAATGATGTTTTTATGCCTGTTAAAGGATATAGAATGTTAATTCCATAATCAAGTAGTTCTTTGTTATTACCCCTGTAATCAATTCCTATTGTCTTGCACGTACTTCTTAAAACGTGTAGGTTTTCACTCACGTCTACTTGTTTATCTATGATAACAATGTCTGGTTTCAACCGCTCTAAGAATCTCATCTTCTTTTTTAAATCCGATTTTTGATATAATTTACATACATTTGTTTTTGATATAATCTTCTTTGCGATAGGATCCTTTGTTAAGAATATTACCATATGTTTACGTCTTTTTAATGACTTTGCTAAATTGATTGTTCTGTAAATATGACCCATACCTATTTTGTGATTGCCATCAGCTAAAATGAGGATCATTAAAGATTTCAACAATAATCACCAACAGCTAGTAATGAATAATATGAATATCTATTTTTGTGCACGAAAATCGTTTTTTAATGATTTTTTATATCCTTCGTCAAATGGTATTTTATTATTAATTTTCAGAAGACGTGGTTCGTTTTTGACTATTTTTAGGATGTCTGATATACAAACAATTTTCTTTCTTTTTGAAATTCTCTTATATAACTCTCTGACAAACTCTAGATCTTCAGGCCGATCAACGGTACACCTGACAAAGGAAAGATCTCTTCCATTTTTAATATTTGAAACCTTAAACAAGTGAGGGTTAAACTGAACATAAGGAAAAACATGTTCCCTCTCTGACGGTTTTTTTGCTTTTTTCCACGCTTTTTCAAGAGTTTTGAAAGACGCAACTTCAACTGCCATTCCCTGTGGAAAATTACAGGTCGAATTTATCCACTTACCATTCTTCTTTTCTAAGTTTGTACCTACATAGTCATACAAATTTTTTAAGAATTTTTTAATGGTTTTATCAATTACTTTTGGATCTATTAGGGGACAGTCCGCGCTTATCCTTATAACAGGATCACATTTGAATTTTTTTGCACATTTATAGTACCTATCTAACACGTCTTCACTCGAACCACGAAAATACTGTAAGCCCAATTTTGAACAAAAGCGAATTATTTTGTCATCTTCCGGTAAATTTGTGGTAGCAATGATAACATCATCTATAAGTTCTGATGCTTTGACTTGTCTAACAACATAATAAAGCATTGGAGCGTTTTCTATTTTCAGTAATACCTTACTTGGTAATCTCTTAGATCCAAGTCTAGCCTGAATTATCGCTATCATTTTTTTGGATTTCATTAGTACCTGATAAATTAGATGAAATATAATCTAATTTCTTCAATTACGAGCGGAGTTTATTAATATTGGAAATATGCCTGCCTTACTTTAAAATCATTAAAAGGGTTATTTCATACCATCATTATAAGAGATGACCATAGTATCCATACACCAACCAGGATACCTACCTTGGTTAGGATTTTTTAAGAAAATAATGAGTTGCGATATTTTTGTGTTCCTCGATGATGTACAATATGAAAAAAGGGGTTGGCAAAACAGAAATAGAATTAGAACAAATACAGGCACAGTTTTGCTTACAGTTCCAGTTAAATCTAAACTAGGTATGAATTTAAATGAGGTAAAGATCAATAATCAGTCAAACTGGACTAGGAAACATAAGAAATCTATTGAAGTAAGTTATTCCAAAACTCCCCATTTTAATGAATATTGGAATGACTTTAAAAAAATCTATGATAGAGATTTTGAATTATTGATTGAACTGAACATGAAAATAATTTATTATATTATGGAGAAATTAAATATTAGAACTAAAACTATATTTTCGTCTGAATTACACATTTCAGAAAAAAGTTCTAACAGAATTCTTGAGATATGTAAAGCGTTAAATTGTTATGAGTATCTTTCTGGTTCTCAGGGTAAAAGTTATCTTAATGAGGCTGACTTTGTAAAAAATAATATTTCGGTTAAATTCCAAAATTTTCATCATCCTGTATACAGACAGATTTACGAACCATTCATTTCTAATATGGCTATAATAGATTTATTATTTAATGAAGGCCGAGATTCAGTAGAGATACTTGATAGAGCTCAGAATTTCTAAACTATATAACATTTCGTTTATTAGCAATATGATTTAATAGTTTATTGAGATTGAAAGAAATTCGGCTTGTAGATAGACGGGTTGGCGATAACTATCCATGTTACATAGTTGCTGAGATAGGCGGTCTCTTTAAGAACTTTGAAGAAGCTAAGCGGCTAATAGATTCAGCAATTGAAATAGGTGTTGATGCGGTAAAATTTCAGACTTTAGAAGCAGAAACTGCTACTACAAAAAGCAATTACTTTGATATGAAAGCTACTGGCAGAGTGTCACAATATGAGCTCTTAAAAGGCTTTGAGATTCCAGCAGAATTACAAATGCAAGTAGTCAAATACGCAAGAGATTGCGGAATTGCAATATTCTCTGCTCCGAGTCATATGAAGGATCTTGAATTAATGGAAAAAATGGACCTGCCTATATACAAGATTGGTTCAGATCTGGCTTGTCATATTCCTTTACTAAAAAAAGTAGCAGGATTTGGAAAGCCTATAATTCTTTCAACTGGAATGTGTACATTAGATGAAATAAAAAGATCTGTTGATACTATTCTTTCAGCAGGGAATGAACAACTTGTCTTGCTACATTGTGTATCAGACTATCCTGCAAAATTGGAAGAAGCTAATCTTAACGCAATATTAACGATGAAAAAGGAATTTCAATTACCTGTTGGATTTTCCGATCATGCTATTGGTTTGCTTGTAGCCTTAGGTGGAGCAATTATAGGTGCAAATTTGATTGAGAAACACTTTAGAGATCCAAAAAATTCTCCTTCACCTGATGACATCCATGCTTTGGATAAAAAAGAATTTTCTCACTTAATAGAGTCTATTCGTGTAATTGAAAGGGCAAGAGGAGATGGAATAAAGGTTCCTACAGACTCGGAAAGAAAGAATCTACTTACAAACAGAGTTAGTATTGTAGCATTAAGAGATATTCATGTAGGAGAAACTATAACAGAAGACATGATCGATATTAGAAGACCTGGAACTGGAATCCAGCCTATTTATTTTGATAAAGTTTTAGGAATGAAGGCAAAATCAACTATTGTTAAAGAGGAACCTTTAACGTTAGATAAGCTGAGTTCAAAATAGAGTCAATTGTCATTAGGTCAAATTATAAATGGTCAGCAACAATTTTAAAAAAATGGACTTTGTGCATGAAATAGTTCAGAATTTTTTAAATCTATACTGGTTAAGACCAGAAAATGCAATATGGAGAACTTTAGATGTTCTACAAATGCGAGATTTGGAATTCAGAAAACCTGTTATTGACATAGGTTGTGGAGACGGCACATTCAGCTTTACCTGTTTTGGGGGCAAGGTGGATTATAGCTATGACGTATATAGAAACATGAAGACGACAAGAGGATTTTGAGGGAAAAGATATTCACGATCAACTGGGTCATATCAAGCCAAAAATTCTAAGAAAACCAATATTAAAATTAGACATGGGGTTGGATTTGAAACAAAATCTTCTCAGTAAAGCAGAAAAGTTAGGAATTTATGATAAAGTAATTCAACATAACGCAAATTATCCTCTACCCTTTGATAACAATAAATTTGAAACAGTATTTAGCAATACTTTCTACTGGTTTAATGACATATATAAAATTCTAAAAGAAGCAAGCCGTATTTGTGTTAATAATGGCAGAATTATTATTTTGCTACCTGATGTTAATTTCAAAAAAAATTTAATATACAATCAGTATTTGAATGGTCACCACCAATGGGCAAAACTCTTGGACAGAGGCATTTACGCTAATATTTCAAAGCATTGTTATTCCTTAGATAAATGGAAATCAATATTTTCTAGTTTGAATTTAGTTGTAGAAGAACATACGAGTTATCTATCGAAGAAGTTTATTCAGATTTGGAACATAGGAATGCGTCCATATAGTCCATATCTTGTAGAGATGGCAAATAGACTTAGTGTTGAAGAAAGAAAAAAGATCAAAAAGAGGTTAATTAAGGAAATAACTCCTATTTTGAAATCGTACATAGAATATGAAATGAGGATTGACAAAAATGCGAGCTGTTTCCACATGTTCGTTTTAAAAAATGAAAAAAGCGGCTAATGCTTTCATGGCAAATAATTATTGCCATAAATTAATTTCATGAGATCTACGGAATTGCCAAAGTTGAAGTAAGAGTAAAGAAATTCTTTTCTTTTTTCGGATTCTGATGTTTTCCACAATTCCCCCCTTTTTATGGAATTAATTTTTGGAATTATTTCATCCATTGATGCTAGAATCGCAACATCATGTTCAACTAAATGTATGTATGTTTCATTTATTTGAGATGTTGAATGATTTTTTTCTCTATTTACAAGTATAACTGGTTTTTCAAATATAGCTGCTTCTGTACTTACAGTTGAGATCGGTAAAACCACAACTACGTCAGATACAAATAAGTCTTCAAAAAGGGTAGTCTTACTAAGAATAAAATTTTTGGTTGGATAAAAGCTTCTCAGATTATTTTCATCCAATTTATCTCCTGGATGTGGTCTCACTAAAATAACTGAATCATTACTTTCTCCAAAACCGTCATAAAGAATATCCAATAAAATACGGTCTGGATTATTTTTAGAATAAAAAAATCTAAAGGACAATGGCACGAGTATGATTTTTTTATTAGATATAGGATATTTAGCTAATATTGAATCTCTATTGAGCGTTTTCTTTACACTATGAATATTGTAATACATTGGATTACCAATTACAGCAACCTTATCTTTTAGGTAAGACCCTCTTTCAGTTAAAATTTTTTTATAAAATTCACCGAAAACAAGTGTTAGATCGGGTACAAAGTTTCCATAAGGATAATTATCACATTTAGCCTCTCTGAATGTGTAATCCGCGTAATCCGATGGTATTAGACCATGTTGAACTGCAACTGTCTTTATGCCATATTTTTTTGCTACTACTTCAAAGGCTTTTGCATATGGACCTGTTTCATAAATCTGTATGATCACTTTTGGTTTTGTTTTTTGAAATAGTTCATCTAATCTCTTTACCAGGTGTATGTAGGTGGGCATATTTGGTTCTAGAAAAAGATCATGAAAGCTCCCTTTTAGAAAATCCCATATGGATATATTCCTATAAACAAATACTCCCTTTAGATCATGGTGTATGAGATTGTTTATTGATTTTCTCAATATTAAAAGAGATGCGTTTACTGTGTGATCTCTTTTCTTATCAAGTAAAGTCTCTATAGGGACCCAATTAAAATCTGTCTTTAATCTTTCTCTCAGAACATCTATAGTACCTCTAAGAGTGTAGTCAATATCAAAGCATGTAATTGGCATTTTATTTTCATATAACAAATCTAAAATAGGTTGTAAAAAAAATTCTATTCTTTTCGATTTTTCTGTATTAGGATCAAAAATTTCTCGTCTTAAACTGCCAGGGGAGGTTATAATTGTTGGATTTACAATGAATTTACAATTACCATTTTTTTCTTTAAATAATTTTAGCCTCTTCTTAAATTTTCTATTCGTTATCCTCTTATAAGCCAATTTTTTAAACATTGTCCAAACAATTTTCCGAAGTAGGAATAACGAATAACCGCTAGAAATCTCAAGTTTTACATCTTTCAGTTGACATATTTGTTTAACAAGACTAATCTTATCGTAAGCACCTCTTAGTTTTATTAGATCTATAGAATTTTGTTCCAAAAAAGAAGAGAGTCTACTAATAAACAAGATTGCTTCCTTATACACAGGATGAATTATAGGTGATGCAAACCACCAAAATGAAATATCGTTAACCGTAAACCATTCCATAATGGTCTTATTTCCTACTCTTGTACTAGGAATTTTCAAGAATTCTTTACCTTGTTCAAAATTTCCAAACGATTCCAAGTCATCAAGATCTATCACTATTGCTTCATGGAAAACTATTTGCGTTGGTTTCTTGTCATATAGTATTAATTTTGTCAACTATCTTGAAGAGAATTTACACTGTTATAAGTTTAAAATTTTAATTTAGTAGTTTGTTGTTTATACTTTTAGTAAGAGATATTAAAAGACCCAGTGCTAGTAGAACGATATTGGATTTTCGTTATGGAAAAGACGTTTCAAAAGAATTCATAATACACAAAATTAATGCAAACTCTGCATATATGATAAAATCGGCTAAAGAGTTTGCAAAGCTTTCAAAGTATCGACAAAAAAGTTGTTATGTATGTTCCGGGAAAAAATCTAAACCAGTGAGTAGTTTTTATGGAATTAGATATTTGATGTGCCAAAAATGCAATCATGTTTATGCGGCGCGAAGAATAACTGAGGAACAGCTTACCAACCATTATTCCGAAAATGAAGATTATTTTACTCATGTATATCCAGATAAAAGAATTCTACCTATAAGAAAACAGTTATTCATTCCGAAGATAAGATTTGTAAAAAAGTATACCAAAGGCAGAAATTGGCTCGATGTAGGTTCTGCCGACGGAACAGCTGTTTCTGCTGCAATTTCGCAGGGTTTCAAAGGAGAAGGTATCGAAATTAGTAAGCCTGCAAGAGATTTTGCACGAAAATATCTCAATTTATTGTTATCTGATAAACCGCTTGAGGTTTTAGAAAATGAGACAAAGAAAAGGGATGTTATTTCTTTTTTTGGTGTTCTAGAACACATGCCAGATCCTGTTAACATTTTAAAAATTTCTAATAGGTTACTTAATGAAAATGGGATTGTAGCTATTGAAGTGCCCCATTATAGTTCACTTACCACAGCAATACAAAAGTTATCAGGGGAACCTGATAGACATCTAGTACCTTTTACTCATATAATGATATTCACTATTAAATCAGCAACGTATCTTCTCAAGAAAACAGGATTTAAGCCAATTGCAGTTTGGTTTTGGGGAAATGATGTAATAGAATTACTGAAATATATTAAAAATCAGAATAGAAAATTTTTAAATTCAGAATTATATGATGTCTTATGTGATAAGCTAAATAATATTCAACACATATTTGATGAATATAAAATGGGAGACGAGTTTTTCATCATTGGAAGAAAAATAAAGAGTGTTTAAAAATAATCTTGTCACCATGTAACCTCGATTTCATAAATTAAAATTTCTATTAATCTACAGTGTACTATTAGGAAGCGTTGAATTTGTTATCTGATAGAACATATTTGTACGAAAAGCCATTCAAGGGGTTTAAGAAGAATAAAATCAATTTGACGTAATTCACGAAGAGCTTTGTTTAACGCACGATGATGTAAATCGCTTCCTAAGCAACTGTCTACTTTGGTATCTTTTGTAATCGTAACCCCAGTAAAATCAACATTATAAGGATAAGTTCCAAGCATATTTGCTCCTGATAAATTCGAGCCTGAAAAATTTACATATGTGAATTGCGAATTCTTAAAATCTGTATCAATTAAATTTGTGTTTACTAGATTAGTATATTGAAGTCGTGCCTTTGTAAAATTTGCTTTCATAAGGTTGGCATTAATGAAATTGGAGTATTGTAGGTCTGTTCCCGTTAGATCTGCTCCTTCAAGGTTCACATTATTAAGATTTGCAAATGACAATACCGCATAAGAAAGATCAACATTCTCCATATTTGCATTATCAAGATTGGCTCCTCGTAAGATAGTCGCTGATAATTTTGCATTAGTAAGATCTGAATTCGACAAGGAAGAATATCTTATATCTGCATGGGATAGATCGGATTCCAAGAGTTTTGTATTCCTTACGTCTGTATTAACTAGTCGTGCTTGCACAAAAGTCGTTCCGGTGAGATCTGCACCCGTTAAGTATGAATTTGAAAGTATAGTTCCATCGAAGTTTGTTCCTGTGAAATTTGCATTGGTTAGATTTGAAAATGAAAGATCTAGATTTTGAAGATTTAAACCTGACATATTACAACCAGATAAATTTACTCTTTGTGAAGGAATGTTATTACAATCTACGATATTTGTACTGCCAGAATTCTCTTTAGGGATTATTCTATAAATTGCTCCAGATTCAATAGATACAATGTAGATGAAACCATCTGGACCTATTTTGATATCTGTTATTGCTCCAAAACCTGTTCCAAGAATTATTTCATTCATCGAGTCATTGGAATTTGCAACTAAATCTGTTAGTGATGGATCCTTGAAAATAAAACCGGTTCTATCTTTATTTAACTTAAATTCATAAAGAATGCCATTAAGAAAGTCACCCACGAGTACTGAATCATGATATCTTTCAAATAAATCAGAATCAACAAAAGCAATAGCGGTAGGTGCTACTGGAATTTCCCAACTGAATTCAGGGTCACTGTATATGTACCCCTTAAATAAAGGAAGGTCAGCAATCTGTGTTTCTGTGGCAGGTCCCATAATTTTTTCCCAACCACTATTAAATTTCGGTGAAACTAGGTTTATTTCATCGAATCGTTTAGGAGCGTTTTCTGTATCCCAAAGATTACCTGTAAAAGGATCTACTGTCAGCCCAAAGCTATTTCTTATGCCTATGGCGCGATAAGGTCCTGACGGTTCCACCGATAATATAACACCGGTGTCATCTGGTTCTCCTGTAGGATAATTTTGTAGAATGCCTTTATGATGATGATCGCCTACAACGACGTAAACATTACCATCTAGATCAACGACCATTGTTCCTCCTATATGACTTGGATTAGGTGAAAGTTTTTTGAGCAATATAGGATTAGACAGTTGGTTTCCATCCCATTCATATTTGTAAATGAAGTTTCCTAATGCCATACTTGAATTTGCGTCCTTTTGCGTGTAATACAAATAGACGACAGAATTTTTAGCAGCAATTCCCAATAGCCCTTGTTCCTTCTCATAAACAACATCTAGTTTGGCTACAGATTCCTCCATTAGTACGCCCTCTCGCACAAGTCTAATTTTGCCCGTATTTTTTTCCAAAACAAGAATGTCGTTTCCTACGAAAGCCATGGTTGTGGGCCAATTAAGACCAGAAACAACTTCTTCAACAGTTAATGATGGATCTTTTAGAACCGGACCGTAATTATATTTTATAGCGTTTTGGTCGTATACTTCAATATCATCTATTTCTAGATTATCTGCTGTTGCCTGCTTTTGATCATAGGACATGATCAAAATTACGGAAATTAAAAGCAAGAGAAATAATTCATATTTCATTATATCCTTACGAACAGATACAAAGGAGTTCAATTGTCTTCAGTTAGATTTTGTAAAGTCAGCATAAAAAAACTAGGTAGTGAACCTGCTGTTAACATCTGCATAAGTTCATTCATACTATAATTTTTGATATCCTTCGCAGTGCCTATCATTGGTGTGTCAATTTCTCTAGGAATGTATGCTTTCACTTCATACCCATTATCTTTTAATCCTTGTAGGAAATTTCTTGTTTTGTCCATGCCCATTATAGATTTGTGCACTTCGATCTGTATTATAGGTCGAGAATTACGTATAGTATTTTGCATTCCTTCAAATATATTGAATTCATAACCCTCAACATCCATCCTTACGAAATCAATTTTGTTTATACCGATCTCGTCTAGTAAAGAATCTATCCGCCGTACTGGAACTTTGATTACTTTGCCAGGCCATTTTGATTCTTCACCGTCTGGTATTACCATGCAGCTATTTGCAGCATTTTCGTAAATCAAAAAATTAATATTGCCATTTTGATCCCCTGCAGCAAAGTTAAAAAGTTCTACGTTAGATGAATCTTGAAATCCTACATTATTTTTCAGATATTGGAAGTTAATGGGGGATGGTTCTATTGCAATTATTTTACCTTCTTTTCCAACTAGTTTTTTCTCTAATAAGACATAATAGCCAATATTTGCTCCTATATCAAGGCAAATCATTCCACTTTTCAATGTTCTTGATATTAATTCTGTGGATAATGGTTCATGGGTTTTAAATATTAATAGTTCTGATGAAGTTCCGAAGCGATCATCAGGAATAATTGCTAACTTGTATCCATTGACTTCAATTATATTTCCTCTGGATTTCTTCAACCATAGTTTTCTTGATGCTACATAACCATAATGAAGTGTGGCTCTTACAGCCTTGATCATTCCATAACGTTTTCTATATTTAGAAATGTTGTTGACAGCATGAGAAATAGTCATACCAGTTTACAGACTTGATGGTTGTATATACATTATGTAAATCTGGACATGCATTATAATAAATCTAGTTTTAAATTATTTTCAATTTAATATGTAAAATACTAAAATCATTTAAAACTAATAATCCGTAAAGACTTAAACACCAAGTTGACTCAGATTTATTATAATAGTGAAGTTAGAAATTGTCAGAAATTAGGGTCACATATTCAGGATTAATTGGACTTGCAGTAGGACTTGGAAGTGTTATAACTGGAGTAGTTTTTACACTTATTGTAACAAGAAAGCTAAGTCAAGAAGAATTCGGTACTTGGGGCTTGATCAATGGATTAATTATTTATGTTACAATAATAGAACCGATAGTGTCCTATTGGGCAACAAGAGAAATTGCAAGAGGAGAAAAATCTGCAAAAACAGCTCTTGCTTCTAGCAGTGTGTTTTCAATTATAGGTCTTCTTGCCTATATCCTCATTGCATATTTTATAGGTAAACAATCAGATGCGCAGATTAATGTTTTATTTCTAGCTTCCATTCTGGTTCCGGTTATTTTGTTAAATTATACGCTAAATGCGATTAACTTGGGATGGAAACCACAACTCATAAGTTATGGTTTTCTTGTTTTTGAAATAACAAAAATTGTGGCAGCATTAGTTTTAGTGTACTTTCTCTTAATGGGCATCAATGGAGCTATCCTTGCTACTTTCATAGGTTATCTTGCAAGTATCATAACTCAAATCAAATTTGCCAGAACTATAATAACAGGTAAAATTAGAAAAGAATTTTTCAGAAAATGGCTGAAATTATTTTGGTTACCAGTGTATCGCAATGTTCCGCCTATTCTCTTTTATTCAGATGTTGTGATTTTTTCAATTATTACTGGATCAGTAGTAGGTATTGCGTATTATTCAGCTGCCAGCTCCATTGCAAAATTAGTAGGATACACAGGTTCCTTGTCAAAGTCAGTTTATCCCAAATTACTGGGTGGTGGAAAAAAGGGATATCTAGAAGAAAATCTAGTAATGTCCTTTTATTTTTCATTTCCTATATTCATGTCGTCCATTGCTCTTGCCAAACCAGCTCTATATGCGCTAAATCCCATTTACGAAGTGGCAGTTCCAATAGTCATTATTATGTCAGCTCGCTATTTTCTTAGTACAATAAACAAATCACTCCAGTTGTTTCTTCACGGTATTGAAGATGTTGACGAAAACACAACATCTTCTTTTAGGGATTATGTTAAGAGTAGATTATTTTTGATTCCGACTGTCAGGTTTATCCAATATGGAGCATACACTGCTACAATGATAGTTGTTCTTCTTTTGTTGGCGTCAGATAATTATTCTCAATTGGATCTAGTAACTTATTGGTCGGTTATTGCTTTAGTGACAGAGATTCCATTTACTGTATACTTTGCTATATTAGTACAACGAAATTTCCGCTTAAATTTAGACTACAAAAGCATCCTCAAATATTTTGTTGCAGGCCTTGGAAGTTTTGGATTCATGTATATCCTCACGGAGAAATTTTTAATCTACAAGAATAGCATTTTTGAATTCCTTCCTAACCTTCTTTTATTTGTAGCAATTGGGATAGCAATTTATCTGGTTACTACTTATTTTGTAGATTTAAGGACAAGAAATTTGTTTAAGTCAATAATTAATGAAATTGTCAAGAAACCATCTAATAAATAAGATAACACATATTCAAGTGATAAAAGTGTGAAAGAAAAAGAAGAATTAAGAAAAATAGCTGAATATTACGACCAGCGTGCAAGAGTTGCTAATGGTGTAAGAGCAGCAGGTCAGTGGAGAGAATATGAATACATAGAAGAAATTTGTGAAGAAATAGTTAACAAAATAAACGTGGAAAAGACTGATAGAGTGCTAGAACTTGGATGTGGGAGCGGTGTCCTAGGAAATTGGGTAAGAAAGAAATGTGCTTCTTACTATGGTATAGATTTATCTCACGGGATGCTGAAAAAATTTTTAGAGGAATATAGAACTGAACAAAAACCAAATGTGGTACAATCTCTTACAGAGAGAGTTCCCTTTAGAGATCATTTGTTTAACGTTATCGTAATGAATGGCGTTACGATGTATTTTAGTAATAATGAAATTCTAAAAAAAACATTAATTGAAATAGAACGACTCGCTTCACATAGATCTACTATTTTCATAGGAGAAAATATAGTACCTTCTGGATACTCTTGGGAATTAGTATGGTTTCAAAATCTACCTGGAATTGCAAGGTGTTTTGTAGAGCCATACGTAAGAATTAGGAGATGGCTTGTTAAACATTCTATATTAATTGGAAAGTGGAGATCTATGCATAATACTGTATCTCCAAGAGTTATAAGAGAATACTTTAAGGACAAAGGCGTGGTCACTGAATCTGATGCAGCTGCATATTCAACAAGAAAAAGAAAGATGGAAAAAAGTTACAAAGGAAATCGTAGAAAAGATTTTGTTATAAAACTTGGTTAGTTGTGAATTTACAATGTATACTTTTAAGATTGAAAGAATTGTTGAACCCGATAAATGGGATCAGAACCTTATGAAAAGTAGCTACTCGAGCTTTTTTCAAACAGCAGAGTATTTGACTGTTGAATCTGTGCTACCAGATCGTTATCCCCTATTTATCTCCATACTTGATAATACTGGTAATGTTCAAGGACAATTGGGATTAATTATACAAAAGTCTGTTACTGTGTATTCATCACTTCTTTTACGTAGATTTTTTAATTTTTTTTCTGGCTTTGGTATAAGAGCACTTTGGGCCAGCGGGCCGGTAATACATACAAATGAAAAAAATGCTAGAGGAGAAATTCTTTATACCATCATAAAAGCCTTAGAAGTAATAGCTGAGGAACATAAAGTTGTGGTAATTACTGGATACACACCTCATCAAGATTTTTTGGTAGATGAGGGTTACAAAAATGAATTTATAAAGAATGGTTATCAGATCAAAAAATTTTTTACGTTTATCTCTTCACTTTCAAGAGATATTAATGAAATTTGGAATGGTGTAGAGAAAAATGCTAGAAGAGATGTGGCAAGAGCAAAAAATCGTAATATAGTTGTAAAAGAATTGGAAAACTATGATCAAGTGAATGATTATTTCTCACTTTCAACAAAGTGGGCTAAGACCAAAGGTGTGGATAGTTTCTTTTCAGATGTACAAAAAAAAGGATATTGGGAGTACTACCAAAAAGGAATAGAGAGAGTTTTTTTGGCATATCAAGATGGCGAGCTCATTTCTGGACACAGGCTGGGTTGTTTTAACGGAATATCTTGTAGTCATAAATTAACTAGTTCTTATTCAAGACCTAACAGTTTAGGTGGACCACTTCTTACATGGTATGCAATAGAGTGGTCTAAAAAAAACGGGATGAAATTTTATGATTTTTCTGGGGGTGAGGCTCCTCCGTCTGATTCAGAGAATAATAAAAAATATCAGGAACAGTGGTCAAGCTTATTGGCTTATAAAAGAAAATGGGGCGGCGATGAAGTTTCTTATTATCACATAGTAAAGGTAAAAAGGAAAAAAAGGTACAAAGTGTTCAGATTTATTTCACAAATAGACTGGATTTACAGAAATTATAAAAAAAGATATTACGAGCGATCAAGGCAAGCATAAGGTATTTTCACGTTTCACATGAATAGCGTATTTCATAAAGTGCGTGTTCTAAAAATGATTAGTCAATAAAGTATTCAAACAATTTTTTATATGCTCTTCGTGGGTGTTTTAAAGCCAATGATAATTTCACTACGGCTGGGTTAGTTATCTTAATACATTGAAAATAATCATATTTTTTGCCACCCCATTTGGATTTATAGAAATCTATTTGCGTCTCTTTTTTTGAATCTGGGGATGGGTTGGCACCACCAAAATCAAAGGTCAAGAAATTCTTTTTAATTCCCCATTTTAGCACATTCCATGTCAAATAACTACCCCCTAGTGGATTTGCTGTAGGAGAATTAACAACGCCATGCTGAACTATATTACCATTGTATATCAAACAGAAAATTCCGCCTTCTGTTTTACCTCTGTGGTTGACTAAGAACATTTTCTCGTATCCTCCCTTGTATAGTAGTTCCCAATGTGTCTCAAAAAAAGGCACTCTTATTGAGGTTCTTTCTCCAATTTTCTTTTTCCACGCATACTTGAGTTCCTTGAATTTATTGAGAGAATCACGGTCCTCAACAATCACAAATTCAAAATCCTGATTCTCTGATTTTCGTATATCGTACTTTGTTTTTTTGTTTAATGAGGCATACACTGTGTTTTCATCTTGTTGTAAATCAACTATGTAGGTAGACCATGGTTTTATTTTGTATCCATGTTTTTTTAAGATCATATCAGGAAGTTTGTTCATTAGTGGTGGAGAGATTCCTTTTATCATTGAAATATTGTTCTCTACTGCAATAGTATCTACTGCAGATAGAATTTCTGAAATTATTTCATCTTGATGCGACTGATCATATACTATGGGTGCATAAAACCAATACAATAATGATGGTATGTTTAATTTCATTCCTATGGTTCTAGAAATTAAATTTGAATCATTCCAAAACATTTTTTGATGTAATATTGCAGCTAATTGACCAACAATCTCACCATTTGAATTTGTTACTTTGATGAAAAACGGTTTAGAATTGTATAGATGATGATAGATTTTCGGCCAATAAGACAATTGATATGCTGTTGAAGATTTGCTTTCCAGTAACTTACTATTCCATTCCTTCTCATCTACTTCATTTGAATATTCTACCTTAAAGTCCATATTAATTGAATTCTGGAAAGATTAATGATATTAGTTATAAGAATTCTTTCATCCAAAAAATTAGTTAGAATATATTAGTTGGATTTTTGAGACAAAACATTTGAATAATGCTGTTCAGATACATAATTCATTACATCATTTCATCATAAAATCAATCATATAACTCACAAAAAATTAATAGCTATTGATCTGCTATTTCATAAAAAGTATGGATATACTCCTGTGCCCTAATTGTAGATCTTTTCTTGTAACAGAAAAGAATGCAATGATTTGTAATCAATGTAATCATGAATATCCCGTACATGATGACATAGGTATTCTAGTACCTAATGCCAACGAACATCTAAAATACATACAAAGTAAAATTGATGGCAAAACAAAGGATTGGTATGTTAGTAATCAAATAGAATCATATGATAAGGGATCTTATAGACATCACATACTGAAAAGAATTCAATTTGTAAAAAGTATAATAGAATCTCATATGAAAGGTAATAACCAACTTGAGAATATTTTAGACTTGGGCTGTGGTGATGGCGCAAATCTTCGCTGGCTTTCAAAATACACACCAAATCTTTGGGCTACTGATTACAACCTTGATAGATTGGAAAAAGCAAGTAAACTGGTTCAACAATTAGGTGTCAATGTAAAACTTTATCTTGCTGATATCAGGTGTTTACCTTTTGCTAATGAATCATTTGATATAGTTTTCTTTAATCACGTGATTGAACATTTAGATGATGATTTTCTAGCTCTACAAAATATCTATAGAACACTAAAAAATAAAGGATTACTGATTTTAGGTACACCTAATGAAGGCGCATTAGCGTGGAGATTCGCTTATGCAGTAGAACCAAGAGTAAAGAAAAGAACTGATCATCTTAATTTTTACACAGCAAAATCAATTTCAGCTTTGGCACAAAAGGCTGGATTCAAAGTTAAGCAAATAGAATTCATGGGATGGGGGTTACCAGTTTGGAGCATTGATCCACTTATAAGAAAATACAAAATTATGGATGATATATTTGAGTTTGTAGGTAAGAAAATTGCTAAAAACCAAGCAACCTCGCTTTACATAATGCTTGAAAAATAATTTTCCCAACATATGCTGATGATCTTACAGTTTAAAAATCAGAAATGATTCACTTAAATCATATATCACAGATGATTAAGAAGAGTTAATTGAGTAATAACTATGAATTGATGGTAAATGGCATAGTTCCACTACAAGGTGTGATGAAATTTGCGATTATGTGTATTTCCAAATGATCCTATAATCTCATATTTTGAGAAAGGTGAGATCAAAGAGAGATACTACAATCCTGACAATTTCTTTGAGGAGATTCACGTTATATCATTCACTGAAGAGGATATCAAAGAGTCAAAAGTTCAAAGGATTGCAGGAAATTCTAAACTAAAAATTTATTCTGTAGGAAAGATAAATCTGAAGAATAGGTCAAAACATGTCGAACGTATCACAAATCTAGTTCACGACATTAATCCGGATATCATTAGGGCATATAATCCGCTTCTTGAAGGATGGTTTGCTGCTAATTGTTCAAGAGAGTTGAAAATTCCCTTATTCCTTTCTCTTCATACACAATACGATCGCAATAGAGACTTGATGAAAAAAACAAATCTCAAAAAATATCTAGCACTCAAATATACTGAAAAATTTATTGAGCCGTTTGTTCTTAAAACAGCTCAAAAAATTACTATCGTATATAGAATAATCGAGCCATATGTGATAAAGCATGGTGGTAAGAATCCTGAACTTCTGTATAATAGAATTAATTATGAACAGTTCTCAAGCGCAGTGCCAATCAATTCCCTTAAAACTCCACTAATTATATCAGTAGGAAGTCTAATTGAAGCAAAAAATCATCAATGCATAATTAAAGCAATGAAAGAAATTGACGCTCACTGTCTAATTATTGGCAATGGTAATTTGTACGATAAACTAATATCATTCATAGAAAAAGAAAATCTAACCGGCAAAATAACAATAAAAAGATCAGTGCCAAACAATGAAATACAAAATTACTATAAATCAGCAAAAGTTTTTGCACTTGCCTACGATACAGAGCTGGAAGGATTACCAATGCCTGTTATAGAAGCTATGGCAACTGGTCTACCAGTTGTGATACCATTTCCAAAGAAAGAATATTCAGACGGCTTGGAGGGAATAGCCTTATTTTCAGAGAGAGAATCCTCTTCTTTTGCAGAAAACATAAACAGAGTTTTGCACGACCCAGGCCTACAGAAGGAATTATCCTTAAAGTCATTAAAAAAATCCAAGGATTTTGATAATTCTATAATTGAAAAAAGAGAAGCTGAGATTTACTCTCAATTAGTAAGAA
>Ga0187893_10005378_pt1 | contig 23032 bp, 17 predicted proteins | sample MA1701074metaG_FD_139574 | JGI IMG/M metagenome (GOLD analysis project Ga0187893, IMG submission 139574) | White microbial mat communities from a basaltic lava cave in the Kipuka Kanohina Cave System on the Island of Hawaii, USA - MA170107-4 metaG ...
GCGACGTTGGCGAGCACGCGGGCGGTACGCTCCCGCGACTCCTCCAGAGCCGCCTGGCTGCGGCGCACGTCGCGCACCATGCGCTCGAACGCGGTGAGCACGGGCGCGAATTCGGCCGGCACGTCGGCCGGAAACGGCGCCGGCGTGGCCCCCTGCCCCACCGCCAGGGCCGCATCGCGCAGCACCGCGACCGGCTGCGCCAGCGAGCGCGCCACGACGCCGGCCAGTCCCCCGGCGGCGATCAGTCCGACCAGAGTCGCCAGGGACAACGCCATGCCGAGATCCTCCTGCTCGCGACGCACGGCTTCGTCGTCGAGCAGCTGCGGCGCCGCCAGCACGACCGCGTCGCGCGGACCGCCACCCTCCACCACGCGGTACCCGACGCGGGTGGGCCGGCCCGCCGTGCGATCGTCGACCGTCAACCCCTGTTCGTCCTCATAGGCCAGACGGCGATGCACCCTCGGCTCGAGCAGGGGATCGACGAGCCCGAGCTCGGCGAGCACCGGCGCGCTGGTGCCGGCGAGCTCCCCGCCGCGGTAGACCCACAGGTCGGCGTCGAGACGCCGGCCCAGGTCGGTGACCATGGCGGCGAGCGCGTCGTGGCCCCCTCCCCGGGGCGCCGTTTCGCCGGCCGAGGCGGCGGCATCGCGCAGCGTTTGCCGAATCAGGAGATCCCCGCTGGCCCGGGCCGAGTCGCCGAGCCGCGCCAGGTTGGACAGCGCGAACGCGAGCACGGGGAGGACGAAGAACGCGGCGAGCGCGAGCGTCAACCGGCCGCGATAGCTCGCCAGTACCCCGGCCAGCGAAGGCAGCCGCGGCCTCCATCCCCCGGCGACGAGCCGGCTCACCGCCCAGGCGGCGGCGAGCAATCCCGCATCCAGCAGCACGACGAGAATGCCGCGCACGAGGGCGGCCGATGGACCGCGCAGGTCGACGTTCAGGTGGACGTGGCGAACGCCGCCGGGAAGGTCCACGCGCCGTTCGCCGCGGGCGGTCCACGCCCGGCGCGTCCATTGCACCCGTGTCGGCTCGAGCGCCTCGGTCGGCAGCGACAGCGACACCTCGTAGGGCGGCTCGATCGATTGCTCGCCGCGGAGGAATCGCGCCACGCGGCTGGCGGGCACCAGCCGCGAGCGGGGGCCCACCCCGACCGTGAGCACGCCGCGACCGGGGAGGGGGGCGGTGAGGACGTACAAGGTGCCGGGAATCCGGTCCAGGCGCTCGACGCGGGCGGCGGTGCGCGCGGTGTCGCCTGCCAGCGCCGCGAGCAGCGCTGTCGGCAGGTCGAGGGCGGCGAGCCGCAGCTCGGCCGTCGTGCGTCTGGCGCTGTCCCACGCCACCAGCACCGTCGGGTAGTCGAGGGTGTCGAGCTGCGACTCCCGCCACAGGACGTAGAGATCGGCCGCCGTGCGCGGCGGCGGTCCGTCTTGCGCGTCACGCCCCAGCCGTTCCAGCTCCGCCACGGCCAACGGATCGGGATCGTTGCCGAGCCGCTGGGCATCGCGCACGGCCAGCTGCAGCCGTCCCTCGAGGGCGGCGCCCCAGGTGACGAGCGCGGCGGCGGAACCGGCGACCACGGCGATGGCGAGCAGCGCCCAGCGCCGCGGCGCGGGCACAATCGCCGCTACCAGCGCCGGCAGCCACAGGAACGTGTACCACTCGGGCCACGCGCCCGAGGGCTGCCACAGCCATAACCCGACGACGCCGGCCAGTCCCGCCCAAATACAGGAGGCGGCGATCGTCCACGGCACGCGCGCGGGCTCCGTGGAGCCGCGCACCAGCGCGGCCGCCAGCAGCACGAGCATCATGCTGGCGGCGGCGAGCGCCGCCTCCCAGGACAACCAGAGTCCGAAACTCACGCCCGACGCGGGCGGGGCGATGCCGCGTCCCAGGTACCGGACCAGGTACGGCGCGTAGATCAGCAGCACCGCGGCGCTGCCGATGCTCCACCAGCGCCGTGGCGGTCCGCGGCGCCACACCGCGGCGGCGATCACGAGACCGAGCACCGCAATGGCGAGCAGCGCGCCGGCGGACGCGCTGAAGTCGCGCAGCAACGGGCGATAGAAGGTGGCGGGAGAGAACAGCGCCGGCGGCGCCACGGCCGGACCGAAGAACGCGCGCGCCGCGGCCCACGTCGCCACCACCGCCACGAGCCAGCGAGACCGCCCGGGAGGCGCGGCGATGAAGAGCAGCACCAGCGCGACCGCCAGCGCGATGCCCGCCCCGTCGGCCACCCGCGCCAGCACGACGAGCTTGGCGTCGCCCTGCGACGGCGGACGCGGCCGCACCGTGAACAACACCGGACTCGCCGCGCACTGCGCCGCGCAGAACTCGAATTCATCGGAGTCGGGCGGCGCCAGGGCCGGCGCCGAGAACTGCAGCTCGACGCCGTGCGACCGCGCGTAGACGACCGAGAGCGCGCCGCCGCGATCGGCCACCGCGGGGACGGCATCGAGCAGCACGGAACCGACCGCGCTGCGGCCCGTCGCTGTCTGGCGCCGGGCCTCGAGCGTGACGTAGAATGGGGTGATGACCGCGCGCAGCTCCGTCGTGTCGAGCCCGGGAATGGACCGGTGGCGGCCCGCCCAGGCGACGGGGGCGCCGTCGGCATCGAGGACGACGACGCCGCGCTCCGGTTCGGGGCGACCCCTCCCGACGGCGCCGGCCAGATGGTCGAAGGCCTCCCCCGGCGGCAGCACGGCGGCGCTCGCGCCCCGCTCGGCGAGGCGCCGGGCCAGGTGCACGGCGTCGCCCAGCGTGGCCTCGAGCGAGCTGGACGCCGCCGTCACGCGCGCCTCGCGTAGCTCGACCCAGCAACACTCCACCTGGCGCACGTCACCCACGCCGACGACGAGCACGATCCCCAGGACCAGACTCCCCACGCCGGCCCAGAGCGCAGCCGCGCTCCAGGGACGCAGCGCCAGCGCGGTGGCGGCGGCCACCAGCCCCGCTCCACCCGCGAGCCAGGCCCAGCCGGCCCCCAGGCCGTGCAGCCATTCCGCCGCCGCGAGCGTGGCGAGGACGCCCGCGATTACCGGATGAGCGCGCCGCTGCAGCTGAAGCTCCTGATTCCGGAAGACATCCGCATCCACCTGGCCCGGGATCCGCGCCTGCTCATCCCCGTCGGCACGTGTGAGCAGCACGGCCCCCATTTGCCGCTGGGATGCGACACGATCATCGTCGAGCGGCTCGCCGATGATCTGTCGGCGGAGTTCCAGATCCTGCGGGCGCCGACCGTCGAGTATGGCGTCAACACCGCGACGCGGCGACCATTCCCCGGCAACGCCTCCGTGCGGCGCAAGACCCTGCACCGGTGGATGAACGATCTGCTCGGCTCATGGGAAGAAGCCGGCGTGGAGCAGTTCATTATTCTGACCGCCCACGGCCACGATCCCCACCAGGAAGCGTTGTGCACGCTCCGCACGACCCGCGCCCGGGTATTCACCGTCGATGTGTTCGCCCTCGAAATGGAAGACCTGGTCCTCGACCCCGACACGCCCACGCACGGTGGGGAATTCGATACGTCGCTGCTGCTGTATCTGGCCCCTGAGCTGGTCCGGATGGACCAGGCCCGGGACTTTCTCCCGCCCAACCCCCGGGGACGCTACTTCCGCGGCCTCAGCGGTCCACTGCCCGCGCTCTCGCCCGGCTCCATGGGGCGTCCGACCCTGGCGACCGCCGCCACCGGCGAGCGCCTCTACAAGATGATTCGGGAGCGCGTCGCCACGCGAGTTCTGGCACCCGCCAGCCCGTGAGCGCCCCGCTCGTCGCGGCGCTGCTGCTGGTGCAAGGAGCCGGAATTCCCCTCGACGAAGCCACCCTCGTCGTGCGCGCGGATACGCACGAGGTGGCGCGGGAGACGTTCCGCCTGCTGAGCCGTCGCGTCACCGACAGTACCAGCGGGTGGCTCCTGGCGTCCCGGATCCGGTGGGACGCCGCGCCGCCGATCACATTCTCCCCCGCGCTGACCGTGCACCCCGACACGACTCCGGAGACCCTGCAGTACGAGGTGGCCGCCAACGGCTTGGCGCAGCGCATCACGGGACACACCGGCCCGGGCCGTTATACCCTGCGTTACGTGGCCCCGGGAATGGAACGGGCGCGGGAAGTCCCGCGCGGCGTGGCCACCGTGATCGTCGATGATTCGGTGTTCGCTCCCTACATGTTGGCCGGCTGGCGGGCCGGCGCGACCCCGCGAACGATCACGGCGATCTACCCGCGCAGCGCGCGGCGGATGGAGCTGACGATTACCGACCTCGGCCCGGCCGAGACCACGGTGAATCGCGATCCGGCGACGCTGCGCCATGTCCTGATCGACGGCGGGCCGGAGGGCCCGGTCCACGTCTGGCTCACACCGGAAGGGCGATTAATGAAGGTCGAAGTGCCGGCGCGAGCGCTGCGCGCCGAGCGAATGCCTGGCTGATCTTCCCCACTCCACACAACTCCTTGCTGCCGCTAGCTTTCCCCCGGGCGGGGAAGATTGTCGCAACGCGAAACCCGACTTGGTACCCTCGCGTAGGGGCCACGGCTTTCGCGCAGGCTGTTCGAGCTCCTGCAAAGGATCCCATGAGATACTCCACACTGTTCATCGGCCTGATGGGCGTCGCGGCCACGCTGCACGCGCAGCAGGCAGTGCCGGCTTCCCTGTCGTTGCCGGATGCGCTCCGCATCGCGCGCGACCACAACCCCATCTATCGTCAGGCGCTGGCCAACCGGGCGCCCGCGGCCTGGGCCACGCGCAACGCGTTCGCCAGCCTGTTGCTTCCGCAGGTCACGGCGTCGGGGAGCCTGGGCTACTCGGGAACGGGATCGCAACGGTTCCTCACGTCGAACTTTTCCCAGAGCTACGCGACCGTCAGCTCGAGCTACTTCCTCGGACTCGACTGGACGCTGTCCGGGACGACGCTGTCGCAACCCGGACTGAGCAGGGCCGAGCTCACCGCGGTGGACGCCGACATCCACGGCGCCCGGGCCAGCCTCGACGCGGCGGTCACGCAGCAGTACCTGACGGTCCTGCAGGCCCGGGACAACGTCGGCGTCGCCGAGCGGCTGCAGGCCCGCGACGAGGAGTTTTTGCGGTTGGCGCAGGCGCGCTATACCGTGGGCCAGGCGACCCTGATCGACGTGCGCCAGGCGCAGGTCGCGCTGGGCCAGGCGCAGGTGGCCCTGCTGCGCGCCCAGACGACGCTCCGCGTGGAGAAGCTGCGGCTGTTCGAGCAGCTGGGCGTGAGCGCGCCCACGGCGGTCGATGCCGTGCAATTGAGCGACACGTTCGCGGTGTCCGCGCCGACCTGGAAGCTCGAGGAGATCCTCACGATGGCCGAGGCGCAGAACCCCGCCCTCGAAGCGCTGCGGGCGCGCGAGCGGTCGGCCGCCTGGGGCGTGCGGGCCGCGGCGTCCGGCTGGGCGCCGACGGTCTCGCTCTCGGCGGGATGGTCCGGCTTCACGCAGGCGTACGCGCACAGCCGCGACCTGAACTCGGTGATTCTCTCCAGCCAGCTCGCGGCGGGCGCGCAATACAACGACTGCCAGGAGAACAACTCGATCCGCAGCACGAGCGGGCTGCCGCCGCAGGACTGCAGCGGCTTCGTGTGGTCGGCGGCGCAGGAGCAGGCGATCCGCGATCAAAACAACGTCTTCCCGTTCAGCTTCATCGGCCAGCCGTTCCAGGCGCGCCTCACCGTAACCCTGCCCCTCTGGACCAATTTCGGGAGGCCGCAGCAGGTGTCGCTCGCCAAGGCGCAGCACGACATCCTCGAGGAGAGCGTCCGGGCGCGCGGGCTGGGACTGCAGACCGAGGTGAGCCAGGCGTACTTCACGCTGCAAACGGCCTATCAGGCGGTCGGCATCCAGGACACGAACCGCGCCCTCGGGCGCGAGCAGCTGCAGCTCGCCGAGGACCGCTACAAGATCGGATCGGGCACGTTCTTCGAGCTGCTGGACGCGCAGTTCGCCGCGCTACGGGCTGAGACGGATTACATCGCCGCGGTCTTCGACTACCACCGGGCCGTCGCGGCTCTGGAAGCGTCGGTCGGCCGCAGCGTGCGCTAACCGGAGAGGAAACGGAACACATGTCCAGGGGCAAGAAGATCCTGATCGGCGTCGGCGGTGTGGTGCTCGTGGGCGCGCTCATCGTGATGAGCGCCAGCGCCAAGCGGGACAGCGGGGCGCAGGTCCGGTTCGAGAACGTGGGCCGGCGCGACCTCGTCGCCGCCGTGACGGCGAGCGGGAAGGTGCAGCCCAAGACCAAAGTCGACGTCAGTCCCGACATCACGGGGCGGATCACCCGGCTCGTGGTGCATGAGGGCGACCTGGTGGAGAAAGGCCAGTTCCTGCTGCAGATCGATCCGACCATCTACGAAGCCAACCTGCAGCGGGCCGAGGCTTCGCTGGCGTCGACGCAGGCGGCGCTGGTGCAGGCGCGGGCGAGCCGCGATCAGGCGGCGCGGGCGCTGGACCGGGCCAAGCAGCTCAAGCGCCAGAACCCGAACCTGCTCTCCGACGAGCAGCTCGAGCAGGCCGAGACCTCGTTCAACGTCGCCGAAGCGGTGGCGAACGCGTCGCAGCACCAGGTGGACCAGGCGCGCGCCGGCCTCCAGGAAGCCCGCGACCAGCTCGCCAAGACCCGCATCGTGGCCCCGATGGCCGGGCGGATCACGCGGCTCGCGGTGGAAGAAGGCGAGATGGCGGTCCCCGGGAATTTCTCGCGCGACGTCGGCCTCCTGCTGACCGTGTCCGATCTGTCGGTGATCCAGACCAAGGTCAACGTGGACGAGACCGACGTGGTCCGCATCCACCTCGGCGACTCGGTGGAAGTGTCGATCGACGCCTTCCCCGATACCACCTTCGTGGGACGGGTGACCAGGATCGCCAACAGCGCGCTCCTGGCGCAGACGATGTCCCCCACCGGGACCAACGACCGCGCCGTGGATTACGAGGTGGAGATCACGCTCGAGAATCCGCCGGCCGACGTCCGTCCCGACCTCTCGGCGACGGCGCGGATCGTCACCGATACGCGCACGCAAGCCTTGTCGATTCCCATCATCGCGCTCACGGTGCGGGAGAACACCCCCGTGGCCACCGAGACCCGGCGCGACACGGCGCAGGTGGGCAAGAAGAAGGAGACGGAAGGCGTGTTCGTCGTCTCGAGCGGGAAGGCCACGTTCCGCCCGGTCCACGTGGGGATCGCGGGCGACGAGTATTTCGAGGTGCTGAACGGGCTGAGGGAGAACGAGCAGATCGTCGCCGGACCCTACCAGGCGATCCGGGACCTGAAGGACGGCAGCCCCGTGCGGGCGGCGCAGCAGGCCGGCGATACGACCAAGCGGAGCCGGTCGTGACCCGGGGGGGGGCGCAGGAGTTCCGTACCGGCGACACGCCGCTGCCCGACATCGTCATCCTGACTCACAAGCTGACGCGCGATTACGACATGGGATCGGAGCTCGTGCGCGCGCTGCGCGGTGTGGACATCCAGATCCACCGCAACGAGTACGTGGCCGTGATGGGACCGTCGGGCTCGGGCAAGTCGACCCTGATGAATCTGGTGGGGTGCCTCGACACGCCCACCGCGGGCGAATACTGGCTCAACGGCCAGAAGGTCTCGGACCTGGCCGACGACGCCCTGGCCCGCATCCGCAACAAGGAAATCGGGTTCGTGTTCCAGACCTTCAACCTGTTACCGCGCGCCTCCGCGCTGCACAACGTCGAGCTGCCGCTCATTTACGCCGGCATCGGGTCCAGCGACCGGCGCGAGCGCGCCACCCACGCGCTCACCCGCGTGGGGCTCGGTGACCGCATGGAGCACAAGCCCAACGAGCTGTCGGGCGGGCAGCGCCAGCGGGTGGCGATCGCGCGGGCGCTGGTGAACGATCCCAGCATCCTACTGGCCGACGAGCCCACCGGGAACCTGGATTCGACGACGAGCCAGGAAATCATGGGCGTGTTCGGCGAGCTGCACCGCCAGGGCCAGACCGTGGTGATGGTCACCCATGAAGCCGACATCGCGGCGCACGCCGCGCGCGTGGTGACGCTGCGCGACGGCCTCGTCGCCACCGATCAGCGCAAAGCGGCCTGACCATGCGGGTGATGGAGGCGATGCGGCTCGCGTTCCACACCTTGCGGACGCAGAAGCTCAAGAGCGGCTTCGCCCTCATCGGCGTGTTCATCGGGGTCACGTTCCTGATCGGGGCGTGGTCGATCGTCAACGGCATGAACCAGTACATGGTCGACAAGTTCGCCGGGACGATCATCGGAGTGAACACGTTCCATCTGCGGCGCCGGCCCAACTTCACCCCCAACGTCGACGACTCGACGTGGCGCGCGTGGGCGCGGCGCCCGCGCATCACGTTCAGCGACGCCGAAGCGGTGGCGGAGGGAATCGACGTCCCGGTCATCACCGCGTGGCAGTCCTCGGACAACGTCACGATCGAAGCGAACGGGAAGGAAGTCCGCGACGCCGACGTCACCGGCGCCACGGAGCGGTATTTCGAGATCAAGAACCTGCAGATCGTCCAGGGCCGCGCCTTCTCGGCCCAGGAGGCCCGCCGCGGCGTCCCGGTCGTGGTGATCGGCCACGAAGTGTCCGAAAAGCTGTATGCCGGCCTCGACCCCATCGGCAAGTCGCTGCGCATCAGAGGGGAGCCCTACCGCGTCATCGGCGTGGTCGCCAAGCAGGGGAAGCTGTTCGGCTTCTCGCTCGACCGCTTCGCCGTGGCTCCCGCCCGCTCGCCGGTCCAGGACCAGGTGAATCCGCCGGGCGTGGTGGACGCCCTGATCGTGAAGGCGAGCTCGGTCGAGCTGATGCGCGAGGCGATGGATCAGGCGACCGGCATCATGCGCAGCCGCCGGCACCTGCGCCCCGCGCATCCCGACAACTTCGTGCTGGAAACGTCGGAAGGCGTGCTGTCGTTCTGGGCGGGCATCCAGCGGATCCTCTTCGTCATCGGACCGGGGCTGGTGACGATCTCGCTCGTGGTGGGTGGCATCGTCATCATGAACATCATGCTCATGGCCGTCGCGGAGCGCACCCGGGAGATCGGCATCCGCAAGTCGCTTGGGGCGCGGCGGGCCGACATCCTGCGCCAGTTCCTCGCGGAGTCGGCCATGATCGCCACCATCGGCGGGGCCCTCGGCATCGGGACGGGCATCCTGCTCTCGATCCTCGTCAACGTCGCGACCCCGCTCCCCGCCACGGTCTCCCCGATGTCGATCCTGCTCGGCGTGGGACTGGGCGGCGGCGTCGGGGTGCTGGCCGGCGTGTATCCCGCCAGCCGCGCGGCCCGTCTCGACCCCATCGTCGCCCTGCGACAGGAGTAGCGCTTGACGCCGATGCTCGAAGGTGCCGGGATCGCCCTCGCGTCGCTGCGCGCCCACAAGGCGCGCGCCGCGCTCACCATCCTGGGCGTCGCGATCGGCGTCATGGTCGTCATGGTCATCGGCGCCCTGATCAGCGGATTCGACAAGGGCCTCACCGACATGCTCGAGTCCCTCGGGCCGAAGACGTTCTACGTGGGGCGGTATTGGGGCGGCACCCAGGCGGAAGATCCCGACGACCCGAACCCCTGGCGGCGCCGGCCCGCGTTGAGCGTCGACGAAGCGGTGCGTCTCGAGCGGCTGCCCTCGATCGCGTTCGTGGTCGTGGATGAAAACGCGTCGGCCGACGTCGAGTTCGAGAACAAGCGGCTGTCGAGCGTCTCCATTCAGGGGCGCGACGCCGATTGGCCCAAGGTGGCCGGCGGCGACGTGTATCCGGGACGCTCGTTCACCCACGTCGAGGACAAGGCCAACGCGACCGTGGTCGTGATCAACGACAAGGTCGCCGAGCATTTGTTCGGCCGGCTCGACCCGATCGGACGCCGCGTCAAGATCGCCGGACTGCCCTACGAGGTGATCGGCGTGTACCACCCGCCCACCGGATTGTTCGGCGAGGGCGATCAGCCCGAGGTGCTGATCCCCTACGGCACGCTCGTGAAGTACGTGCCCTACTGGCAGGGGTGGATGGACTTCTTCGTGACGCCCGCCGAGAACGTGAGCGTTCCGCGCGCGATCGACGACGTGACCGTCGCCATGCGCGCCATGCGCGGGCTGCGGCCGAGCGAGCCGAACAACTTCGACGTCGTCACGCAGGAGAAGTACCTGGAGGTGTTCAACAGCTCCACGATGATGATTCGGGTGCTGATGATCGTGCTCTCGATGGTCGGCCTCCTGGTGGGCGGCGTCGGGGTGGTGGCCATCATGATGATCTCGGTCACCGAGCGGACGCGCGAAATCGGCGTCCGCAAGGCGCTGGGCGCCACGCGGCGCGAGATCCTGTGGCAATTCCTGATCGAAGCCGCGACGCTGACCCTGGTGGGGGGGGCGATCGGCATGGTCCTGGGCGCGCTCATCGCGTTCGGCGTCGCCGCGGCGACGCCGCTGCCGGCCCACGTCCCGCTCGTGTCCGTGGTGGCGGCCCTGTTCGCCGCGGCCGCGACGGGGCTGTTGTTCGGGATTTATCCGGCGAGCAAAGCCGCCCGGCTGGATCCGGTAGAGGCTTTGCGATACGAATAGATTCGCATGCCTTTCTTTGAGGCTTTTCGCCTCGCCCTCCAGACGCTGCGCGCGCAGAAGCTGAAGAGCGCGTTCTCCATCATCGGCGTGTTCATCGGCGTGATGTTCCTCATCGCCGTGGTGTCGGTCGTGCAGGGCATGAATCGCTACATGACCGACAAGTTCGCCAGCACCATCCTCGGCGTGAACACGTTCCGCCTGCGCCAGTTCCCCGACGTGCAGCTCGGCAACGTGACGGACTCGACCTGGCGCGTGTGGCTGCGGCGGCCCCGCATCACCTACGAGGACGCCGGCGCGGTGACCCGGGGCCTCCGGGTGCCCGTGATCACGGCGTGGGAATCGAGCACCATCGCCACCCTGACGGCGGGCGGGAAAGAGGCGAAGCTCGTCCAGGTGACGGCCGCGACCGAGCAGTACTTCGCGATCCGCTCGCTCACGATCGAGCGGGGCCGGCCGTTCACGCCGCAGGAGGTCGAGGCCGGGGCGCCGGTGCTGGTGCTGGGGCACGAGCTGGCGGAGAAGCTGTTCCAAGGCGAAGACCCGCTGGGCCGCGAGGTGAAGCTGTTCCGGTTGCCCTACCGCGTGATCGGGGTCGTCGAGCGCCAGGGCAACCTGTTCGGGCTCTCGCTCGACAAATTCGCCGTCGCGCCGGCCGCCGCCGATATCAAACGCTACGTCAATCCGCCGCGCGTCCTGGACGCGCTGGTCGTGAAGGCCGGCTCGCAGACGGCGATGCGCGAGGCCATGGCCGAGGCCGAGGCGATCATGCGGAGCCGCCACCACCTGCGGCCCCGCGCCGAGAACGACTTCGCCATGGAGACCGCCGACGAGGTGCTGGATTTCTGGAGCAAGATCAGCCGCGTGTTGTTCGTGGCCCTGCCCGGCCTCGTCGCCATCTCGCTCGTCGTGGGCGGCATCGTGATCATGAACATCATGCTGATGGCCGTGGCGGAGCGGACCCGGGAGATCGGCCTCCGCAAATCCCTCGGCGCCCGGCGGCGGGACATCCTGCGCCAGTTCCTGGTCGAGGCCACGCTGCTGTCCACGGTCGGGGCGGCGGGCGGCGTGGGCAGCGGCCTGGCCCTCGCCGCCGTGGTGGCCGCGCTCAGCTCGCTCCCCGCCAGCGTCGCGCCCTGGTCGATCGGCGTGGGCGTCGCCCTGGGGGCGGGCGTCGGCATCCTCGCCGGCGTCTACCCGGCGAGCCGCGCCGCGCGACTCGATCCGATCGCGGCCCTGCGGCAGGAAACGTGACGCCGGTATTCGAAGGCGTGGGCATCGCGCTCGCCTCGATCAAGGCCAGCAAGGCGCGCGCGGCGCTGACCATCCTGGGCGTCGCCATCGGGGTGATGGTCGTGATGGTGATCGCCGCCATGATCAGCGGCATCAACCAGAGCGTGGCGACCACGTTCGAGCAGATCGCGCCGCGCACCTTTCTGGTGTGGCGCTTCTTCCAGGCCGGGGTCACGATCGACGACGGGACCGACGAGCACTCGCCCTGGCGCCGCAATCCCCCGATTCGCGACGTCGAGGCCGACCGGATCGCCCGGCTGCCCAGCGTGCGCTACGTGACGCGGCGGGAGGAGAGCGCCGCCCAGGTCGAATTCGGCGACTTGCGGCTCGAGTCCGTGAACATCGCCGGGCTCTCCTCGCAATGGGTGGAAGTGAACGGCGGCGACGTGTTTCCCGGGCGCAACTTCACCCACATGGAGGACGTCGCCAACAGCCAGGTGGTCGTGATCAACACGAAGCTCGAGGCGCAGCTGTTCCGCGGCCGCGACCCGATCGGGCGGGTCGTGCGCATCGCCGGCGCTCCGTTCACGGTGATCGGCGTCTATACCCCGCCGCCCAACCTGTTCAGCGGCGCGGCGCCGCCGTTCGCCGGCATTCCCCATGGCGCGTTCGTGAAGTACGTGCCGTACTTCAAGGGCTGGATGCGGCTCGCCGTATCCCCCGCCCCGGGCGTGCCGCAGCAGGTGGCGATGGACGATGTCACGGCGACGCTGCGCTCGCTGCGGGAGCTCAAACCCGGCGACGAGAACACCTTTTCGATCGTCACGCAGGACAAGCTGCTCGATTCCTGGAACAAGATCACGGGCATGTTCTTCCTCGTGATGCTGGTGTTGTCGTCGATCGGCTTGATGGTCGGCGGCGTGGGCGTCGTGGCGATCATGATGATCTCGGTCACCGAGCGGACGCGTGAGATCGGGGTGCGCAAGGCGTTGGGCGCGACCCGGCGGGCCATTCTGTGGCAGTTCCTGGTCGAGGCGTCGACCCTCACGCTGGTCGGAGGCGCCGCCGGCATGCTGGCGGGCGGCGCCGTCGCCTTGATCGTGTCCCGCGTCACGCCGATTCCGGCGAACGTGCCGGTGTGGTCCATCGTCGCGGCCCTCGCGGCCTCCGCGTTGACGGGCGTAGGCTTCGGCCTGTATCCGGCCAGCCGGGCGGCGCGGCTCGATCCGGTGGAAGCGTTGCGATACGAATAGCACGCGGTGTCGAGGAGTTATGCTTCGTTCATGCAAGTCACCGAAGCCATCCTGCTCGCCCTGCGGGCCGCCTGGAGCCACAAGCTCCGCTCGTTCTTCACGCTGGTGGGGATCATCGTGTCCGTGGGATTCCTGGTCGCGGTGGTCGCGGTGATCCAGGGCATGAACGCCTACGTGCGCGACCGCATCGGCGGGGCGATCGTAGGCGTCAACGCGTTTCAGGTGCGGCGCACGCCGATCGCCATCGGCCTGATCGACGACGAGGAGTGGCGGGCGATTCAGCGCCGGCCCATCATCGCGCCCGAGGACGTGCCGTACGTGCAGCGGGCCCTGCCCGACGCGCGGGCGATCGCGCTGCAATCGGGGTGGCCCACGCCCCAGGCCGACGTGGCGTGGCGCGACCGCACGGTCGGCGACGCGCTCATCTTCGGGGTCACCGCCCCGTTTCAGGTGGTCCAGGACTATGAGTTCGCGGCCGGGGAGCCGTTGAACGACGTGGACGTGCGCGAGCGCCGCCCGGTCGCGATCCTGGGCTACGACGTGGCCGACAAGCTGTACGACGGCCGGGTGGGGCTCGCCGTGGGGCAGAAGGTTCGCGTGGCCGGGGACCAGTTCACGGTGAAGGGCGTCGTGGCCAAGAAAGGGACCGTGCTGGGCACGTCCTGGGACGGGTTCGTGATGCTGCCGTTCACGACGTTCGAGACGATGTACGGCCGGCGCCAGACGACGGTGATCTCGGTGAAAATGCCCGACGCGCTCTCGGTGACGAGCGGGATGCAGCGGGCCGAGGAGGCGATGCGCGTCGCGCACCGGTTGCGGCCGCTCGAGCCCAACGACTTCACCGTCGATACCGCCGACGCGCTGGTGTCGTTCTGGAAGCGCCTGACCCGGATCCTGTTCACCGTCATTCCGGCGGTAGTGGCGATCGGCATCGTCGTGGGCGGGATCGTGATCATGAACATCATGCTGATGAGCGTGAACGAGCGCACGCGCGAGATCGGCGTGCGCAAGTCGCTGGGCGCGCGGCGCCGCGACATCCTGCGGCAGTTCCTGGCCGAAGCGGTGACGCTGTCGCTGGTGGGCGGGCTGCTCGGCCTCGGCGCGGGCATGGGGCTCGCGGCGCTCATCAACGTCGCCACGCCGCTGCCGGCCCGCGTGACGCTCTGGTCGGTCATGGTGGCCATTTCCCTCGGTGCCGGCGTCGGGATTCTGTTCGGTGTCTATCCGGCGGCGCGCGCGGCGCGGCTCGATCCGGTGGTGGCGTTGCGATCCGAATGAAGCTCCACTCCTTCTCCGAGGGCCTGGGCATCGCCCTCGACCAGCTGCGCGCCAACAAGCTGCGCTCGGCCCTCACCATGCTCGGGGTCGTGATCGGCGTCGCCACCGTGATGGCGATGGCGTCCATCGTCCAGGGCATCCGCGATCAGATCATCAATACGATCGAGGTCGCGGGCCCGACGACGTTCTACGTGGTGCGCATCTTCTCCCAGACGCCGCTCAACCCGGACGCCCTGCCCCGCGAGGTGCGCATCCGGCCGGTGGTGAAGCCCGAGGAAGCGCGCGCCATCGCCGAGCTGCCCGAGACCCGCTACGCCGGCATCTGGGTGCAGCTGTTTCAGCGCATGGAGTACGAGGGAGCGCACACCCAGATCATGACCCAGTTCGGCGCGGACGCGCAGTATATGGAGATCCAGGGGGGGCAGCTGCTGCGGGGGCGGTTCTTTTCGACCGCCGAGGAGCGGTCCGGGACGCCCGTGATCGTGCTGGAGGAGAAGCCCGCGGAGCGGCTGTTCGGCCGCATCGATCCGCTGGGACGGTTCGTGCGGGTGGCCGGGAAGTCGCTCCGGGTCATCGGCCTGTACCAGAACCCGCAGAACATTTTCCAGCCGCCGTCCCAGGAGATCGGCGCGATCCTGCCGTTCGAGACGGCGCGCCGCTTCTTCCGCTACGACGAGACCAACGCGCTGTGGATCGTGGTGAAGCCGCGCGACGGCGTGAGCGTGACGCAGGCGATGGACGCGGTCACCACGCAGCTGCGGCGCATGCGGGGCCTGCGGCCGGCGGACCAGAACACGTTCGATCTGATCACGCAGGACCAGATTCTCGACATCTTCAACCAGCTCACCGGGGTGTTCTTCCTGGTGATGCTGGCGCTCTCGTCGGTCGCCCTCATGGTGGGCGGCATCGGCGTGATGGCGATCATGATGGTGTCGGTGACCGACCGCACGCGCGAGATCGGCGTGCGCAAGGCGCTGGGCGCCACGCGGCGCGAGATCATGTGGCAGTTCCTGGTCGAGGCGGCGACGCTCACCCTGTCGGGCGGCCTGATCGGCGTCGTCGTCGGCCTCGGCATGGGAGAAGCGCTCAAGGCCCTGATGCAGACCGGCTCGGGCGTCCCGATCTGGAGCGCCGTCGTCGCCTGTTTGGTCTCGGTGGCCATCGGACTGGTATTCGGCGTGATGCCGGCGACGCGGGCGGCGCGGCTGGATCCGATCGAGGCGTTGCGGTATGAATGATCGCCCCGTGAGCGAAACCGTCGACCTGCTCGCCATCGCCGCCCACCGCGACGACGTCGAGCTGACCTGCGGCGGCACGCTGGCCAAGGCGGCGAGCGCCGGGCATCGCGTCGGCCTCCTCGACCTGACCCGGGGCGAAACCGGCACCCGCGGCTCGGCCGAGCTGCGCGCCGCCGAGGCGGAGCGGGCCGCGCGGACGCTGGGCGTCGCCGTGCGGCTGAACGCGGGGCTGCCCGACGCGCATCTCGCCAACGACGAGCCGTCGCGCGCGCTCGTGGTAGAGCACGTGCGCGCGCTGCGCCCACGCGTCGTGATCCTGCCCTTCCCCGTGGGCCGCCACCCCGATCATCGCGTTGCGTCCGAGCTGGGCCGCGACGCCTGCTACCTGGCCGGCCTCGCCAAGTACGCCCCGGCGCCGGGCGTCGAGCCGCACCGGCCGTTCAAGATCCTCTACGCGCTGGCGTATCGCGAAGACCCGGAGAAGCCGTCGTTCGTGGTCGACATCTCCGACAGTTTCGAGCGGAAGATGGCGGCGATCCGCTGCTACGCGTCCCAGTTCGACGGGGCCACGGCCGCGGGCGAGATCTTCCCGACCGGCCAGGATCTCTACGAGCTGATCCGCGTGCAGTCGGCCCATTACGGCTCGCTGATCCGCGCGGCCTACGGAGAGCCGTACTACACGCACGAGACGGTGGCCGTGGACGACGTGCTACGGCTTGGCGTGCCCAGTCTGTAAACCTAGATTCTCCCCACCATGACGACGCGCGTCACCTATCTCGACCATGCGGCCACGACGCCGGTGCGGGCGGAAGTGCTGGACGCCATGCTGCCCTACCTGCGCGAGGAGGCGTTCGGCAATCCGTCGTCGGCCCACCGGTTCGGCCGCGCGGCGCGCGCGGGCATCGAGCACGCGAAGCGCGCGATCGCCGGCGCCCTCGGTGCCGAGCCGAATCAGGTCATCTTCACCTCGGGCGGGACCGAAGCCGACAACCTCGCGGTGATCGGCGCGGCGCTCGCCGCGCGGGATCGCGGCGGCCCGTTCCGCGTCGCCGTGACGGCGACGGAGCACAAGGCGGTGCTGGCGGCCGCGCACGCCGTCACCCACCTGGGGGGCGAGGAGATCATCCTGCCCGTCGACACCCGCGGGCACGTGCAGGAGCCCGCCCTCGAGGCCGCCCTCGCGCGCGGGATCGCCGTCGTGAGCGTGATGTGGGTGAACAATGAAGTGGGAACCGTCCAACCGGTGGCGCGGCTCGCCGAACGATGTCGCGGCGCCGGCGTCGTGTTTCACACCGACGCCGTTCAGGCCTTCGGCAAGATCCCCTGCTCGTTGCGCGGCACCGCGTGCACCCTGCTCACCATTTCCGGTCACAAGATCGGCGCCCCCAAGGGCATCGGGGCGCTGATCGTGCGCGAGCCGCGCGCCGTGGACGCGATCATCCACGGCGGCGGGCAACAGTTCGGCATTCGACCCGGCACCGAGAACGTGCCGGGGATCATCGCCCTCGGCCGCGCCGCGGAGCTGGCGGCGGCGGAGCAGGCCGCGGTCGCTACGCGCACCGGCCAGCTGCGCTCGGCGCTCGCCGAGCGCGTCCGCGCCCTCGTGCCCGACGCGGTGGTGCACGGCGACGCGGGAGCGGGCCACGCCGGGCACCAGGCGCCGCACGTGCTGAACCTGTCCATCCCGGGCACCGACAGTGAAGCGATGCTGATGCACCTCGACCTGGCCGGCATCGCGTGCTCGGCCGGCTCCGCCTGCAGCACCGGGGCCACCGAGCCCTCGCACGTACTCACGGCGATGGGCGTGCCGCGCGAGCTCGGGATCGCCGCGCTGCGCTTCTCCTTCGGTCCGTCGAGCACGCCGGCCGACGTCGACGCCGTCGCCGCCGTGCTGCCGCGGATCGTCGAGAAGGTGCGGACGCTCTCCGCCGCCCTGCACCGATGACCCGACCGCCCAGGGTGCTCGTCGCCATGTCGGGCGGCGTCGATTCCTCGGTCGCCGCCGCGCTGCTCGTGGAGCAGGGGTCCGAGGTCATCGGTGCCACACTGAAGCTGTTCTGCTACGGCGATAGCGTACCCGACCGGCCGTGTTGCTCGCTCGACTCGATCACCGACGCCAAGCTCGTCGCGCACCGGCTCGGCATCCCGCACTACGTGCTCGATCTCGAGGACAACTTCGGGCACGACGTGATCGACGACTTCGTGCGCGAATACGCGCGCGGCCGCACCCCGATTCCCTGCGTGCGCTGCAATTCGTTCACGAAGTTCCGCGATCTCCTGGCGCACGCCGACGCGCTCGAGTGCGACGCGCTCGCCACCGGGCACTATGCGGTGGCCCGGGACGGCGCGGTGTATCGCGGCAGCGATCCCGCAAAGGACCAGTCGTATTTCCTGTGGGGCATCGACCGCGCCGTGGTGCCGCGCCTGCGCACGCCCGTCGGCACGCTCACCAAGCGCGAGACGCGGGCCGTGGCCCGCCGGCTCGGCCTCGAGACCGCGGACAAGACCGAGTCGGTGGAGATCTGCTTCGTCCCCGACGGCGACTACGTCGGCGTCCTGGAGCGGCACCTGCCGGCCGACGCCCCCGCGCTCGCCCCGGGCCCGCTCGTCACCACCGCCGGAACCATCGTCGGAGAGCACGCGGGGTTCGCCCGCTACACCATCGGCCAGCGACGCGGCCTGCCCGGCGGGTTCGCGACGCCCATGTATGTGGTCGACATCCGGCCCGACACCCGCGCCGTGGTGATCGGCACCGACGCCGAGCTGTTCGGCCACGCGGTGACGCTCGAGCAGGTGAACTGGCTCGCCGATCCGCTGGCGGCGGGCGCGCCCGCCCGGGTCCAGTGCCGGTATCGCGCCGCGGCGGTGCCGGCCATCGTCACGGATTCGCGCGCCGACCGGCTGAGCCTGCGGCTCGCGCGAGCCGTGCGGGCGATCACGCCCGGCCAGTCCGGGGTGCTCTACGACGAGACCGGACGCCTGCTCGGCGGTGGCGTGATCGCGTAACGCCAGCCTGCGTTCGTGGCGGCCGCGCAGCCACCGTCCCGGGGTGCGCTGGGTCACCGCCGCCCCCTGAAACCGGGGCGGATACTACCTGCAGACCCGTACTCCCGCCCCACCAACCGTTCCGGAGATTTCTCATGGACGCGTCCCGTCTGTCGCGGACTCTCGCCGCCGCCGCGATCGTGCTCGCCACCGCCTGCAGCGAGAGCAGCGGCCCGGCCCACCTCGTCGATCCGGTGTCGACGGCGGCGAAGGTGAGCGCGGTGGACAGCGTGTTCAGCGTGCCAACCATCGACGCGTTCACGAGCATCGGCGACCTGATGGATCCCGCTCGCGGCCTCGCGCCGGCGGCCTCCCTGCTGCGGGCGACGCAACCCCGCCCGTACGCGTCCGGGTACGCCGGGGCGGCCCAGCGCTTCCGCGCGTTCGAGGAGGGGGGGGCGTCGCTCTCCGTGGGCGGCAGCGCGCTGGCGGGCGGGCTGATTCCAGACGAGCTGAAGGGCAAGACGTTCGAGTGGGACGTGGCGGTGGGTCACTACGTGGTGACGGACCGCCCGGGCGCGCCGCCGGACGGCGTGCGCTTCATTCTCTACGCCATCAATCCGATCACGCGCCGGCCCGCCGAGCCGCTGGTCGAAGTCGGCTACGTCGATCTCATCGATCTCAGCACCGAAACCACGCGCTCGCTGCGCATCTTCGTGGCCGGGGTGGACGGGATTCCCGTCTACGTGGATTACACCGTCGCCGGCACGGTCACGACCGATCAGTTCACGGTGTCCGCGGTCGGGTTCATCTCGAACGGCGAAACGGGCGACGCCAGCAAGAAGTTGGACTTCAATCTGTCGGCGGCCTTGACGCGGTCGAGCTTCACCTTCACCGCCTCGCTGACGCTCGACCATCCGCCCGTCACGATCACCGAGACGACGACGGCGACCAAGTCGGAAACCGGGGTCGTGTTGACCATCGACTTCACCCTCGATGACGGCACCCAGGAGGTCCGGCTCGAGGGGTCGGTGACGGTGGTCGACGACGATCGTCAGGCCGACGGGCACCGAGACGGCGGCCCCGGGCGGCACGACGATGACGGCGTCGTCACGGCCGATCTCACGGTGTACGTGAACGGGGCCGTCTTCGCGACCATCACGGGCACGTCGCCCAACATCGAGATCCTGAACGCCGCTGGGCAACCGCTGAGCGAGGAGGAGCGGCACGCCCTGCGCGAGCTGTTCCGGCTGCCGGCCCGCGTGTTTAGCTTCTTCCAGGATCTGTTGCACCCGGTGCGGCGCTGCTTCCGCGTCTAGCGCGGGAACCCCTTTGGAAGGACTTGCGTGGCGCGTTCTCCGTGGACCGGTGTCGCGGTCGCCGCCGTGCTGGCCGGCTGCGGCGACGGCACCGGTCCCGGCACGGTCACGCTGGCCGATCCCGCGGCCACCCGGGCGGCGCTGAGCGCGGTCGACAGCGCCCTCGCCGGGCCGGTGGTGACCAGCTTCGGTGCCCTCGCGACCTACATCCACCCCTCGCCCGGATTCGCCACGATCGCCTCCAGCCCCGCAGGTCCGGTCGTCCCCGACACCCTGTACGGCGCGATCTTCACCTGGGACTCGAGCTCGGCGCGGTACGCCCGGTCTCAAACCACCGGCGGGCCCCCCAACGGGGTCCGGTACGTGCTGTACGCCGTGCAGCCCGCGACCGGCGCCATCGTCACGCCGCTCGACCCGGTCGGCGTGGCGGACCTGCTCGACGAGAGTACGACGGCGGACACGGGGACGCTGCACGTGCAGGTGCGGGACACGCTGGGGACGGCCCACCTGGAGTACACGGCCACGCTGACGCTCCGGGCCGTGTTTCTCAGCGCGACGCTTTCGGGTCTCGTAACCAACGGGGCGAACCGGACCATGGCGTTCGACGTCGCCGCCCAGCTCTCACCGACCACGACCACGGCGCGATCGAGCTTCACCCTCAACGACTCCTCCCTGTCGGTAGTGCTCGACGCGACCACCAACGCCCTGGACGGCGTCAAGACGGTGTCGATGACCTACACGATCAGCCGTCCCGGTGAGGCGGTCCGGCTGCAGGGATACAAGACGACGACGAACGACGTGCTGGACACGCTGTCCGCCGGGATCCGCGTCAACGGCCAGGCATCCGCATCGGTGGAAGGAAATGCGCACGGCATCACGTTCTACGGGAGGGACGGGGCCGTGATCCCCGCCGGTGGCGTCCAGGGCGGCGTCCGAGCGGCGCTCGATCACCTCCGCACTGCGGTGGACGCGACGCTCGCCTTCATGGAGAGCGTGTTCGACCCGCTGTACAATCTGTTGTCGAGCTGAAGTTGGCTCCGCGGACTGCCGGCGCTAGCTTGATATCCGGCCGCCGCCTTCCTTCATCCGTCGAGGAGGCCCCAATGGGCACACGGGCCAGCCGCACGCGCAGCGCCCTGTTCTTCCTCCTGGCCGCCGCCGCTTGCAGCGACAGCGCCACCGGGCCGAGCACGATCGTCAACCCGGCCGCGACCATCGCCGATCTGTTCGCGATCGACAGCGCGCTCAATACTCCACCGTTCCTCGCGCTCACGGACCTGGGCGGTTTCATCGCCCTGCCGTCGGCCCCGCTGCCCCCCCCGCTCACCCGGCTGGCGGCCGTCATGCAGCAGACGCTGCCGCGCTCGCCCACGGCCGCGCTGCGGGGCGCCCTGGAAGGTGGGGGGGGACGCGGTGGCCAGGACGCCGTCTCCCCGCGGCTCCCGTCGGGCCTCGCGGCCAGCGCCGGCCTGCCGCCGGTGTTCCCGCCCGAGGTGCTCGGGCTGACCTTCGAATGGGACCCCGACTCACTCCACTACGCGTCGACAAATCGCAGCGGCGCTCCCCTGAACGGGATCCGCTTCATTCTCTATGAGACTGATTCCCTGACGAGCTATCCGGACACCGGCGCCGAAGTCGGCTCGCTCGACATCATCGACCACGCGCCGGCTTCCGGGGCCCAGCTTCGCTTCCTGATGCGCGGCCTGAACGACAGCCCCACCTACCTGGACTACACGCTGACGTTTACGGGCGGTCCGAGCGCGATCAGCGTCGGCGCGAACGGCTTCGTGAGCAACGGCGCCGCGGGCGGCCTGGAGCGGCGGTTCACGTTCACGGCGGCGCTGACGGCGACGGCGACCGCGGGCGGATCGGACGAGACGGTCGACTTCTCCTACGACTACAACGTGCGCAACATCGCCGTGGACCTGCACGTCGCCACGAGCGAGGACACGCTGGCGGACACGAGCGTGCTCGCCCTCGATTATCGCTTCACGCGCACCAACGAGAGCATCCGGCTGCTGGGCGCCGATACGTTGACCAGCGGGGGCACCGTCGACAACGGCCAGTTCGTGGTCACCGTCAACGGCCACCTGTACGCCACGCTCACGACCACGGACAATAGCGACGTGCTCACCGACGCCAACGGTGACGTCGTCCCGATCAACAACAACGACAACCGGCACGAAGACACGATCTTCGTGGCGCTGGTCTTCGGCATCATCTACGCGACGGCGACGCTGGCCGTGGTGCTGGCGATTCCGGGGTTCCTGCTCGGGTTCTCGATCGGCCTCCTGTGACCACGCGGCGCGGCTTCGTCCGGTCGCTGTTCGCCGCGCCGGCCGTGCTCCCGGCGCTGCGCGACGACGGGCTCGCCCACCTGGCGGCCGTGATGCGATCGAGCGGGGGCCGCGCGCCTCTCGACACGGCGGACGACGAGGACTTCTGGCGCGAAATCCAGAACGCGTTCACGGTCGACCGCGCCATCATCAACCTCAACAACGGCGGCGTGTCGCCTTCTCCGCGCATCGTGCAGGAGGCGATGCGCCGCTATCTCGAGTTCTCCAACCAGGCGCCGGCGGTCACCATGTGGCAGGTGCTGGAGCCCGAGGTCGAGGGGGTGCGGCGCCGGCTGGCGGCCGACTTCGGCTGCGATGCCGAGGAGATGGCCATCACGCGCAACGCCTCGGAGGCCCTCGAGATCGTGCAGCTCGGCCTGCCGCTGGCGCGCGGCGACGAAGTCATCACCACGACGCACGACTACCCGCGCATGATCACGACGTGGGAGCAGCGGGCGCGGCGCGAGGGGATCGTCCTCAAGCAGATTCCCTTCCCCGTCCCTCCGCCGTCACTGGACGATCTGGCGCGCCGCGTCGAGGCGGCGATCACGCCCCACACCAGGGTGCTGCACATCTGCCACATCACCAATCTCACGGGGCAGATCTTCCCGGTGCGGCGCATCTGCCAGCTGGGGCGCGCGCGCGGCCTCGAGGTGATCGTGGATGGGGCGCACGCATACGCCCATTTCCCGTTCACGCGCGACGACCTGGACTGCGATTACTACGGCACCAGCCTCCACAAGTGGCTGCTGGCGCCACACGGGACCGGCTTCCTGTACGTGCGCAAGGAGAAGATCCCGAACGTGTGGCCGCTCATGGCGGCGCCGCCCAAGATGGACGGGGAC
>Ga0187893_10005380_pt1 | contig 23027 bp, 21 predicted proteins | sample MA1701074metaG_FD_139574 | JGI IMG/M metagenome (GOLD analysis project Ga0187893, IMG submission 139574) | White microbial mat communities from a basaltic lava cave in the Kipuka Kanohina Cave System on the Island of Hawaii, USA - MA170107-4 metaG ...
CAATCGCCTGGATACGCTTCAGGCGCCAAGCAATTCGCGCGCATTTTCGCGCGCTACGCGGGATGGTGCAGCGCCGCCAATCATCTTGGCAATTTCATCAACACGGTCCTCTTCGCTGAGTTGACGAATGGCGGTGGTTGTCTTCCTGCCGGTGGCCTCCTTGTAGACTAGAAAGTGGGTTTCGCCCTTCGCAGCTATCTGCGGAAGATGGGTGATGGTAATGAGCTGGTGCTTCCGGGCCATCTTTTGCATCATCACTCCGAGTTGGATCGCAATTTCACCTGAAACACCGGTATCTATTTCATCCAGCACCAGCGTTGGCAGAGCCCTTTTCTCCGCCAGCACATACTTCACACAGAACATGAGTCGTGAAAACTCACCACCAGATGCAACGTCTTCAAGGCGACGCGGCTCCACACCTTTGTTGGCACTGAACAACAATTCCACACGGTCTATGCCCGCGCTACCTGGCTTTACCTTCTCATGTTCTATTGCAAGCGCAGCCTGAGGTATGCCAAGAGGCTTCAACAGGGAGACTAGTTCTTCGCACAACCCGGGGAACGCAGATACCCTTGAAGAGCTTAGCTTTTCAGCTGATGCCAGTAGTTCCTTGTTGGCCGTTTCATATCTCGAACGTGCAGCATTCAGTGCTTCGTCCAGATTCGTTGTTTTATTCGCTTGTTCTTCGAGTTGTTGCCTCAACGCAGTCAGTGCGGCGATATCGCGTACGCGGTGTTTCTGAAGAAGCCCGAAAAGAGCATCCAATCGCTCCTGGATTTGCCGGGTTCGAACCGGATCTATTTCAACGCGCTCCGCAGTTTTGTCCAACTCGCCTAGTACGTCCTTGAGCTCTATACGTGCCTGTGCAAGCCGCTCGGTCAATTGACTGAGTGCTGTTGAGAAACTCCGAACAGGCTGCAACAACCCTGCCGCCTGGGTTACCCCGGCTTGTATCTCTTCGAGGAGCGTGGTAACCTGGGTCAACCGGCTTTTGATGTCTTCGGCATGTTCACCCATTTTCAGGTCGCTTTCCAGTTGCTCTTGTTCACCCGGCTGGAAGGCTGCCTGCTGCAGTTCGGCAAGTTGAAAGCGGACAAAGTCGTATTCGATCCTTAGCTTCTCTGATTCAGCCGAAAGCGCGTCGTATGCCTCCTTCGCCATTTGAAACTCTTTCCAGACCTGGCGATAGCCTGAAGTAAGCGCTTCGTGACCGGCGTAGCTGTCTACAAGGTCTAATTGAAACCGGTTCGAACCCAATTCAAGAGTTTCGAGTTGTGAGTGTACATCCATTAGCTGGCTGCCGAGCACACGCATCACGTCAAGGGTTACGGGCGTATCATTTATGAATGCACGGCTCTTGCCGCCGGCACTAATCTCGCGACGCAGAACTGTCTGACTGCTGTAGTCAAGATCATACTTCTCAAAAACCGGTTGGAGTGCGTAGGAGGCGATATCAAAGTGGCCTTCCGTGATGCATTTGGCCGATTCGTCCCAAAGTACCTTCGTATCGGCGCGATTGCCGAGCAGCAGGCCGATGGCTCCAAGCATGATGGACTTTCCTGCGCCGGTCTCTCCAGTGATCACGGAGAGACTGGAAGAAGGAGACATCTCGAGTTGCGAGATGAGGGCGTAGTTCCGGATGGTCAGGCGTGTAAGCATGCCTGGCCAAAAGTATTATTTTGTCTCGACTATTTTTTGGTAAGTGCCTCTTTTGGCGTCGATGACGGTCAGGATGTCATAGGCTTCGCGACGCACGCCAAGATTTCCGTCAGAAAACACATTTGCCAGCTCAATGTACTTTGCGTCAAGGAACGCAATCACGTAGATCGAACTGGGGTAGATCTGCCAAACGCTGTGAACCGCCTTCAGTGTGGCCAAAATGGTTTGCCTGCTTTCGTCAGGGCTCTTGTCAAAAGTGTCGAGGGCTGTGCGATGGTAACGGTACATGCTTTTGCGTATTTCAGCCATCTGGGGATTATTAATATTCTCTATCAGGTTGTAGCGATTACGCGTGCTGCCGGTGGTTTGCCAACCGGGCCGGTTTGACGACTGGGCGTTGTTTACCACCATAAGGGCAGACTGGAAGAACGGGTCGCCTCCACGTTCGCTGAATGAATCGTAATCCATACCCAATATGATGTATGCGTAGTAGGCGAGCATGGAAGTGAGGTTGCTGATATAGGAGTTGTCGTTGTATTCAAGGGGAAGAGACTCGATGTACTCAAATTCCCAGTCCCGATCCGCAAAATTCAGCAGCACGGTCTCGTAGTTTGAGTTGTACACCGGTCGGGCAACGGTAATCTGGGCGCTGGCCTGGAATGAACCGATTGAAGGCATTTGGCTGATGTTGAGGAAAATGGCGCAGTTGATGCGCTCGTGATCTTTATAGCTGTCATTTGTCCATTTCCGGGTGTTCATGAAATTCGAAATTGCGCGTTCCATGTCTTTGAAAATACCGCGGTCGGATGTCTGGATCTGATCCGCATTGATCGTGACCTTGCAATTAAGTTCTTGTGCGGTGCAATACGCAACAGAAACAAGGAGTATGGACAAAGACAATATGAGGCGTCGTCTAGCCATGCGAGAGGATCGCTTGAACAATATCGGTGGCAACCTCCCGCTTGGGTTTCAATGGAAATTCCTGCGGACTTTTGTCACGGCTAAGGATTTGGATCCTGTTGGTGTCGCCGCCAAAGCCGGCGCCAGGCTCGCGCAATGAATTCAACACGATGAAATCGAAGTTTTTCGCAAGGAGCTTTTGTTTGGCGTGCTGAACCTCATTCTCGGTTTCAAGGGCAAACCCCACGATCAGCTGTCCTTTGCGTTTCTGTTTACCCAGCTCTTCAGCAATATCTGGAGTTCGAACGAGCTGGATACTGAGCGACTCGCCGTTCTTCTTGATCTTCTGATCAGCCTGTACCGCCGGCTTGAAATCGGCAACAGCTGCCGAAAGTACGGTGATGTCAGATCCGCCGAACAGGCGAAGGCACTGCCTATACATTTCGTCTGCCGACACAACCGGGTAAACAGTGATGTTCTTAAGGGTAGTCCTTTCATGGGTCGGACCGGTAACGAGGTTGACCTCGGCTCCCAGTTCAGCAAGTGTTTCTGCAATTGCGAAGCCCATTTTTCCGGAGGAGTGATTTCCGATAAAACGAACCGGGTCGAGCGCTTCGTATGTAGGTCCTGCTGTTACGAGCGCTTTCTTACCGCTTAATTTTTTTTTTGAAGCAAAGAATTGCTCCAGCGCAGCTACAATCTCCTCAGGTTCCGCCATACGTCCGTCACCCACAAGGCCGGATGCCAGTTCGCCAACATTCGTGCTGATCAACGTATGCCCATGCCGTGAAAGCGCGCCCAGGTTAGACTGTGTGGCCGGGTGGGCCAGCATATCCAGGTCCATCGCCGGGGCGATGAAAACGGGGCAACGCGCTGAGAGATAGGTTGCAAGCAGGAGGTTGTCGCAGATGCCCTGCGCCATTTTGGCTACGGTGTTGGCGCTTGCCGGTGCAACCAGGAGTACGTCGGCCCAAAGCCCCAGTTCAATGTGGTTGTTCCAGGTTCCTGTGTCTGGATCGTGGGTGCTTGCCAACACCGGGTTCCTTGAAAGAGTTGCGAGTGTCAACGGGGTAACGAAGTCGCGGGCAGCAGGGCTGAGTATAACCCGTACCTCCGCCTCCTGCTTGACAAGCAGCCGGACAAGCATGGCCGATTTGTATGCGGCGATGCTGCCGGTGACACCGAGCAGGATCTTCTTACCCTTCATATCATGCTTCTGGCTTTGGCTCTTCTGTGCGGCGACGGTACATGATTTTTCCTTCCATGAATTCTTCAAGCGCCGATGTGGTTGGCTTGGGTAAACGCTCGTAGAACTTGGAGATCTCTATTTGCTCGCGGTTCTCAAACACCTCTTCCAGGTTGTCGACTGTGGTGGCGAATTCAGCGAGCTTGTTGTTGAGTTCTTCCTTGATGTTGATTGCGATTTGTCTTGCCCGTTTGGAAATGATCACGACAGACTGATAGATGTTGCCGGTCTGAGCGGCGATCTTATCCACGTCGCGCGTGACAATTGACGGTTGCGTTGCCATAGTAATTAAGAGTTATTTGTTTTGAGTTTGTTAATCTTATCGAGGCTGTCCGAATAGAGTTTTTCAGCTTCCTTGATGAACTTGCTTTCGGGGTAGGAATCCACAAGTTCCTGGTAGTAGCTTATTACGAGCGTATATCTCTCCAATTGGAGTCCTGGTAAGCTCTGGTGTGCGAGCCGGTATCCTGCGTCCACTCGTAGATAGGCCACCTCCTCAAGGTAGGGCGAGTCCGGGAAGTTTTTGCGGAAGTTCTCAAAGGCAATAACAGCCGCCTTGTAAGCGCGGATTCTCAGGTATTGCTTTGCGTTTTCAAAGCCTTTCTGCTCAAGTTTCCGCTGTGAATTCACAATGACTTCGTTTGCACGTTCACGGAAATCGCTGACAGGGTACTGGTTAATAAAGCTCTGCATTGCGTTCATTCCCTCAATGGTGCTGCTTTGGTCAAGGTTGGCGCTGGGCGCTGATATGTAGAGTGAATAGGCATACATAAAGAAGGCCTCCTGGGCCTGTGGGCTACGGCCATAGGTTTCGTAAAACGTCCTGAACTGGTTGGAGGCCAGCAGATACTGCTCCTCATAATACTGGCAATATGCAAGGTAGAACTCAACTTTTTCTCCTTCTGGCAAACCACGCACAATGGGTAGAATCTCTTCAAAAAGGATGGCAGTACGGTAATAGTCCTTCTTTTCGTAATAGTTCAGCCCGGCGTCGTACTTGATCCGCCAATCCTCACTCTTCTGGATAGTGCGGAACTTGCTGCAGGACACCAGCACAGTCGTACCCATCAATAGCAATTCAAAAACCCACAGACCTATGCGCATAAAGAAGGCCGCAAATATACGATTCGGCCCAGACAATTGAAATCCAGACCATAACGAAGAGAGGGCGTATCTTATTTCCTGACAACGAGCTTCCGGGTGAGGACGCCCACGTTGTCCAGGTAGATGGTATAAAAATAAACGCCGGATGAGAAGCCTTCGGCCTGTATCTTAACCCTGGTGTCGGTGAAAAGCATTTCGTGTTCTCCTACTGGACTGCCCAGGATGTTGTGAATGACTACTTTGGCCTTAATGTTCTCATCGATCAGTTTGTAGTCCAGAAAGGCATCACTGTCGGTAATGGGGTTTGGATAAACATCGTGTACCATGATAACCCTGGTCTGGAAGACAAATGACCTGGCCTGTTTTTCTTCAACACTCAACATGAAGGAGTGTTCAAGGTTCAATTGGGGGTTGTTTTTCTGGAATACTTCGAACCGGAAGGCGTTTGAAGTGGCTGACAATCCAGGCTCTACAACGAAGTAAACATTTGAAGCCACCTCGCCGGGCTCCAGACGCCGTGTAACCTGGTCAATCGCCCCGTCAAAGCACTCATCGCCCACACAGAAGTAGCCCTTTTGGTTCGCGTTAAGTTCAGCCATTACCCGTCGAATGACGATCGTGTGCGCACGGTCTGAGGTGTTCCTTATCCGAATCGGGATTCTGGAATCCTGGCCTATGACGGCCTGGTAGGTGTCTTGTTTGTCAATCCATTCAACACCCTGTGCGCTCGCCAGGGTGGAGGCAAACAAAACTGCAATCGCTACGATCAACCGCATCATATGGACACACCTACTCAAGGGAAATTTACCCTGAAGTTCAACAATCTTCAAGGGATTGGAGCAAAATCTGCATGGTGATAACAATAACGTGACCCTGAGTGCGTTGCCTACGGATTTCGCTTGACAACCGTACCCCGGGATGGGCGATCAGGGCCCCGCCACCGGAATCCGCGAAGCCGGGTGTCTTCTTTCTTCAGCTCATGCGGCGGGATGAATGAGGCATCGGGCTTCACATAGAAGCTGATGTTGTGGATTTTTCCCGTCTTGAAGTTTATCCGCATGTTGCTGCAGACGATCTTGTTCAAGCCTGTAACAACAGAGGTGGATTCTGTACTGTCATTCACGGTGGTTTCAGCTTCCTGGAGTGCATAGTAAATGCTTTCCCCGTTGCCTTCCACAATCACGTGGTGAATGTTCTTGTCGTCGAAGTAGGCCGTCATTTTCCGTCCTTTTATCTGGTTGAAGTTGGCGAGCGAATCCTCTGCGGCGACGAATGCAGATGAGACCATATAAATACGGCTGATCTTCCGGTTTACAAGCAACACGGTAATGGAATCAGCAGTCATCTGATTGCCTTCGGTCCATAGCACAGGATCACCATATAAGTAGAGCGAAGAGTCACTGGCCTGGTAGACGAGCGAGTCGGCGCGTCCCTGCATGTCTGACTTGAAGATGCGGACGTTTCGATGGGCAAGCAACAGCCGCTGCTTCGGATCAACGTTGTCAATCGAAACCAGGGTATCGGCTGAAATGAAGAGTGTATCCGTTTCCTCACCAACACGGGCTACATAAGCGTGCCCATGAACTTTTGAAATCATGTTCTTCTTGTCATAGAATCCATCATCACCGTAAATGTGCATGTTCTCTTCTTTCGAAGTCATGACAACATTGCCGCGGGCACGATATAACTGACGCGCGTCATCCAACTGCATCTTGGTGCCTTTGAGCCTGTACTTGGGCGTTTCAAAATCACCACTGGAGAGATCTGAAGTTTTGGCCCTGGTGTCATAATGCCCATGTTCATAATTACCGGTTCGCCCATCCTTGTCGCGAACCTCCGTCGGCGCCTTGAAATAAATGATCCTGGACCGGGAGTGATACTGGAGAGTGTCTGACTTCAGTGTGGACTCCTTGTTCACCGCCACGACGTCGGTCTTGAAACTGGCCAGGTTGGCCCGCAGGTCATAGTAGCCTTTGACACTGGTCAATGTATTCGTGCTGTCGACCAGTTTTCCTTTGTTGAAGTACCGGGCGGTGTTTTTTCCCCTGTCGTAGTCGAGGAAATCGGTATACAAGGTGGCTGTTTGAAGTTTGTTAAACACCACATTTCTGCGCAGGTAAGCGATCTTCTTATTGCCGTCGTATGTAAGACGTGAGGCGGTTACAGTAACCGAGTCGCCGTCCACGATACGTATATGACCGTACGCGTCAACAATGTTCTTTGCCTTGTTAAATATGGCAGAGTCGCAATAGATCGTAGTCTGACTTTGTTCGAACACAACATTGCCGATCACCCAGTCCACGCGAGCACCGTCTTGCATGGATCCCCGCAAAGATTCTGCCTGCTTCAACTTCACCTTGCGCTGTGCCCCGGCAGCACTGCAGAGAAGGAGAAAGAGGAGTAGGGCGATAAGTGACCTCATGTGCACCGCAAAGTTAGAAAACAGGGAACAGACCGGCCGATTTTGGTACTTTTGAACCATGCGGGAAAGGTTTGAACAGTATATCCGCAGGCACGATCTGGTCGGCCATGAAGACCGGATATTGCTGGCCGTAAGCGGAGGCGTCGATTCCATGGTGATGCTGCACCTGTTCATCAAATGCCGATACCCGGTAGGCGTGGCCCACGTTAACTTCGGGCTGCGGGGCAAGGATTCCGACCAGGATGAATCTTTTGTTCGCGACTATTGCAAAAAGCATGACGTTCCATTTTTTAGCCGACGTTTTGACACCAAGAACTATGCCGAAAGCCAGAAACTGTCGCTCCAGATGGCGGCACGAGAACTCCGCTACAACTGGTTCAACGACCTTTTGCAGAAAGGCGACTACCACTGGCTGGCAACGGCACACCACCTCAATGACAACGTCGAAACGATTTTGCTTCGTTTGGCGAACGGATCAGGCCTCGACCAGTTGACAGGGATTCCCCGTAAGAACGACCGTATTGTTCGCCCCTTGTTGTTTGCAAGCCGCGACGAAATAGTTGCATTTGCGCGGGCTGAAAACATCGTCTGGCGGGAGGACGCCAGTAACCTGACAACACACTACCAGAGGAATTTTGTACGTCACGAGCTGATCCCAAAACTGCGGGAGATTAACCCTTCATTGGAGTCAGCCATTGCGCATTCGTTGGAAAAACTGGAAGGCGCTTCCGAATTGATGCGACGAGGGCTGGAACAACTGCGTGATTCAATGACGCGTATGGAAGGCCGATCCCTGGTTATAGACCGGAACCTGCTGCTTTTGCTTAAGAATCCTGGTTATGTCTTGTTTGAATGGCTCCGTTCGTACGGATTTGAGTTTGAACGTTGCAGGCAATTGGCTGCCGCCGCGGCAGATGCACAAACAGGAACCAAGTTTCTTTCCACCACACACGTTGCCGTCATCGACCGCGATAACATCATCGTTGCACCGCGCGACCATGACGAGTACCATGATGTGCTTGTCGAAGAGTGGCAGGACAAGGCAGCCCTGGGTCCGTGGGTAATGCATTTTCACGCAATTAAGGGAAAGGAAGTCTCAACCGATCCGGGCACTGCAACCGTGGACTTCTCTGTCGTGCGATTCCCGCTGTTGTGGCGGAAGTGGAAGCCAGGCGATTCGTTCGTTCCCCTTGGCATGAAAAAGTCCAAGAAGTTGAGCGATTTCCTTGTCGATGAACAGGTGCCATTGACCGAGAAAAACCGCATTACAGTCGTGCTGTCGGGAACGGAAATTGTCTGGGTGGCGGGCCGCCGGATCGATGAACGATACAAGGTAACGCCCCGAACGCACACGGTTCTGACGATGCGCCTGGAGCCCCATAAATAACACCACAAGTCATTTTTCTTTTTGGGTCCTCGTTCTATCTTGTCCCCGTTTTTGAGGGCATGGGCCCCGAAATTCTTATATCATATATCATAAAAGGAAAGTTCCGTGAGAATAACCGTTGTGGGCGCAGGAAATGTTGGAGCGACCTGTGCCGATGTGCTTGCTTACCATGAGATTGCCAATGAGATTGTATTGGTAGATATCAAAGAAGGTACAGCCGAAGGAAAGGCTCTTGACATCTGGCAAAAATCACCTATCGATTTGTATGACTCCCATACAGTAGGCACAACCAATGATTACACCAAGACCGCCGGATCGGATGTTGTGGTAATTACATCGGGACTTCCACGCAAACCGGGCATGAGCCGCGATGATTTGATTGGAACAAATGCAGCCATCGTAAAATCAGTTACCGAGAACGTTGTCAAGTACTCTCCGGAGGCCATTGTTATTGTCGTCTCCAATCCCCTGGATGTGATGACCTACCAGGCGCACCTCACTTCAAAACTGCCTCGCACGCGCGTCATGGGAATGGCCGGTATCCTGGACACAGCGAGGTATCGCGCATTCCTCGCTGAGTCACTGCAAGTTTCGCCGAAGGACATCCAGGCCATGATCCTTGGGGGCCATGGAGATACCATGGTACCGCTGCCACGATATACAACAGTCTCGGGGATACCAGTCACAGAATTGATAGACAGCCAAAAGCTTAACGCAATCATTGAGCGCACCAAGGTGGGCGGCGGTGAGTTGGTTAAACTCATGGGAACCTCGGCATGGTATGCACCGGGGGCTGCGGCCGCCCAAATGGTTGAGGCGATCGTCAAAGACCAGCGCCGGGTCTTGCCCGTGTGCGTCCAGTTGGATGGCGAGTACGCTATCAAGAACTGCTACCTCGGTGTCCCTTGCATCCTCGGGAAAAATGGCATCGAGCGCATTATCGAATTGGAGTTGAACGAAGGCGAAAAGGCCCTGCTTGAAACCAGCCGGAAGCACGTGAAGGAAGTGATGGATGTGCTGAACAAGCTGGCAAGTAAGTAAATCAATAGGTCCTGTCGGCCCGGTAGATCACCTCTCCCGTGGAAATTCCATAACGCGAAGGATTTTCAAGTTGCTGCGCAAACCGGTCCGGCTTCGCCGTTAGCCCGCTGCGGTTGATTCTCTCCGGGTAGTCCTTGCCAAACTTCCGTACGTGATCATCTTGTCCGAATCGGATTTCACGTTCCCGGGGCGAAGTAATGGATGCATCCTCAAGAGTAACGTCGGGCACCGGAGCAAAGAATGGTACCTGAAGAACGGCGAAGCCTCCTGGCTTAAGCACCCGGTGAATCTCAGTCATCGCCTGAATGTCGCTTGCCACATGCTCAAGGACGTGGTTGCACAGAACAACGTCGAACGTACGGTCTGCAAAAGGCATGTGGTGTATATCCATCTTTACCTTTGCAAGTGGCGATTCGATATCTGCGGTTATGTACCGGTTACCGTGAATCTTCTCGAATGCCTTGATAAAGCATTGCTCTGGCGCTACGTGTAGCACATCCAGCGGTCCTTTGAAAAAATTCGTTCTTTCCCGAAGGTAAATCCAGATCAACCTGTGGCGTTCGAGCGAAAGGCAGGATGGACAAAGGGCATTGGGCCTTGGATTGATGCGGCCGTACGGAAGAAACGCCCTGTAGGAGTGCTCACAAACCGGACAGTGTACCTGCTTTCCTGCATAAAACAGCCCGGCAGCCCGAAGCCCTATCCCGCTCATTCGGAGCAGGTATTTCCGGGGGACATACCGAATAATCAGGCTGATGAGCTTCTTCACTCCCGATAGTCCCGACAAATATCGGGATTGGGACCAAAGATATCCTGGTATTTGCCTTGCAGGCCGGTTTTGGGCAAAATGATCACCTTTATCAAACTATTTGACCCTCAGCGTCATCTCAGACGTAGAAGCAGGTTGTTCGGATTGACCAGATAGACCACTTGTGACGCGAACCTATCCCGAAAAGGCCATGATGCATGCAGACGACCTCATTGCGCGCGCGCGTGAGGGTGATACTGTTGCTCAGGGAAAACTGATGCAAGCCTGGTACAAGCGCATCTACAATTTCGGCTATAAGTTCTTTTTCGATCACGACCTGGCCATGGAGGTAGCGCAAAAAACGTTTATCGCCATGCACCGCAACATCTCGCAACTGCAGCAGGACTCGAGTTTCCGTCCGTGGTTGTACACGATAGCTGTGAACTGCTGCCGGGAGGAATTGAGAAGAAGGAAGAATTCACGAGCGGTTTCCCTGCACGACTTGCGGCCGGTAGATGAGGAGCAAAGCCAGGTATGGGAAATTGCAGTCAACCGGGAGGACAACCCCGAGCGGAAACTGCGACAATCTGAATTGGCAGACCTTCTTCACAATTGCCTCCTGCAACTGAGTGAAGAACAACGAGAGGTCGTAGTAATGAAGGAGTACGAAGGATTGAAGTTCCGTGAAATTGCCGATGCCCTGAGCATCTCAGAGAACACAGTGAAGTCGCGGATGTATTACGGACTGGAAGCTATGAAGAGGATGTTGGAGAGAAGGAAGATAACAATTGAAACCATTGGTTATGAAGGATAAACCGGATGAATCCACCCTGATTGCCTATCACTACGGTGAGCTGGAGGGGGAGGAATTGGCAAAAATCGAGGCCTGGCTGAAGCAGCACCCGGAGGAGGAACAGCGGCTGGCCGAATGGAAGGACGCACGGATGATCTTCCAATCGCTGGGTGATAAAGAAGTCATCGCACCACCGATCTTGATTGGCGACAACCACCGCCCGTTCTGGAAGGAGGGTTATGTGCGGATGAGCCTGGGTATTGCGGCATCACTACTGGTGGTCATGGTGGCGGCTCGTTTGATGGGACTCAACGCGTCTTATTCAACTGGTGAAATGAGAATCGGCTTTGGAGCGACCACGCCCCCTGGAACTACACTGTCGGAGGAACAGGTAGCTGGAATGATTCGGAAGTCGCTTGAACAGAACAATACGATGATCCTGGCCGCCTGGAACGAAGACCGGAAGACCCTGGAGGACAATATCCGTAAGAATGTACTTGCCAACTCAGAGCGCATCGACCAGTTGGTACGAAACGTATCCACCGGACAGCAGGAACAGATACGCGAGTTTGTTGCCCAGTTGCACTCGGATAACCTGAGTCGCATGCAGGACTACCTGCAGCTTTCAAATCAAAACCAGAAAGAGTACGTGGAGACATTGTTGGTCGATTTCTCCAAGTACCTGGAAGATCAGCGCCGGCAAGACCTGCAACAGGTAAGTACGACGCTGACCAGCATACAGCAGAACAATGACCAATTCAGAAAAGATACTGAACAGATCCTCACGAGCCTGATCAACACGGGGAGATCTGAAGGACAAAGAAGTGCTCAGTAAACGGAAAAGAATAAACACATGAAAAGCGTGGGAAGAACAAGTTTGATAGTGGGTTGCATGATCATCGCCTGGTCGCTGCGTGCACAGACTTCACAAATGCAGAGCGAAGCAGACCTGCGCATGACGCGCGATATCGAGGTGGCGGAAAACATCCTGGCCACCATGTTGAGGCAGGAGTCGGGGAGGAGAAACTACTTCTCGATGGATGTAAAGGGCAGCTACCTACAAGGACACGGCGTTACCCTGCGGTTGCCGTTCTTTAGCGGTAACCGGGCGATCAGCATTTTTGCGCCAGTGATCGCGCCGGGTGTGCCTGATGGTTACTCATACTCTTACTCCTATAGCCGCTCGGAAGGCTCACGGGAAGCAGAAAGGGCAAGGGAAGAAGCGGAAAAGGCAAAGGAGGATGCAAAGCGAATCCGGGAAAAGGACCAACTCCGTGTTCAGACAGCAAAGGAGCGAAAGCAGGTTGACATGGATAGTGCCATGACACAGGCCCGTAAGCGGTTTATGGAAGTAGCCAAGAACTTTCTGGCTGACTACGGCGACGTCATAGGAGGATTGAGGCCGGAAGAACGCATCCTGATCACCAACCGTGGTGACAACTTCGATTCAGATTACAATGTAGAGTGGTTTGGCGACGGCCGCGGCAATCGGCGCCAGTTAATGTCGGTAGAAGGCAAACGCGGCGATATCGAGCAGCTTAAGCAGGGCAAAATCTCACGCGACGAGTTCATGAAGCGCTTGAAGATTGTTGATGCTGTAACAGCCGAGTCCATGGATCCAGACCTTGAGGTATTCTCCAGCCTTTTTGGCCGGCTGTACAGGGAAGACCTTTCCGAGACGTACTATGCCGCGGGCAATATCAACTACGAAAGGCTCAAAGATTTCGGGGTGATGTACTACATGAGGGTTTATTCAAGCAATGAGTCAGACAACGAGAAGTTTTCGATGCCCACGCTCGACCTGCGCGACCTGAGCAAGGCCGAACGGAACAAGAAGGTCACTGAATTGTATCCTAAGTTTGAAAGCCAGCTGAAGGAGAATATCGTGGAGTATGGGCGCACCTTGCACAGCCTCAAAGATGAAGAACAGTTGGTCTTCAATGTAAAATTGACCAAATGTGAAGGCTGCGGGATACCGGCAGGCCTCGAAGTTTCGATCAAGAGCAGCGCTCTGAAGGCCTACAGCTCCGGCAAGGCCACAAAGGACGCTACGATTGCGCTGATAAACGTAAAGAAAACAGGCGTTCAGTAGTCAGCCTGTGTTGAACAAAGCGCCGTGACGCTCAAAAGTTTCACGGCGTTTTTCTTTACAAGCCAGTATAATTGAAGGGTGTGATCGAAAGCAGTTCCTTTTTTGTTTTGTCGCTCACCTTGAGGGTGTTGACAAAAGCAGCCAGGGTTTCCCGGGTGACCTTGTCATGCGTACGCGTCAGCGCCTTGAGTGCCTCGTAAGGTTCGGGGTATCCCTCTCTCCGAAGTATCGTTTGGAAGGCTTCAGAAACAACGGCCCAGTTGTCCTCAAGATCCTTGTTTATGGATTCGGCATTCAGTTCAAGTTTGCCGATACCCCGATCGATCGATTTCAACGCCAGCCAGGTATGTGCCAACGGCACCCCGATGTTGCGCAGCACTGTTGAGTCGGTCAGGTCCCGCTGCAGCCGCGATAAGGGAAGCTTTGCAGAAAGGTGTTCAAATAATACATTTGCAATTCCCAGGTTTCCTTCGGCGTTCTCAAAGTCAATTGGGTTTACCTTATGAGGCATTACCGAAGAGCCCACCTCGCCGTCCTTGATCTTCTGAGTGAAATAGCCCAATGAGATATACTGCCATACATCGCGGCAGAAGTCGATTAAGATGGTGTTGATACGCTTGAATCCGTCGAACTGGGCCGCAAGGTGATCGTAGTGCTCAATCTGAGTGGTCGGATGACTGCGGGTAAGCCCAAGTTTTGATTTGACAAATCGGTCTGCGAAAACGAGCCAGTCAATTGACGGGTAAGCAGCAACATGCGCGTTGAAGTTACCGGTAGCACCGCCAAATTTTGCCCGATGCTCTATGGCGAAGAGCATGGCTTGCTGTGCTTTAAGCCGCTCAGAGAAAACGCGCATTTCCTTGCCAAGCCGTGTCGGAGACGCCGGCTGTCCGTGCGTGCGGGCTAGCATGGGAACGTTTTTCCATCCATCGGCCAATCCGTCGATCAGCTTTATCAGGGCGCGGAGCATCTGGCGGAACTCTGCCTCCATGAATTCCTTTAACAACAGCGGTGTCGCCGTATTGTTAACGTCCTGCGAGGTAAGACCGAAGTGGATGAACTCCTTGTATTTTCCAACACCCAGCTTGTCAAATGTGTTCTTCAGGTAATATTCAACCGCCTTGACATCATGGTTTGTTGTTTGTTCAATGGCCTTGACTGCAGATGCCGTCGTCTCAGATGATTTTTCGTACAGGGCACGAAGCACGGGGAACTTTTCTTCCGGGAATCCCTTAAGTTGTGGCAGCGGCAATTCGCAAAGAGCGATGAAATACTCGATCTCCACCCGGATACGGTACTGGATCAGGGCTAATTCAGAGAAGTAGAGTGTGAGCGGCTGGGTCGTTTGGAAGTAGCGTCCATCAACCGGGGAGATGGCTGTAAGCGGCGTAATGTCCAAGCGGCGCGTTTAGGCCTCTAAAGTAATTCTTTTTAACCATTCCTTCGGTTTTACGTTGAATCAAAGATTTAAGAATCTGACCTTAGCGATAACGATGTTGCGGCGCCGATTTTTTCTCCTGATTTGCCTTTGCGGCGTCGGGTTTGCCGGTTTTGGCCAGACGAAAAATGCGCACGGGATGGAGCTTGCTATCCGACGCGCGACAGATCCCATCGTTATCGACGGGATGCTCGACGAAACCTCCTGGCAGTCAGCGGCCGTTGCCAAGGACTTTTTTCTCAACTACCCGGTTGATACCATGCTGGCAAAGTTTCAAACAGAGGCTCGCCTGGTGTATGATGCCAATAGCCTTTACATAAGCCTTGTTTGTTACGATGATCAGACCCCGAACGTCGTTCAATCCCTTCGACGCGACTTCGACTATGACAATAACGACAATGCTTCGATCATGATCGGGCCGTACAACGATGGTATGAACGGTTTCTTTTTTGTAATGACACCGGAGGGGGTGCAGATGGAAGGTACCATTGCTGCAGGCGGACGGGAAGGGGGCAACTACAATTCTTCCTGGGACAACAAGTGGTATTCGAAGGTGGTGAGAAGCGATGACAGGTGGGTGGCCGAGCTTCGCATACCATTCAAGAGCATTCGCTATAAGAACGGTCTTGATACATGGAACATCACATTTGTGCGGCAGGATGTTAAACGAAACGCCCGGAGCAGTTGGATCGCAACGCCAATTCAATTGATCCCGAATTCGTTTGCCTACAGCGGAAGGCTTAAATGGGATGAACCTCCTCCGGCTCAGTCGGTCAACATTTCGCTTATTCCCTATTTGGCTGGTGGCAACTCAGCAGATCGCACCGTCGAGCCGGTTGAGAAAGACTCCGACATGCAAGCGGGAATTGATGCCAAGATAGGCATCACGCCTTCACTCAACCTCGACCTTACCGTGAATCCAGATTTTTCCCAGGTGGAAGTTGACAGACAAGTGATTAACCTTACCCGGTTTGAATTTCAGTTCCCTGAGCGCCGCCAGTTTTTCCTTGAGAACAGCGACCTTTTTGACCGGGCCGGTTGGCCGGACGCAAGGCCTTTCTTTTCAAGACGCGTTGGCCTTGACCAGGACACGAGTGGTTTATTGCGAAAAGTACCTATCGCTTACGGAGCCAGGTTGAGCGGTTCGATTACGCCCAAGTGGCGAACCAGCATTATGCATATGCGGACGCGCGAGACTGCTTCACTGGGCCTCCCCGATCAGAGCTACACCGTTGCAGCCCTTCAGCGCAACTTTTGGAAGCAATCCAGTGTACAGTTTATGTATGTTGAGAAACTTTCTCACGGCACAAATCTTTCCGATTCAACGAAGTACTTTCATCCCAGCATGTGGGAAGATAAATCCAATGGCGCGACAACGGAAAAGATTTTAAACACCTACAACCGGACAGCAACCTTTGACCTTGACTTGCTTAGTTCAGACAACAGCCTGTACGGCAGCATTTATGCCAGCAAGTCTTTTGATGCTTTTGCTTCTGACAACAACTTCGGCGCGGCCGGGTTTGTCCAGTATACGAAGCGAACCCTCCAGGTCTCTGCTGCACACAGCTTCGTGCAGGAGAACTACAACGCGGAACCAGGCTTTGTCCCGAGCCGGGGGGTTTATCCAGGTGTACAAAACAGTTTCGTGGCCGTTAACCGTCCCATCTATCCAAATAGCAGGAAGCTTGTAAAAATCACACCGCTTGTCGACTTCAATATGTCGGGCATACCCGATGGTACTGTTACCGATCGAAATGCGGGAACCGGGGTGAACTTTGATTTCCTCAACACCTCCAGTATTTCAGTTCGGTACAATCACACCTTTGTGGAACTTACCAAGGCCTTTAATCCCATCAACCCGGTTGAGTATACGAACTTTCTGCCCGGCGAGCAGTACTCCTGGAATAACATCATTGCATCCTACCGCTCCGACACGCGAAAGCTTTTTAAGTATTCGCTCGGCACATCGCCAGGATCCTTTTACAATGGAACAAACCTCTATGTGTTCGGCGAAATGAACTATCGATACCAGCCTTTCGGAAGCGTTTCGGTGCGCATAGACTACTATGATCTGAAGCTCCCGGAGAACTATGGAGCCGAGCAATTGTTTCTTCTCAGCCCCAGGTTCGACTTGACCTTTACTGAAAAGATATTCCTGACGACTTTCGTCCAGTACAATACGCTGGCGGATAACGTGAACCTGAATGCCCGGCTCCAGTGGCGTTATATGCCTGCCAGCGACTTCTTTCTGGTATACACGGAGAACTACATGCCGGGCACTTTTAAGAGCAAGAGCCATTCACTGGTATTCAAATTCACCTACTGGCTTAATCTTTGACCGCTTGTTGAGGGAGTCCTTGGCGGAATGTACCTTTGCGGTCCGTTCAGTATGGCGCTCAGTTTTTTCAAAAAATCGGACTCCGAACCAAAACCCGGCCCGGACGATAGCCACGGCAAGCATTATGTCAACCTGACCGTAAAAGAGGTAATCAAGGAGACTAAAGAGGCTGTATCCATCGTATTCGCCCAGCCCAGGGACAGAAAGATAGTTTATAAGTCAGGACAGTTTCTCACCCTATTGGCCACGCTGCAAGGCAAGGAAGTGAGACGCGCCTATTCACTTTGCTCATCGCCTTTCGTGGACGAGGACCTGGTAGTGCTTGTGAAACGTGTAGAAGACGGATTGCTTTCCAACTACCTGGTAGATAATGTCAAAGCGGGTGATCTTGTCAAGATCATGGAACCTGCCGGCCACTTCACTACGGAGTACAGCAGGGACAGAAAACGTCATCTTATAATGTTCGCCGGAGGAAGCGGCATTACTCCGATGATGTCTCACATCAAGAGCACGTTGACTCAGGAACCTGACAGCGTAGTCTCGTTGATCTATTGCAACCGAAACCTGGACAGCGTGATTTTCAAGGAGGACCTGACAAGGAAAGAGATTCAATACGAAGGCCGATTGCATATCATCCACGTGCTTGATGAAGCGCCGATGAACTGGCAAGGCTATTCCGGGCTCCTTAGTCATGATATGCTAATGAAGCTCTTTGAACGTATTCCTAACTGGGGCATTGAGAAGACCACGTATCTCATGTGCGGGCCGGAAGGAATGATGAAGAACGTGGAGACACTGCTTGCTCAACAACAAATACCTAAGGACAAGATCTTCAAGGAGAGCTTCGTAACGCCCACGATCGACAAGGAGCAGAAGAAAGAGCAACCCGCAGCGCAGGCAGAGAAACAGGCACATGAAGTGACAGTGCGGTACGACGGTCAGGAATACAAATTCGTGGTGCAGCCCAACCGGACCATCCTGGAAACGGCGCTCGACAAAGGGATTGACCTCCCGTACTCCTGCCAGAGCGGACTTTGCACGGCCTGTCGTGGCAAGGCTGTCTCCGGCAAGTTGAAACTTGACGAGGAGGAAGGCTTGAGTGCCAGTGAGCGTTCAGAAGGCTACGTGCTCACATGTGTGGGCCACCCTCTCACCGACGACGTGGTTATTGAAATTGGCTAAGTATTTGGCAAGGCCAGGACATCAAACGTTTCCCTGCCGTCAAATTTGCTCACACTTTCCGGCGTCATGTCGGAGAAGTTCTTTATCCGGAACACTTCATAACCCATCCCGGTCAGCAGCGAATAGAGTTCCTTCTTTTCATCTGCGGTTGACGGCCCAAAGCACTCCGTGATGATGGTCGGTTTGAATTCGGCAATAATGCCCTTCAAGGTCTTCAGGATCTCCTTGTCATAACCTTCAGCGTCTACTTTGATGAACGTTAACCTGCGAAGTTTATCAGCATGGTTCTCACGGAGATAGTTTTCAAGATTTTTGCCAGTCACCTTGAGTTGAAAGCGGACGTTGCGCGCCTGGTTGTGGGTAAAGCCTACAATACCGCCGTTTCCATAAGAGGGGTCTCCGGATCCGAAAGTAAACTCTCCGTCGTGAGACGTTGCGGCAAAGCAGAGCGGTACAATGTTGGTGACATCAGGGTTGAGCCTGGCATTTTGTTCCAACACTTTGAAAACGTGAGGGTTTGGTTCAAGCGCCAGTGTCAGGCCCTGCTTGCCGGCAGCAATGGCCATCGGCACGGTGGTGTCTCCTTCGTTGGCTCCGATATCAATAATGAAATCGCCAGCCTTTACGTATTTCCTGTAGAAGTTTACTTTTTCCTGAGTTACTACATGGCCAGTCTCTCCTGGGTGAAGCCACTGCGCATAGCGCACAGGCCCATCCTGTTGTAGGTTGAAGTCCACAACACGGAACTCATACTCCTTAAACTCCTTCTTTCGCCTGAGTTTGTTGATCAAGTCGGTAAACATTCTGCAAGCTACGAAGTTTAGGGTTCGCGCGAGTTTGATTGCTTCCGGAACTCCAGGCCATCGACGATGACCTTTTCGACTTTTCCGGAAGGACCGAGAAAGAACTGGGCGGCCACCTTGCCGTACCAGGCCTTCTCCCATGGACCGTAAAACGTGTCAAAGTTCCAGTGTTCCAGCGTCGCAGTTTCCACTTTGTTTATCGTGAGCTGCAGGCGGAGGCCAGCGACCGAGACATCTAACGTTCCATAAAGAGGATCAGCATAGGTCCCTGCGTAGGATATCAGGTCCACGGATGGTCTTGTGTCTTTTGCCCGCTGCCCTTCGAGGCGGGCTATTGCTCCTTCCTGGCGGTCGCCGATTTCCATATAGAGCGCTTTGACTTCCGTGCTCCAATCACGAGAACCTCCCAGGGCAAAATGATCAAAGGCCCTGTACATAAGTGCATGCCGCACTTCAGCGTGGTCAAGGTTCCCGAGAAAGTAATAGCCGAGCGATGACCCAGGCAACTGTCCATGCAGGGCTACGAGTCCTGACAGGCTGCCCGTGTGAAAGTTCACCTTATGACCCTGGTAATCGTGCTGAAACCATCCCAGGCCATATGTGGTCCAATTCGGCCTGGTGAGGCGCTGTGTTGGATAGAACTGCGCACTGGTAACAATAGTGTGAGGCTTGAACATCTCCGCCCAGGTTGCCGGTTTCAAAAGACGTCCGGCAGACTGCCCCGGATTGTCGGGCTGAGCTGGTCGTAACCCTGTCGAAGGGAGCTTGCTGCTGTCCAGCATGCATAGGGTCCATTTGCTCATGTCACCGATGGATGACCACACAGATCCGGCCGGGCCGACCTCATCGTCGTTGGTGTATCCGATCACCTGGATTTTTCCGTTGATCCGGAAATGTGGCTTGGTGAAGTTGTCGTCTTTGATGTTCTTCAGCTTTGTAGCCGTACGCGTCATGCCGAGCGGGGTGAAAATCCGCGCCTGTATGAAGTCGTGCCAGTTCTGTCCGCTGACTTTGCGTATGACTGCGCCTGCTGCGATGTAGAAGATATTCTGATAAATGAATCCGCCACGGAAGGAATAGGCCGGCTTTACCATGCGCATGCGGCGGAGAATCTCTTCTTCCGGAACATTCATGGAGCCCCAGAGAAAATCAGTATTGCCCACGCCGCTGTTGTGAAGCAGCAGGTCACGAATCTTCAATTCCCTTGTCACATAGGGATCGTAAAGCTGGAATTCAGGCAGGTGCCGGGAAACCGGATCATCCCAGGCAACCTTTCCTTCATCCACCAGTATACCGAGGCAAACGGCCGTCATTGCCTTGGTGGTGGAGCCGATTGAGAACAGCGTTTCAGTATTTGCTGGGGCACCCGTGCTGAGATCACGCGTCCCGAAGGCCTTCAGATAAATGAGCTTTCCATCCTTAATGACGGCCACACTGGCACCTGGAACCTCCCATTGCTTCAGCGCGATTTGTGTGTAGGCGTCGAATTCCTTGACCTTTTTGTCGAGGTCATTTTGAGTTTTATTTTGAGCAAGGGCCGTTGCGCTGAGCAGAATCAGCCCAAGAAGCGCGGGTTTCTTCATGGCAGACATGAATGTAGAGAATCAATTTGAGAAATTGTGGATTTGAGGATTTGAGAATGGACTTGTTACATTCGTGATGGCCTTTGGATCAGTCAGTACCTCCGAATGAAAATGCGCAGGTCATTCTCATATTTCCTTACGGCAGCAACGCTTCTTTCGGGATGTACCCTTGAATCGCCAGAATCTCCGTCACTCATTTTTTTCGTTATAGGTGACTGGGGCGAACGCGGCAGCACCGAACAAATGATGGTTTCGCTGCGGATGAACGAATGGGCAGGCCAGTTGCAGCCGAAGTTTATTGTCACCACAGGAGACAACTTCTACAATGAGGGTGTTGCGTCAACGGCAGATAGCCACTGGCTCGAGTCTTTTATTCAGGTCTATAGTTGGCCGAACCTGGATTCAATACCATGGTATCCCACACTAGGCAACCATGACTACGTGGGAACTCCGGCTGCACAAGTGGAGTATTCCTCACTTAGCGACCGTTGGCAAATGCCTGCGCGCTACTACACCATGGTCGTGGTTACGCCACAAAGCAAACGGGTTCGCCTGGTGATGACTGATACCAGCCCGATGCATGATTTTTATCACACGTATGCACTCATGATGAATGAGATCACCACACAGGATACCACACTCCAGCTACGCTGGTTAGACAGCGTGACGAGCCTCAACGACGCAGACTGGAAAATTGTCATTGGCCATCATCCGGTATACACCGGGGGTATTTACAAAGAGGATGTGGCATCAGTGAAAAGGCATCTGGAACCGATCTTCGAGCGCAATAAAGTGGACATCTATTTTTGCGGCCATGAGCACGACTTGCAGCACCTGAAGCCTTCTGCCAGGCGAACCCATTATTTTATTTCTGGCGGCGGCTCCAAAATCCGTCCCGCTGGCAGAGTACCCGAGACACTTTTTGCAGAATCCGCCCTGGGATTCATGATCGTATCCATCAACGACCGCGGCGTACGCGTCCGGATTATTGAAAGTGACGGCCGGCAGCTTTACCAGGCAATGCTTTCAAAGTAGTCTCGTCAAGGGTTTTCGCTAACACCGGGTCTACCCACAACCGACAATTGCCTCAGCGAGAGGAATGATAATCCGTAAGCCAAAGGCACGAGCATGGCAGGTAGAATAATGACCGGGAATTGCGACACCATCACCGAGGACGGCTCGTTCATGAATACACGCAGGGGTGTTGGTAGTGACAAAAAGGCGATGCTTACAATGTTGACAAGCAATGCAAGCGTGGCCAGGTTGTACAGGTAAACGATTGTGCGGTTGCGTACAAAGAAGTGGGCGACCGCTGGGGCCGCCAGTCCTGTGAGTACGTCAAAGTTCCGCCCTTCAAACGTCATTTGCTCCGGCACCATACCAGTCACGAACGCTGCCCAAAGCAGAAGTTCCACAGGGATACGGAAGACCTGGATGTTGAGAAGGTCCTTTGTCGGAAGGTGAGGCAGGAGCTCGTTCACCGGCTTTGAGAATAAGGTGAAGAGCACAATGACCATCGGCGTCAAGAGCACAATGCCAAACCTCGGAGGAAACATGGAAAAGTCAGCAAAGAGACCCGTGGCTGCAACGCTTAGCACCGCCGCACCCCACACGCAAACAGTCAGCAGAAAGCGGTTGGCAATGGAGCGTTTTTTCTCTTCGGACCAGTCTGTTTTTGCAATGCTGGCCCTGAGGACACGGAAGAACCAGGTGTAGGAGCCTATCGTTACCAGCACAAAGCCGGCGCCGGTCAGGGAAACCAGGGTGATATTCATAATTGTTTCAATTTATTACATTGAAACGGCACCCTTGAGGGACGGCCATGACAGAAATTGCTATTTCTTGGAATCGAACCGTAGAATAAGGAATAAGAACAGTGAAGTAGATGGAACGATTGGGCTATTCTGAGATGCCCGCTTTCCTTTAACTTCTAAGTTCCTTGTTCGTTATTCGATATAGGTGTAACTCCTATGGAAGTTATGGAAATAGCTGCTGCGATGAGGTTAGAGAGAAATTGGCGAACGGGTGAGGTCCATTTACCTAAATTGACAGAGGTAACTAATCATCAATCTAAACTATAACCTATGCGTGTCAATCTTGAACCTGAGAAGGTTCTTTCGCTTTACGAGAAAGTCTCAGAGGGCGAGCAGCATTTCAACAACCTTCAGCTAGTGCCTATACAACTATTAAGTGCTAATAATAGTTTAAGTTCGTACCTTAGTTATCTAAATTGATGAGCTATGGCACGACCAACGGTAGTTCTGCTTAGAAAGCTGAGCGGAAAGGAGAAG